>JACCDY010332983.1_pt1 | contig 10045 bp, 11 predicted proteins | sample 7446391 | NCBI WGS metagenome assembly JACCDY01 (sample SAMN15323451, study PRJNA562643) | freshwater metagenome | isolation source: river surface water | place: USA:Blue River Watershed | collected 2017-08-18
GACCCGGTACGTAGAAAACTGGGCTTAGCTCCTTGTAACGGCCAGATTCTTCGTTGTAGCTGGCAATTCGGTGACGCATGAATTCGCGGAACACAAAGATTGGAGCCTGGACATAGAAAGTCATCGAGTTGTGCTCAAATGGCGAACCGTGGCGGTCGCGCATGAGGTAGTTGATGAGGCCCTTGGAGCGCTTTTCATCGTCAGCCGCGTCGGTCTGGGCGGCAGCGGCCTCAAGGGTTTGTTCACCCTGAGTTGAAACACGCGCTGCAAAAAGGACATCGGAGTCGGCTGCGTTGGCACGGACTAGTTCGACAGTTACGTCGCTGCGGAAAATGATATCTGACACCCCATAAGCCTACCGGTTACGGGACTTTCACCGTTGAAGGGTTACGCGGCAGTTCTTTAGGAAACAAATCTTCACAATTAGGCAGGGCTCGTCGAAGGACCTTAACCTTGTTGCATGCCTTTTGAGACCAAAGTGATTATCGTTGTGGTGCTGCTTGCTGCTGCGACCACTGCCGGACTAATTTGGCGTGCTCGCACCGGTCGAGCAAAGTCGGTTTCGGGCGGCGAAGTCATCGACCTAGCCGAACTTGGCGCCATCAAAAACGGGCTGCCGGTCACCAAATTTGGCAAAAAGGCAACCTTTCTACAGTTCTCGAGTGAGTTCTGCACCATGTGCAAGCAAACTGCACGACTTTACGGTGAGCTAGAGAAGATTCATGACGATGTTTTGCACATCGAAGTCGACATCACTGATCGGCTTGACCTAGCCAACAAATTCAACATTTTGCAGACCCCAACCACCCTGGTGCTAGATGCTAAGGGGCGCGTGACCTCAAGAATTGCCGGCGCTGTAAAACCTCAAACCATCCAAGACGAACTAGGAAACTTCGAAATCTAATGAGCGAATCAAAGAAAACCCCAGCCGGCATTGACCCTAGAGGCCCTCGATTTGGTGCCGCAATTACCTCAGCGCTGTTGCTGACCACTGTGTTCTTGGCACTCGATGGAGCAACTCTTGACACCGCATTCGTTCTTTTGCTGGTTGCAACCGGCCTCTTCGCGATCGGGGCAATTTTCGGAAACAGCAAGCACCCATTCGGCCTTATCTTCAAGAAGTTTGTGCGCCCACGCTTGGCTGCACCGAAAGAGCTTGAAGACCCACGTCCTCCAAAATTTGCTCAACTGGTTGGCCTATTGGTTGCTGGCCTGGGTGTTGTTCTACACCTTGCTGGTGTGCCAAACGCTATTGCGATTTTTGCCGGGATGGCCTTTGTTGCAGCGTTCTTGAATGCTGCGTTTGCATTTTGCCTTGGCTGCCAGATCTATGTTGGTCTTCAGCGCATCGGCCTTATTCGCAAGTTTTAGCTCGGATTGAGCTTGGCCAGCTCAAGAGCCTTTAGAAGCGCCTGACGTGCTCGTCGGCGATCACCGGCTGCATTGTAGGCAATGCCTAGGTTGAACCAATTGTGAAAATCGTTTGGTTCGGCTTCAACAATGGCTTTGTAGTGATCAAACATTTTTGAGGCCGATTCAGGTACTGCTCGCCCACTGGGGCGCAGCTCAAGATCGAAATTAGGCCAAGCACCTTCGCTCAGGATTTGTTTGGACAGCTGCTCAACTTTCAGACCGAAAGTCAGTTCTTTTACGATTGCCCAGGCTCCAAAAAGCGGAAACACCAGGATGAGTGCGCCCATGGCAATAGCAATTGGCTCCTCCTCTTGGAGTAACAGCAATCCGGTTTGCCCCAGTAATAGCACGTAGACCATTAGAAGCGCAGACATGAACAAGGCGCCAAATTTAGCGCTGATTTTCATCGGTGTGCCGTTCTAAAGTTGGGCCGAAGCGTCAACGACCGATTGCAGCCCAACCTTGAGCCCGGTGGTTTGAGCAGCAACCCGCAAGCTCAACAGAATTCCGTGAGAATACGCGTTGACCGCAGTGGTCTCGTGGCTGATGGTTAGCAGTTCACTAACACCACCGAAATAAACATCTTGCTTAGCAGCAACGCCGGCAAGGCGCAGGCTGTGGATTGGCACTCCGGCAACAACCTCACCACGGGCGGTTTGACCCACACCTGGAATCAGCGGCTGGGTCAGGCCAGCTCGGGCTTCCTGAATCATTTCAGCGGTTCGAACCGCTGTGCCAGAAGGGGAATCTATCTTCCCAGCGTGGTGAGCCTCCACGATCTCAATTGACTCAAAGAATTTAGCGGCCTGAGCTGCAAACGAACTGGCCAACATTGACCCGATTGAGAAGTTTGGAATTACCACAACGCCTGAATCCGGGTGTGCTGCTAACTTGGCCTCAAGTTCGCCAAGTTTTGCCGCCGACCAACCACTGGTTCCGACTACAACTTTCATTCCGTGACGGACTGCAAAGTCAACCACTGATTCACTTACCTCAAGACGAGTGACCTCGAAAATAACATCAGCGCCCAGGACCTCCTTTAGCTCACTCTTAGAGTCCAGAGCTGCGTGGAGGGTGGTGTGCTGAGAAGCATCAATGAGGTCTAGGGCAAGTTTGCCCATTCTTCCGGTGGCGCCGACAACGGCTACTTTGATAGTCACAATTCAATCCTAAAGAAACTCTTCGAAGGTTGACTCAGAAATGTCGCCAACCGCAACGATAGAGCGCTCACGACCTGCAAGATCAGCGGCCAAAGACTGCACCTGCTGGAGCGTCACGGCATGAACGTGCTCAAGTGAATCATCAAGGTCAAAAAACTCTCCATTGATGACTTCGGCGCTAATAAGGCGATTCATTCTTGCCATGGTGCTCTCATACTTGAGCGCCAATCCGCCAGAAATGTTTCCCTGGGCAAGAGTGAGCTCGTCTTGGCGGATGCCCTCATTGGCAATCTTTTCGAGCTCTTCAATCATTAGCCGGGTTACCTCAGTGCTTTTCGCTGGTGAGCAACCTGCGTAGAGCCCAAAGTAGGCAGCATCCGAGTATCCGGTGTTGAACGAATAAACCGAGTAGGCCAGGCCACGCTTTTCGCGAATCTCCTGGAACATACGTGAGCTCATTCCCCCGCCTAAAACTGTGTTGAGAATGCCCATGGCATACCGGCGCTCATCATCTGCTACCAGACCTTGCATACCCAACAGGATGTTGGCCTGCTGAATTGGGCGGTGAACAACCTTCAGAGCCGTTCCACGGGTAATTTCGGCAGGGTGCAGCAGCCTGCGTTCAACCGGTGCAGCCTTAGCATCGAGATCCCAGCCAGCGTCAACCAAAGCGGTTTCAACCAACTGGATTAGGTTTGCATGATCAACACCACCAGCAGCAGCAATCACGAGATCCTGCGGCCGATAATTTGCCTGGTAGTGCTCCCAAACAGCCTCACGAGTGACCGAGTTGATGGTTTCTTGGGTACCCCCGATAGGGCGCCCGAGCGGATGGTCACCGAGGACGGCCTCGCTGAAAAGTTCGTGCGCCACATCTTGTGGGTCATCGTCATTCATCGCAAGCTCTTCAAGAATGACGGTGCGTTCATTCTCAAACTCTTTTGGATCGATGAGCGAGGAGGTAAGCATATCGGCGATTACATCAACGGCAATTGGGAGCGCTTTATCTTGCACACGAGCGTAGTAGCTGGTGTGCTCCTTGCCGGTTGAGGCATTTGATGATCCGCCGACCGAATCAAAGGCCACTGCGATGTCTAGAGCGGTACGTTTTTTAGTTCCCTTGAAGAGCAGGTGCTCCAAGAAGTGGGTCGAGCCAAAGTGCCCGTTGGTCTCGTCGCGAGAACCAACTGCGACCGAGAAAGACACAGCGACACTCTGCGAACCCGGAATGTGTTCGGTTAAAACGCGAACACCGCTTGGGAGGATAGAACGGCGAACCGAACTACCTCCCGAAGCGGTGAACGATAGATCGCTCTGGTCTAGTGGAAAAATGATTTCACTCATGGGTGACCAGAAGCTTTCTGTAGTTGTGGGGCTAGGGGTTATTACTCTTCGTCTGCTGAGGCGTCTTCACCCTCAACAACTGGAGCAAGTGAAAGCTTGCCGCGGTCGTCGATCTTGGTGATTTCAACCTGTAGCTTCTGACCAACCTCAAGAACGTCCTCGACGTTCTCAACGCGCTTGCCAGCAAGCTTCTTTAGCTCAGAGATGTGCAATAGGCCATCCTTGCCTGGAACCAGTGAAACGAAAGCACCGAAGGTAGCTAGCTTCACAACAGTTCCAAGGAAGCGCTCGCCAATCTCAGGAACGTGTGGGTTTGCAATCGCGTTAACCGCAGCCTTAGCAGCCTCAGCTGAAGGGCCATCGGTTGCACCAATGTAAACGGTACCGTCATCCTCGATTGAGATGTCTGCGCCAGTGTCTTCTTGGATCTGGTTGATCATCTTGCCCTTTGGACCAATGACTTCACCAATCTTGTCAACCGGAATCTTCACTGCGATAACGCGTGGAGCGGTTGGAGCCATCTCGTCTGGCTCAGAAATTGCCTGACCCATTACGTCAAGGATGTGAAGACGAGCCTCACGTGCCTGAGTAAGTGCGCCACCTAGAACTGAGGCAGGAATACCGTCCAGCTTGGTGTCAAGCTGAATAGCAGTTACAAAATCACGAGTACCGGCAACCTTGAAGTCCATGTCACCAAGGGCGTCTTCTGCACCAAGGATGTCGGTAAGCGCAGCGTACTGAACCTTGCCATCTACGGTGTCTGAGATAAGACCCATGGCGATACCAGCAACTGGTGCACGAAGAGGCACACCTGCGTTTAGCAAGGCAAGGGTAGATGCACAGACAGAACCCATTGAGGTTGAACCGTTTGAGCCAAGGGCCTCAGAAACCTGACGGATTGCGTATGGGAAGTCTTCACGCTTTGGAAGAACTGGAACCAACGCACGCTCGGCAAGAGCACCGTGGCCAATTTCGCGACGCTTTGGAGTACCTACACGACCAACTTCACCGGTTGAATATGGTGGGAAGTTGTAGTTGTGCATGTAGCGCTTTGAAGTGACTGGGCTTAGCGAGTCAATCTGCTGCTCCATCTTCAGCATGTTCAAGGTGGTTACACCCAGGATCTGGGTCTCTCCACGCTGGAAGATTGCTGAACCGTGAACGCGAGGAATAACTGCTACCTCTGCGTCTAGGTTACGGATGTCGCGCAGGCCACGGCCATCGATGCGGATTCCCTCTTTTAGAACGCGGGTACGCATGATCTTCTTGGTTACTGACTTGTAGGCAGCCGAGAACTGAGCCATCTGTGCCTCGTCAAGTGAAGCCTCTAGCTTCTCCTTGGTGGCGGCCTTGAGTGCATCGTCTGCATCCTGGCGCTCAACCTTGTCGGCAATCTGGTAGACCTTGGCCAACTCGGCACCTGCAGCAGCCTCAACGGCAGCAAAGACCTCATCGGTGTATGGCAAGAAGGTTGGGTAGTCAGCGGTTGGTTTTGCAGCAACAGCAGCTAGGTCAGCCTGAGCCTTTACTAGAGCCTTGATGAACGGCTTGGCAGCCTCAAGACCCTCAGCAACAACGTCCTCTGATGGAGCCTTCGCGCCAGCAGCAATTAGGTCCATGGCGTTTTCTGAAGCCTCGGCCTCAACCATCATGATTGCAACGTCTTCGACGCCGTTCTCAACTAGTACGCGACCAGCAACAACCATGTTGAAAACTGCGCGCTCAAGCTGTGAGTGCTTAGGGAATGCAACCCACTGGCCGTCGATAAGTGCAACACGCACACCACCGATAGGACCAGAGAATGGCAAGCCTGCAAGCTGGGTAGACATTGAGGCAGCGTTGATAGCTACTACGTCGTAAAGCTCGTCTGGCTCGATTGCCATAACGGTTACTACAACCTGAATCTCGTTACGCAGACCATCAACGAATGATGGGCGTAGTGGGCGGTCGATCAAACGGCAGGCAAGGATTGCCTCGGTTGATGGGCGACCTTCGCGACGGAAGAAGCTTCCTGGAATGCGGCCGGCCGCATACATGCGCTCTTCAACGTCAATGGTTAGTGGGAAGAAGTCAAACTGGTCTTTTGGCTGCTTGCTTGCAGTGGTAGCCGAGAACAGCATGGTTTCTTCATCGATGTAAACAGCTGCAGCACCCTGTGCCTGCTGTGCTAGACGACCGGTTTCGAAGCGAATAACGCGCTTGCCGTACTTACCGTTGTCGATTACTGCTTCTGTTGCTTTGATTTCTGGACCTTCCATGGTCCCTCCTCTTTTATCCTCTTTGCGCATCCGCCATGGCCGAAATTGGCTATTTTTGGCGGCGCGCGTGAGCGTTCGCGGCAAGTTAACTTGCCCACATTGGAGGGATGCCCTGGTCTGCAGTAGAAAACCTTGAAGTTCAACTCTCAAGATCCACAACCGGAGACCAGCAAACCTGCTGCGATGCTCACTTGCAAGGTTACCAGCAGACCGCTGAATTACCTAGGTACTGGGTGAATGTCAGGTTAAACAAAACCGCCCTCCCGAAGGAAGGCGGTTTCAAAAGTTTTAGCTAGCGACCGTTTGCCGGAGGCAAATTAGCGGCGAAGCCCTAGGCGCTCGATTAGTGCACGGTAGCGAGCAATGTCGACACCCTGTAGGTAGCCGAGTAGGCGGCGGCGCTGACCAACAAGGATCAACAGACCACGGCGTGAGTGGTGGTCGTGCTTGTGCTCCTTTAGGTGCTCAGTTAGGTCCTTGATGCGCTTGGTTAGCACAGCAACCTGAACCTCTGGAGAACCAGTGTCGCCTGGGTGAGTTGCGTACTCGTTGATGATTGCAGTTTTCACTGCTGCGTCTAGTGCCATTTGAATGGTCCTCTTCTACTTACTGCGCGGTGCACAAAACCCAATGTTTTGGCGCTCTTGATCCGCGGCCGATACACGGCAACCTCACAAGCCTAGCTGAAAAGCGGGTTAGTTGCCAGTCCTAATCCTGGTATTGCCCTGCTCTGCGGTTTTGGTTGGCAACAACGAGAAGATGAAAGTTAGTAGCGGAACCCATGAAAGGAGCATCCACCAGGCGCTGAAGCCCGCATCGCGCATGCGTCTTACCAGAGCTGCCAGCAACGGAATGCCGAGAATGAAGCCGACGAAGTTACTGATTGGCGTTGCATTCCAACTCTCCATGAGAGCCGCATTTAGCAACGATGCGTCGAGGGTTTCTGGGTTGGCCTCAAGTGAAGCAAGGAATGCATCCTGAGCTGTAGTCACCGGCGGGAAGATCAGTCCATCTACTGTGCTGAGAACCAGACTGACCAGCACGGTGAAGAGCACGAAATACCAGTACTCGCGGCGAGTAGCTACCCCGCGGAAATCGGCAAATTTAGTCAGGCAAACTTTGATAGCGCCGGCAAATGTCATGAGTCTCCTTGTTTGTTCCAGTGTAAGCACAATCCCCCAATCTACGATGGCTGATTGAGGGATTGCACTGGTTATGCACGTGGCGCCACTACGGGGTTTCTGAAGTGCCGGTCTCCGAAGAATCGGTGGTTGCTCCCGGATCAACTTGGAAGTCTCGATCCCCACCGCGCTGTGGTCGATCACCTTCCGGTCCACGTGGTGGACGCTGACCCTCGGCAAACGGCTCCAGCGGCCCGTGGTTACCAAACTCATCAGCAGCAATGCCTTTAGGAGAGACAGTGTTGGCCGCGACGACACCGCCGACGAAGGCTGCACCAAGAGCCAAGGACCCACCGACTGCCATGGCAGCTATCTTTGCGCCACGTGACTTTAGCCAAGCGGTGCGACTTGACGACGCCTTCGGCTCTTCTTCGTAAGGGTTGACTGAATCGAGGTTTTCTTGTGATTCGGGATTGAGTTCTGGTTCTACGTTCTCTTGCTTGGCCATTTCTGGCTCCTTTCGATGGTCCTAGATAGCAAGGCATCAAATCCTGATACCGATTGCAAATAGAGACTTTCAATCGAAAATGGGCGTATCCCGAAAATCCACTGGACGTTGCCTGTGAATGCCCCGAGCGTTAACTGAGAATACTTACTAGATTTCTAGGATCTTGCGGCACTTATCGAGGTCGCGGTGAATTTCTTCGACCAGCGCCTCAACGCCATCAAACTTAGCTGCGGGTCTTATGAATGCCACGAATTCAAGGACTACAAACTTGTCGTAAAGATCTAGGTCGAGCCGGTCAATTACATGAGACTCGACCAATCGCGGCACTGCCTGAAAAGTCTCGTTGATTCCAACCGAGTGGGCAGCCGGGTACTTCTCACCATCGGCATACAACCAACCTGCGTAGACGCCATCGAGTGGCAAATAGCCCTCGCACTCGCGAGTCATGTTTGCTGTCGGGAATCCGATGGTGCGACCGATTTTCAATCCGTGTTCGATGACACCCGCGCTGTAGTGATTGCGACCGAGCAGCTCAGCAGCTTTGGTGACGTCACCCTGGTCTAGGAGTTCACGGATGCGTGTGGTTGAAACTTTTACGCCATCGATGTTTGCACTGCCAATGACTCTAACCACGAAACCGAATTCGGCCCCCAAAACCTTGAGAGTCTCAGGCGTGCCGGCTCCCCCGGCACCAAACCGAAAATCCTCGCCGACTAAAACCAGACGAGCGTGTAATCCGTCAACCAAAATTTGCTGTACAAAATCGCGCGCCGACAAGGCTGCGAATTCATGGTCAAAGGGAAGAGTAAGAACAGCATCCACGCCAGACTCTTCAAGGTGCACCAGTTTTTGCCCAGGGCCGATAAGTGGCAACTTGGCCGATTCTGGCTTGAACAGGGCATCTGGGTGGCGATCAAAAGTAACCACAACGCTGGCCAACATGTGCTCGTCGGCGGCGGCCACCAAATTGCTAAGCAGTTTTTTATGACCCAGGTGAATTCCGTCAAACTTTCCGATGGTGACGGCAGTTTCGGCAAATCCGCTAGGCAGATCTGAAATTTTTTCGATGGCGAGCATTACTTTGCAGACTGCTTTCTAAGCCAGAGCAGACCCAAGAACGGCAAGACCAGCGGCACGAAGCCGTATCCCTGTCCAAATTTTGACCAAACCGAAGGGTGTGCAAAAAGCTCAGGCTGCAGATAGCTGAGCACGCCAACTGCAATTACACCGACGAGCTCGAAGCTGACGGCGATGAACGCCAAGGTACGCAGCGAAGGTCTCGCTAGGGCGATGGTTGCCAAAATGTAAACCACAGCCGCAAGCGCAGACAAAGTGTAGGCCAGCGGAGCCTGCTCAAATTCGCGCGCCAATTGATAGATTGCGCGAGCTGATGAGGATACTGCGAAAACGCCATACACGGCGATTAGCAATCTTCCGATTCCGAGTGATTTGGGCGCTTTGGGCATAGCTACCAGCCTAACAAGCAGGCAAAGGTAATTAGCCGGTGTAGTCCTCGGGATCAAATGACGGCAGAGTCAAACCCTCGGAGACCACAGCAAGAGCTGACACGCGGATGGATTCTGTGATCGGAACAAAATAGGTAGCCGCCATTGCACCCTGCTGGTCCTGACGAAGAATAAATCGTGCTGCTGCCCTCTTGGCCAAAGATGCCTCGCCACAAATGTGCAAAGGTGCTGTGTAAACAGCTTCATACGGTGGTTGCGCAACCTCTGCACCGGGTGCAGGCAAAGCAGGGTTGGCGCTGTTGTAGGCAACGGTTAGGCGATTTGGTTCAGTGGCGATATCAAACTGCGTTGCTGCAGAGCCAATTGAACCGGTGTCAGGATAAATCACATCGACAGAGGAGTCTGGGCCGTTAATCACACCGGCCGGCATCAGACCAAGCTCCATCGCTACGGAGTTCGAGACTATAGCGATCTGCCCTTCTTCGAGGAATAGGTCGGCAGCCGAGATAGCTGGCCCGCTTTGGATGCGCTCTGAATTGAAATCAGGCACTAGGCGTTTCATCCAGCTATTGAATGATTCGAGAGCCGGACCGTAGGCTCGGTCGAGAAAAGTGATTGGGCCAGCCATATAAACAGCGCCCATGTTCGCTTCGGCAATGGCAGGGTCAGACCAATCAGAAATTTCGCCCGAGAAAATCTTTGCAATCAAAGTTGGTGAGAAGTTGAACATGTTGCCGTCTGAGTGCTGGTAAACCAGAACGCCAGCATCTACTGC
>JACCDY011095127.1_pt1 | contig 10043 bp, 21 predicted proteins | sample 7446391 | NCBI WGS metagenome assembly JACCDY01 (sample SAMN15323451, study PRJNA562643) | freshwater metagenome | isolation source: river surface water | place: USA:Blue River Watershed | collected 2017-08-18
CCCCAGACGCCGCTGATGGTGGCCGAGTCCCAGACGCCGCTGATGGGGGCCGAGCCCCCGACGTCGCGGATGGTGGCCGAGCCCCGGACGTCGCTGATGGTGGCCGAGCCCCAGACGTTGCTGATGGTGGCCAAGTCCTGCACCCGCACAATGCGTCCTGAGCGCACGTCTCGAATCTTCGCCGCGCCGGCGATGATCCAGCAGCCATCGACAATGAGCCGATGCTCGCCATCCTTGATGACCATACGCTGAGCAATCGCGCGGGTGGCCTCTTCAGCGGCTTTCTCCACATCGGGAGTCAGCCACACCGGGTTCACGGCTTCGTCGATGCGCCACGCCCAGGTAGACGCATCCGTCCAGTCCGTCGTCGGCGTCAGTTCAGCCTTCGCAAAGTAGGGGATGTGTGGGTTCTCGTCCGGCAGCTTGAAGTAGTGAACGAGGTCGCCGTGGGAGTCCAGCATGGGGTGATGGCGCACGCTGCCATCGCGCAGCACCAAGACAGACAGGAAGTGGCACATCAGCGGCCTCCCTTCGGTTCGTCGTCCTGCATCTCGTGGCGGGCGTCGTCGCGGGTGTCGGCCCAGAGCAACGCCAGCAGACAGACGGCAATCGTGCCGACCATGACCAGCAGCGAGGCGAGCGGATGCGCGGCCAACCAGGCACTCACTGACGCACCCCGATCTCTTTCAGCAGGGCATCGAACGCCGCATCCGGGTCCACGGCGGGCTGCTCCAACCGCCGCATCATCGACTCGGCACGGCGAATCAGCCGCCGCGAGTCAGCCAGGGCAAAGGCGATGTGCTGCGTGTCGCGCCCGAGCAGCAGCGCCTCTGTCGTGGCGTCGGTCAGCCGCTTCAGCCCCGCGATCAACTCGCTGTGACTGACGAACGCGGCCGGTTCTGGTATCGTGGTCTCAGGCATGTCCTGACTCCTTCTCAGTCGGGTCTGTCTACTGAGCCTCGGTGTTCGCAGCACCGGGGCTTTCTTCGTTCCCGGGCGATGCGTGGATGAGGGAGAGCTTCCAGGCCTTCCCGCCGCCCCGCGTGATTGCGAGGACCGGCACCCACCGCACCGCCCGGTACTGCTCGATGTGTCCGGCGTCCTCGTCGGCCTTGATGGCGGCGAAGATGATCGACAGCAGCACGCCCGCCACGATCAGCCCCGCCACGACCAGCCCGCCGAACGTCAGCCACTCCACCGTCACGGACCAGGAAAGGTTCATCGGTCGGTCCTCCGCTCCAAGTCGCCCCGCAGCGCCTTTAGGGCCACGTCCTGAATCTCGTCATGGCTGGCGCGAAGGGCGGCGAGGATGCTGTCCTTGGCTTCGCTCTCGGCCTTGAGTCCGGCGCGGTCGATCAGGAGCAGCAGGATCACGGCGAGCAGCAGCAGCACGACGAGCGCGAGTCCGGTCGCCATCACGCCACCACCTGATCGTCTGACACCGGAAAGCGCAGCTTACACCTGAGCGCCTTTTCCAGCTTGGCGACCACGGCGAGCGTCGGGTTGACCCGCAGCCCGCTTTCCAGTTCGCTGATGTAGGTTTGGGAGACGCCCGACCGAAGCGCCAGCGCCGTCTGACTGAGGCGCTTGGCCGTCCTCGCGTCCGTCAATGTCTTTGCCATGCGCCAAACTTAGCGCAGTAGCGGTAGGCTGTCAAGCGGGAAAACGGTAGGAGCGAAGAATTATTGCTCCGAAGAGGGACCGGACCCGATGCACTTCCGCATCCGGGGCAGGCTGCGGCTCCCAGCTACGAGCCCGGTCCAGCGAAGGGCCAAAGAGGTGACACATGCGCGGTGACTTCGATGAAGACGAGGAACCGGACGACGACGATCTGAACGCGGACTTTGCGGTCCACCTACTGGAAGGCGACGACTGCGGGATGAACCGGCAAGGCGACTGCGGCAAGGCCGGTTCCGATGAATGCGAGTTTGGGTGTCCATATGGCCGAGTCAAACGCAACTGAACGTTACGAACACTGCATCCGTCACCACTCGCTGACCTGCACTTGTGGCATCAATGGTCAGCCATCGTCGGCTCGCGTGCACGTCGATGTGACTCCTGAGGGGTGCATGGCCTACGCCGCCGCGGAAGCCGCCGACGGCGACCCTGACTGCACCACGGGACAGCCGCTCGATCTGCCGACACGATGCCCTGAGTGCGGCCAACCCGCGCATTCGCCCGGCGACTGCTACGTGCCGGTGGCGTTTCAGGACGGCTACGTCAAGGGCGCGGCGGATTGCGCTGGCATCACCGCCAAGACGGACGCGTTGCAGGCTCGTCACGAAGCCTTGCGCGCCGACGTGATGACGGTAGTGTCTGACCCGCATCTGACGTGGGCGCAGGCGCGGAAGGCGCTTACTGCCGCGCTCAATAAATGAGACTGCACGGGAGTCATGTATATAATTCCCCAGCGAAGCTTCTGGTATGCTGCCGTCGATGCACGTCCTGCTTCGTCAAGGTCTGCTGCTGCTGCCAGTCGTCCTTGTTGCTGGCATTGTCGACGCGCTCATCAACGGCGTGTCGCTTGAACACGCCAGCGCGATACTGATCGGCACGCTGCTCGCGTGGATCTGGCCTTGGTGGCCCTGACTACGCCGCCGCGATCCCGAACAGGCGCAGCAGGCCCACGTCGGCCTTCGTGAACGCCTTCCAGGCTTTCGAGCAGCAGCGACAGACCCAGTCTGCCCCCACGCGCTCGACATCGTCCGACGTGCAGAACGGGCAGTCCATCAGTAGTCGTGAAACCCCGGCGTCCACGGCACCTGCTTGTGCAGGGGCGGCTTCGGGGGCTTCGCGTCCTTCTTGGGTTTCGGCGCGGGGGGCGGCATCACTCACCGGGGCGCATCAGCAGATCCCGCACACGGTCGGCCAGCGCGTAGTCGTCCGCGCCCGCCGGCAGCTCACGAGCCGCCCGGAGCTTCAGCCTGGACCAGTACTTGTGCCACAGCGACCACCCGAGCGCGGCCACCATTAGCAGGCCCGACAGGACCGGCCCGATGAACCCGTCTACGAAGTGCGGCACCTGGTCGGCCGTGATGACGTTGCGCGACACGAGCGCCGCGCCGGCCGCCGTGAGCGCCCATCGCACAACGGCGCCGAAGAACTCGAGCAGTAACGGTGACATCGGATCCCCTCCGGTTTATGGTTTGTAGACGGTGATCGTCGACGCCGCGCCCTGCGGATACTTGACGACCTTCCCGGCGCCGTCCGTCACCGGGAAATGCACCGAGAACGGCGACGCCGCGTTCGTCAGACCGGCCGCCGGCGTCAGCCAGACGAGGCCCGGGTTCGCGACCTGGTCGGCATCCTTCGCGACCGTCACGCCCGTAACCGCGGCGCCGGCCTTGTCGTGGATCTCGATCGCGACCGTTTTCCCCGTTAGGTCGACCGCGACGCCGTCGTCGTACAGCCGTAGTGGTTCGTCCTTCGTCCACCCTTCGACCAGGTCGAGCACGTTCCGCGATCGCGCGCTGTTCGCCACTGTCTTACCCTCCCGCTCCGAACCGGACCGTTCGATCCGGTGATTCACTGACGACCGACCGATCCGGCGACTCGCTCGCGACCGTGCGGTCGACCACGTCCCCCCGGTGCAGGACAGGCGCCGGGCCGCTCCCGCCGACCCACGCCTCGAGCGCCGCGCGCCACAACAGCCAGAACATCTACGTCGCCCGTCGCCATCCGAGCAGCGGCAGCGTCTCGCTAACAGGAATCGCGCCGGTGATCGTGCCGTGATTGTTGTTGCCACTTTTGTCGAGCACGCGCCCAGCGCCGTTCTGCCCCATCGTCCACGCGCCCCGCACTCCAGGCATGAGCGGGTTCTGCGCGGCGCGCCGCTGCCAGCGCTTCCCGTCGTCGATCGACAACACCCCACCCACAAGCTGCATCGACCAGACGTCACCTTTGCAGGCGTTGTCCGTTGCGAAGACATTGCAGAGCTGCGCGGACGTCGCGGCGTCACTTGAAGTCCCGCCTGACCCGTCCACCGTTGAGCTATAGGTGGCCTCTGTCATCGGCGAGGCCGCTGTGCCCGCGTAAATGTGAACGTTCGTCGAGACACTTTGGTCGATCGTCACCATGATGTAGGTGACCTGCCCAGCGACCAACGGCGTCGAGTTGGTGGTGAACGTTGTGTCCAGGCCAGCGCGGTCCACCAACACCGTGAGCTGCCCGCCCGTGTCGATCCTGATGAACTTGCGGCTCGACCCAGCGGCCGAGCCCTTCATGTAGAGCGAGTTGTTCGCCGTGATCGTGCTCGGGCGATAGGCCACGAGAAACGACATCGGCATGACGTCCTGCGTCGTCGTGCTGTTGGCGACCGTGACCCTGTCACTCGTCGCCGCGCCGAAGCGCAGCGCCACCGTCAGGCCGGCGGCTTCTCCGACCAGGCCGAGCGCGCACGCGAGCGCGAAGGCCAGTCCAAGACGACGCATTACGGCAGGCTCCGCGCCTGGGCGACGTGGAAGGGCTGGACGACGACGTTCTCGCAGCCCGGGTCGCTGTTCGTCGTGCAGCCCCACAGCTGTTCCGCCCTGGTCCCGCTCCGCTCGGCGAGCGCCCGGACACGGGTTTCCGATGAACTGCCGTTGGTCAGGACGGCCAGCAGGTTCGTCAGCACGCGCGCGTCTGCGCCGGCCTTTGTCTTGAGCCGCACCGGGTCGCCGTTGAAGAACGCATTCAGCCACGCGCCTTGAAGCGCCGCGCTCGACGCGGTCGCCGACGACGTCAATTGTCCGATCGCGATCGCTTCCTTGACCTCGTTGGGACTGACGTCCGACCGGTACACCACGATTCCCGCCCGCGTCGTGTTCAGGATCTCCGCGACGACGTTGTCGGCCTGCGCGGCGTACCACTGCGAGAGGGTGAGCGTCGTACCGCTGGCGACGTCGGTATAGCTGTAGCCGTTCGGGTTCGTGGTGCACTCCGTTCGCAATTGCTGCAGGTCGATCGGGTCCACAAACGCCGCGCGCTTCTGCGCCCAGACCAGAGACGGCAGAACGAGCAGGATGGCAACGATCAGAACAATGAGACGACGCATGGTGCACACCTCCCTTAGTTAACGCACTGGTATTCGATGACGTGGTCACCCGCCGTAGCGGAGAGTGCCGCGCCGCTATTGTTGATACCGATCAAGCCCCATTTGTCAGGCATGGAACCGAAGATGTCAGACAGCTGGAACTCGGCCTGCACGGCACTCGTGGCCGCGTTCATCTTGAGCGAGCCGAGATACCGCGAATTGAAGCGGTTAGCCGCCGTGAACGCCGCATCAGTGCCGGTCGCCGCGTCGGTGTAGGTGGTATCCCCGAGTGCCGTGTAGACGTACCAGTCCACGAAGTTCGTGCCTGACGCCTGCCCCTTGCTCTGGATACGGATGCGCGCGTCGGCGCAGCGCGTCGAGGTCCAGTTGATGACAGTGGACTCACGGGCGCTGGTGCTGCCGAGGCTCGTGCCAGTCCAGGTGATCGTGGTCTTGCTGCCGTAGGTAGGCTGCCGGCCAACCAGACCGACGTTGTTGGTGCCTGCGTTGAGGCCGACCACGCCCGTGCCGTTGGTGGGCAGCTCCACACGCAGCGCGCCACTCGCCGTGCCTGACCCGGTGGCCGTGCTCGCCCCTGCGACCTGAGCCAGATTCACCGCTTGGTTGCCGGAGATGCTGACCGGCTGTGTCGCCTGCCAGAAGGTTCCGGTGACCGGGAACGTGCCGCCCGTGCCCGTGACCAGCCAGGCCGTCGTATTCGCGGTGTTGCCGGGCTGGACGGTCCACGTCCCTGACTGCGTGGCTGCCACCGTGCCATCGACAGTCAGCGAGCCGCCGTTGTCGGTGACGGGCTGCGCCGTAGTGCCGGTCGGGTCGGTGCGGACAGGGGCCGCGGCCGTGCCGATCTCGGTCGAGCCGCCCGAGCCAGACGCCCGAAGACTCACGCCTTGCACGTACTGCGTGCCGGCGCCAGTATCGGCGTCGAACACGCGCGCGGCCTGCATGTTGGTGCCGTCGCTGAAGCCGACCGCCGTGCCGGTCGCCGGGACTGCCGACGTGAAGTTCGACGCCGTGCCTCCTGACCCGCCGAAGCTGGTGACCTGGTTGCCAGATCCGTCGACGATGGCGACCGTGCCAGCAAACTGTGACCCGAGCGACAGGCCCGTCCATCCGCGGTGCGTGCCTGAAACATTCAGGCCGGTGTAACTGGCGCTCGACGGAACCGCCGACCCAGTGGCGCTCGCCGCCGCGTTGCTGCCAGCGCCGCCGAAGCTGGTGACCTGCGCGCCTGAGGCATCGACAATCTGCACCGTCAACGCCCGCTCAGAGCCGCGAGCCGCCGAGGTAATGGCGTTGCCGCTCCCGTCCTGCGTGCGCGTGCTCCAGGTGCCGCTCTGTGTCGCCGGGAAGGTGCCGCCTAGACCTGTCACGAGCCAAGCAGTGCTGTTCTGCGTGTTGCCAGGCTGGACGGTCCATGTGCCACTCTGCGTAGACGGGAAGGTCCCACCGAGACCGGTGACCAGCCACGCGGTGGTGTTGGCCGTGTTTCCTGGCTGGACCGTCCATGTCCCGCTTTGAGTCGACGCGACGGTACCAGACACCGGCATCGTGGTCGGACTCGCGATCGTGACGCGAAGTGAGTCGTTTGTGTCGTCGCCGACACGCTGGACGTCCGCGCCGGTCGAGGCATCGGTGGCGCGGATGGTCGCGGTGATCTGCGCCCGCGCGGGCACTGCCGCCAGCACCAGGCAGAGAACGAGGACGAGACGTTTCATGGTCATAGTGCGGTACGCCCCCACGCGAGGCCGAGCAGCCCGGCGCCGCCAGCGATCCACTTCAGGCCGGTAATCGGAGCGCCGTTGAGGTTGATGATGCGGTGGTCACGAGCGGGCACGTCCTGCGGCGGCGCAATGTACTGATCGCTGCCATTGGTCAGCCCGAAGGTGATGGCTGCGCCGCTTGAGTTCACGACGAGCACGCCATCGACGCGGTACTCGGTGGAGCCGCCAAAGTTCGTGACCGCCGTTAGCGTGGTCGGCACTGATGTGAGTGACGCGCCGCTCTTGGTGAGGCCAAGGACGGTCAACACGCGCGAGTTCTCCGCGCCGGAGACCTCCGCGAGCACGCCGAGCCCAGCGGCTGCGTCCGTGTCGCCTGCGAATGAGCCGACCACGGCGGCGACACGCGTCGAGGCGGGTAGCGTAGCCGGGGTCGCAGACTGTGTGACGAGGTTGTCAGCCATGACGACTCACTTCTGTTCGAAGGTGAACTTGCACCCAGCAGGGATGCGGGCGGCCCCGACGTTCAAGTACGAGCTGCATCCCGTCGGCAGTGGCCGCGACTCCAACATCTGCACGCGTGCGGTCAGCGCATCGAGACGGTCAACAAGGAGCCCCAGCCGCGTGATCTCAGCGCCTTGCGCATTGATGATCTGTTCCAAGCCAGGTACCGTCGAGGCCAGCCCTTGTAGCGCCCGCTCGAGCGCATCGAGGCGCGTGAGCAGAGGGCCAAGGTCTACGGGCGGTCCCTGCGGCGCTGGAGGCGTCACAGGCCCGCCGGACGACACGCCAGGGTCCACCGGGGCAAGGAAGCGCGACAGGTCGATCGGACCTTTGTTCTGCCAGACCGGGCTGGCGCTGCCCTCCGCATCTTTCAGCACGTCGAAGTGCTGCCCGCTTGGCCGATGCACCAGGATGTCGCACGCGATCCGCGTGGTGGCTGTCGGGCAGTTCGCGCCGAATGTCTTTTCGAGAAGACCCCATCCGTCCGACCGGTGGCGCCACGCCACCGCATTGAGGATGGCGGCGACGTCGGACGGCGTGACGGCACCATACCGCGAGCGCTCCGCTGTCACCTCCGCAAGCAGCGACGGCTGCGCGTGAGCGGGCACCGCGGAGAGCACCGCCCAGGCGGCCAGCAGGCCGACAAGCATCTGACACACGAGGAAGGTCATGGCCTCCCGATAGCACCGCACCGAGTCCGTGAAGCTGTTGCGCATCAATCCATCTCCTGAAGGTCTACGGTCTGTCCGGCGAGCGCGTGCGTGCAGTCGCCGAGGTACTGAATCTGGCCGTTGGTGACGAAGGTGTGGCAGAGCAACGGCTCGGGCTCGACGGGCTCTCCAGCCATGACGCGCGCGTACTGCTCATCGGTGAGCGCCACCGTCCCTTGCACCCGAATGGACGGCGTGAGGGTCGGACGATCGCGGTCGCCGTTCCAGCCCCACACTGGACCCTGCGGCCCGCTGACACGCGGGCCGTGGTGTGTCTGGCAGCCCTCGCACCAGAACATCAGGAGTTGGCCGCCCGTACCGTCAGCAATCAGCTGGGTCTTCATCGCCCGAGTCTTTCGTTCCTGATGGCGAGCGCGCCGAACCCAAGCGCGATCGCGTAGTTCGTCGCGGTGGCCAGGCGGGGATGCGTCAGACGGATCTTCCGCACCGCCCAGAGCTGCACCCACGCCAGGCCGACCTTGGCGCTCGTGAAGGCCACCGGCTGGTCGAAGCGCGCCAGGTAGGGGTTCAGCTCGCGGCACCGCCCACTGCCCACGCAGCGCTGGGTGGCTGACGCGTCGAGTGCGTGCGCCCCGAGGACCGCCCACTCCGAGACCGTGAACGCGCGGTCCTGCGCTGAGAGCGGCGCCGCGCACACGAGCACCACGGCGAACGCGGGCAGACTGCCGACGAGCACGAAGCGCAGCCAGCGCACCACCGCGGCAAACGCCAGGAACATCAGCGCCCCGATCCCGGCGGACATCATCAGCATCTCGACCTTCTCTCGCATGGTCAGGCTCTCTCTCCCAGCACGGCCGCACGCAGCAGTGCAATCTCGTTGCGGATCGATGTGAGCTCGGCGGCGATGACGTCCCGCCGCGCGAACTGCTCGTGCGCCTGGTGCTCGAAGGCCTCGCGTGTCATCCGCTCTGCAGCCATCGCCTCCTCACGCGTTCTCTTCTCCGAGGCGACCGCATCCACGGCCGACTTCACCGTCTGGATGAAGGCGCCCACGCTGACCAGGATGCTCACCAGAGCGAGCACCACGGCCGGGGAGTCCCACCCCGCGCGGCCCGCCGGCGTGCTGCCGTCGCTGGCCTGCACCACCACCGCGGCCGTCGAGTACGCGACCGCGACCACCGACAGCCAGAACCGCCAGCGCATCTGGCACGGCACCGACCGATACAGGTCGAGCGGATTCACTTCCCGCCCTCGGCCTGCGCCGCACGCCAGCGCGTCGACGGAAACTCGCGCAGCCACGGGTACGCGCCCTCACACAGCCAGTTCCAGCCGTTGTAGCGGGGCCAGTAGTCGACCGGGCACAGCGACACGGCAGGTGGCACACGCGGATCCTCGTGGCCGAACTGCCCGTCCGGATGCGCCACCGGCCACACGGCCGGCGCGACCGGCGCGGCCACGGTGACCGCCGGCGTGGGCGGCACAGGGGAGGGGCGCGTCGGCGCCCCCTCGCATCCCATCAACGTCGCGGCTATGGCCAGGAGCAGGTACAGGTGCGGTCGTTGCATCGTCGTCGCCTCGTCTACGGTTGCACCGTGACCAGAAGGCGCTGGGCCTTCTCGATCGCAGCGTTCTTGGCTTCGCCTGACACGGAGATGCTGTTTCGCAGCTGCTCGCGCAGCTTGGTGAGCCGCGCGATCTCGCGGTTCGTCGCGTCGAGCTGCGCCACCGCGTCGGCATGGTCCTGCAGTGCCGTCGCGACCTCCGTGATCGCGTCGGCTTGCTCGGTCGACAGTCCCTTCAGGTCAATCGCCATGGTCTCGTTCTCGCTAGGTCGCGTACCGGATGATCACGATGCCCGAGCCGCCGGATTTCCCGCCGCTACTCGAGGCCCCACCACCGCCGCCCGTGTTCGCGGTGCCATCACTGCCAGCGTCGCCGCCGCCCCCGAGGCCGCCGCCGCCTGACGAGGCGTAGCCGTCCCCGCCGCCCCCGCCGCCGTAGTAGGCGGTGCTGCCGCTGATGCTCGAGGGCAGACCGGCGCCACCGTTGCCGCCGCGGCCCGGATACCCGCCGTTGCCGCCCACGGCTCCCGCGCCGCCACCGCCCGCGCCGGAC
>JACCDY010489668.1_pt1 | contig 10041 bp, 7 predicted proteins | sample 7446391 | NCBI WGS metagenome assembly JACCDY01 (sample SAMN15323451, study PRJNA562643) | freshwater metagenome | isolation source: river surface water | place: USA:Blue River Watershed | collected 2017-08-18
CACGGCATGTTGGATCACAGGCAGTGTGATGATGAAGATCACCAGCAACACCAACATCACATCGACCAAAGGGGTCATGTTGATTTCAGCCATTGGTGGGCTGTCATCATCTCCAAGAGGTTCGTTGCTAAATGACATATGAGTTCTTGCCTTATTAGTTATTAGGCTGGTTGGAGCCCACGCGAGCACCAGTGATGAAGTAGGCGTATAGGTCATTGCCAAAACGATTGAGTTCTGCAATCAACACCTTGTTGGTGCGACTAATCGCGTTGTAGCCCAGCACTGCAGGAATAGCCACTGCTAAACCTAAAGCAGTCATGATCAAGGCTTCACCAATGGGGCCTGCAACTTGATCAATGGTGGCTGTTCCAGAGCTACCCATGCCAATGAGTGCGTGATAGATACCCCAAACCGTACCAAACAAGCCAATGAATGGAGCCGTTGCACCTGTTGATGCTAAGAAAGTTAAGCCTTGCTGAAATTGCCCAACGGATTTATCAATACTGACTTTTAAACAACGTGTGAGCCAATCAGAAGCGTTCAGCGTTTGACGAAGCTCACCACGTTGATCTGATTGCTGGTTGTGATGTTTCATAGCTTCCTGAGCGCTTTTAGCTAATTCGCAATATGGATTTTCATCAGGCGTCATTTGGCTAATCGCTGTATCAAAAGCTGGCGCATGCCAAAAGCATTCAACTTCTCTAGCAATTTTCTTGGTTTTATAAAGGCTGAGCGCTTTAGTCAAAATGATGACCCAAGAAGTGATCGACATCACTAATAGAATCAGTGCCACTGTTCGTGTCACTCCATCTCCTTGTAGCCACATATTGCTTAAGCCGAATGCTTGGTTCATGGTGTTATTCCAGTCTAAAAATATAAGGTTGTATAGCGCTAACTTTAATGGGTTTGCCAAATTCTACAAAAGGTTTGCATCTTGCTTTCATGGCAGCATCTAAGGCTGATTGGTCCAAACGCTGAATGCCACTACTTTGAGTTAGTTGAACTCTTTCAACTGCACCAGCCTCATTGATATATAAACGAACGAGTGCTTTTCCTTCCTCTCCCATGCGGCGAGATAAGCCAGGATAGAAAGGTTCAGGAACGCTGCATTGGGCTTGGCTCATCGAGATGCTTTTAGGCTCCCCGGTGCTACTACCTCCCAAGCTACTCGGTGGAGGTGTTGAAGGTGTTTCTTGAGTTATTGAGCTGCTTGCTGTTGTCGTCGGGCTGACCGCTACTTTCACTTGCTTGGAAGGTGGCTGTTTAGTTGCAGTCGACGATTTTTTCTCTTGTGATGGGTTAGGGTCTAATAGGCTAGCTACCATCATGTCACCGATTTGATTGGCGGAGGATCGTTGAGTTCCCCACTGAAATCCAGTAATCAATAAGATATGTATCAACACGACCAAGATCGTTATTTTTGTCTGAGTCTTGAGATGTTGAACGCGCAATAAGATGGAGCGGAGCATGATGTCTTATGAAATAAAGACGGTCGATGTTTCGATCGAGTGCTGATCAAATGCCAAAGGGATCAGCTGTTTGGCAAGGTTCACCAAAGCATCTGCATCAAGTGTTGAGTAAAAGCGAATCGTTCTCGGTGGAGCGGACTGCAATAGTTGGTATTCATCGAGTTGGCGACAGAGTTGTTTAACTACTGCCTCACTCGTATCAATGATTTGGACCTCAGCCCCAAGGATCGATTTGATGAGGGGTGTGAGGAAGGGGTAGTGGGTACAACCTAAAACAACCGTATCAACACCGGCGGCTTGAAATGTTTCCAAGTGTTCAGTCAGAAGAGCTTTGGTTTCTGGGGTATCAATTTTTCCAGATTCAATGAGTGGTACCAAGCCAAGACCTGCCTGAGAGATAAATTCGCAATCACCTTCAAGGCTATGTAATAAAGCATTGAATTTGTCACTTTTTAAAGTATTTTGGGTAGCTAGTACGCCCACTTTGCGATTATTACTTTGAGTCACTGCAGGTTTGATGCCAGGTTCTACACCAATAATTGGAATCGCAGGCATTTCATGACGAATATGGGCGATGGCTTCAGCGGTGGCAGTATTGCATGCCACTACCAAAGCTTGGCAACCTTCACGAACCAACCAGTGACATAGATCTAAGCTTCGTTGAGCCACCCAATCAGTTGAGCGCTCGCCATAGGGAGCATTCGCTGAATCTGCGAGATAGATATAGTGATGGGCAGGCGCTTGGCGTAGAGCCTCGTTCAAGACCGTTAGACCACCGATCCCCGAATCAAAAACTCCAATCGTTGCCAAGCTTTACCCTATGCCCCAAGTATGGCTTAAGCTTTAGTGACTGGAATTTTTCCAATCTTCGCTTGCCACTCTTGAGGGCCTGTGTTGTGAACAGATGTGCCGTTAGAGTCAACAGCCACAGTGACAGGCATATCTTCGATCGTGAACTCGTAAATAGCTTCCATGCCTAAATCAGCAAATCCAACAACTTTTGCTTCTTTAATCGCTTTAGAAACCAAATAAGCTGCACCACCAACTGCCATCAAATAAGCAGACTTATGTTTCTTGATCGCTTCAATGGCAGTAGGGCCACGTTCTGCTTTACCCACCATAGAAATAAGACCAGTTTGTGCCAGCATCATTTCAGTGAACTTATCCATACGTGTGGCTGTTGTTGGGCCTGCAGGACCAACTACTTCTTCACGAACAGGATCAACAGGTCCGACGTAGTAAATCACACGGTTTTTAAAATCAACCGGTAACTTTTCGCCTTTGGCTAACATGTCTGCGATGCGCTTATGAGCAGCATCACGACCCGTGAGCATCTTGCCGTTCAATAACAATGTTTGACCTGGTTTCCAGCTCGCTACTTCTTCTGGCGTTAATGTATCTAAATTAACGCGTGTTGATTTTTCTGTATCTGGAGCCCAAGATACTTGTGGCCAATCAGATAGGGATGGTGGCGTAAGAACTGCAGGACCGTCACCATGTAAATGGAAGTGCACGTGACGAGTTGCTGCGCAGTTCGGAATCATGGCAACAGGTAGTGATGCTGCATGAGTTGGATAGTCCAGAATCTTTACATCAAGAACAGTCGTCAAGCCACCTAAGCCTTGGGCGCCAATACCTAGAGCATTCACTTTCTCCATGATCTCAAGGCGAAGCTCTTCAACGCGTGTCTTTGGTCCGCGAGCAATTAATTCATGAATATCAACCGGTGCCATGAGCGACTCTTTGGCTAGCAACATTGCTTTTTCAGGCGTGCCACCAATACCAATACCGAGAATGCCTGGAGGACACCAGCCTGCACCCATGGTTGGCACTGTCTTAATTACCCAGTCCACAATCGAGTCAGATGGATTGAGCATATACATCTTGCTCTTGTTCTCTGAGCCGCCACCTTTGGCAGCGCAAATTACCTCAACGCCATCACCTTCAACAATTTCATAGTGAACTACAGCAGGGGTGTTGTCTTTAGAGTTGGTGCGTTTACCCGCTGGATCTAATAAAACAGAGGCACGTAATTTGTTATCAGGATGGTTGTAAGCGCGACGCACGCCTTCATTCACCATCTCTTGGACGCTCATCTTGGCATCCCATTTGACATGCATACCGACTTTTAAGAACACCACCGCAATACCTGTGTCTTGGCAAATAGGGCGCTTGCCCTCTGCGCACATACGGCTATTCGTCAAAATCTGAGCAATAGCATCTTTAGCTGCTGGGCTTTCCTCGCGCTCATAGGCCTTGCCTAGAGCTGTAATGTAGTCCAGTGGGTGGTAGTAAGAGATGTACTGAAAGCCATCAGCAATGCTTTGAATAAAGTCGTCTTGACGAATTGTGCTCATAGTTAGATATTTTGGTTAATTATTGAAGTGAGGAGTGATATTTTACCTAGGGAACAGTGACATTTACAGGAATAAGTGTAGCCAATATTGCGCAGCCTAGAGTGGTGCTCACCTCAAGGCTCTAAAGGGCTTATGCCCTAGGGCTAACCCTTATTAAGCTTAAGTTTATGAGAATTGTCAGTCAATTGTCAGTCCACAGCCCTAATCTCAAAGTCTGTATAAAAACGCCTAGATCGTAGGAGATTAAGTATGTCCGGTATGGAACAGATGTTAGTAGAGAACCGTGTTTTTAATCCACCCAAAGCTTTTGCTAAGCAAGCGGCTATTTCAAGCATGGAGCAGTACAACGCTATGTGTCAGTCTTTTGAAAAAGATTTTGACGGAACTTGGGCTAGATTAGCAAAAGAAAATCTATATTGGAAAAAACCTTTTACTAAAGTACTAGATGAATCAAAAGCACCATTTTATAAATGGTTTGAAGATGGTCTAACGAATGCCTCATATAACTGTATCGATCGTAATATCGAAAATGGTTTAGGTAAAAAAACTGCCATTATTTTTGAAGCTGATGGTGGCGAAGTTACGAAAGTTACTTATCAAGAATTACATGATCGTGTAGCTACATTTGCTAACGGTCTTAAAAAGCTAGGCATCAAAAAAGGTGATCGCGTTGTGATCTACATGTCCATGTCGATTGAAGGCGTGGTTGCGATGCAAGCTTGTGCTCGTATTGGTGCTACTCACTCTGTTGTGTTTGGCGGTTTCTCAGCTAAATCATTGCAAGAGCGTATTGTTGACGTGGGTGCTGTGGCATTGATCACTGCAGACCAACAGTTGCGTGGCGGTAAAGCATTGCCACTAAAGACGATTGCTGATGAAGCGATTGCTTTAGGTGATTGCGAGAAGTTAAAGCATGTGATCGTTTACAAGCGCACGGGCGGCGATATTCCAATGACTGCTGGTCGTGACAAGTGGATGCATGATGTAGCAGCTGGTCAGCCTAAGAAGTGTGAGCCAGAGTGGGTGAGCGCAGAACATCCATTATTTGTTCTTTACACATCAGGTTCAACAGGTAAGCCAAAGGGTGTTCAACACTCTACAGGTGGCTACTTGTTATGGACGATGTTGACCATGAAGTGGACTTTTGACTTACGCCAAAGCGATGTGTTCTGGTGTACAGCTGACATTGGTTGGGTAACAGGACATAGCTATATTGCTTATGGCCCTCTAGCTTGTGGTGGTACTCAGATCGTTTTTGAAGGCGTTCCTACATATCCAAATGCAGGTCGTTTCTGGGAAATGATCCAACGTCACAAAGTATCTATTTTCTACACAGCGCCAACAGCGATTCGTTCTTTGATTAAGGCATCTGATTCAGATCCTTCTGTACACCCTAATAAGTACAACTTAAAGACATTGCGCCTATTGGGTTCAGTGGGTGAGCCTATCAACCCAGAAGCTTGGATGTGGTACTACAAGAATGTGGGTGGCGAGAAGTGTCCAATCGTGGATACATTCTGGCAAACAGAAACTGGTGGTCACATGATCACTCCATTACCAGGTGCAACACCATTGGTACCAGGTTCATGCACATTGCCTTTGCCAGGCATCATGGCTGCTATCGTTGATGAGGCAGGTGGTGATATGCCTAATGGTCAAGGTGGTATCTTGGTTGTGAAGCGTCCATGGCCTTCAATGATTCGTACGATCTGGGGTGACCCAGAGCGCTTTACGAAGAGCTATTTCCCTGAAGAGTTGGGTGGCACGCTCTACTTGGCTGGTGACGGTGCGATTCGTAACAAGGACACAGCTTACTTCACGATCACAGGCCGTATCGATGACGTACTGAACGTTTCTGGTCACCGTATGGGTACGATGGAAATCGAATCTTGCCTAGTGGCTAACCCATTAGTTGCTGAAGCAGCGGTGGTTGGTCGTCCAGACGATATGACTGGTGAAGCGATTGTTGCTTTCGTGGTTCTTAAAGGTAAGCGCCCAACAGGTGATGAAGCTAAGAAAATTGCGACAGACCTACGTAACTGGGTGGGTAAAGAAATTGGCCCAATTGCTAAACCAAAAGAAATTCGTTTTGGTGACAATTTACCGAAAACTCGTTCAGGCAAGATCATGCGTCGTTTATTGCGTGTTCTAGCTAAAGGCGAGGAGATCACTCAAGATACATCAACGCTAGAAAATCCAGCGATTTTGGATCAGTTGAAAGAAGCTATTTAATAGTACTTTTGATTAGCTGTAGTAATTTAAGCCGGCAACTCTTCGAGTTACCGGCTTTTTTTCTTTAAGCTGGGTAATAATCTAGGTATGTCAACTTCACCGCGCTCTAGAAGAATAGGTTTTTATTACCTGCTGTTTACGGCAGGCTTCCTATTTTTTGTTTATATGTTGGGTTTGGTGGAAAGTAATAATGGCTCTGGCATTTGGTTGGGTTATGTCTTTTTATTTGCCACCATCGCCATCTACGCCAGTATTGGCTTAATGTCTCGAACGTCTGACATTACGGATTACTACATTGCGGGACGAAAGGTGCCAGCCATATTCAACGGCATGGCTACCGCAGCCGATTGGATGAGTGCTGCAACTTTTATTGGTTTAGTCGGCTTTCTGTTTAGTTCGGGTTATAAAGGCTTGGCTTTTATAGTTGGCTGGACGGGTGGATTTTGCTTGGTGGCGATGCTCATTGCGCCTTATATCCGCAAGTTTGGTTCTTATACGATTCCAGATTTCTTGGCGATCAGGTATAGCCAAGGTCTTGAGGGCGGTAGTCGCCTTGTACGCTTGGTGGCAGTCTTCACAACTATTCTTTGCTCTTTTGTGTATCTGGTGGCTCAGATTCAAGGGGTGGGTTTGATTGTTAACCGCTTCATTGGTGTTGAGTTTGGGATTGGCGTTTTCTTTGGTTTAGCTGGGATTTTGGTTTGCTCATTTTTGGGCGGCATGAGAGCAGTCACCTGGACCCAGGTAGCTCAATACATCATTTTGGTCATTGCTTTGATCTTGCCATTAAGCATGATCTCTTATCAAAAATATAGTTCATTCATACCTCAGGCTACATATGGCCAAGTTCTTCAAGAGATTGAATACCATGAGCGTGATTTTGAGGTGACTGCCGAAGAGGTGAAGGTTCGTGACTACTACCAAAATCGGGTGGAGTATTTAGAAAAGAGAATTGCTCAATTGCCGCAATCCTATTTTGATGGCAAAAAACAGGCAGAAAAAGAGTTGCGTGATGCTCGCATGTCTCAAGCATCTCTCAAAGATGTCAAAGCTTTAGAAAAGAAATTGCAAACTTATCCAGCTAGTCCAGGTGATGCGTATGAGTTATGGCAAAAAGAAAAGCAAGAGGCTTATCAGAGAAGCCGAACAGCTACGCCATCGATGGAGCCTATTTCAAGTAAAGCCATGGGAGCTTCTGGTCTTGAGCAATTAAATTTCATTTTGCTCATTTTCTGTTTAATGTTTGGCACGGCTAGCTTGCCCCATATTTTGACTCGCTATTACACAACGCCTAGCGTTACAGCAACACGTTACTCCGTTTTTTGGACGCTATTTTTTGTCGTTATTTTTTACCTGAGTGTGCCTGCTCTGGCAGCGATGGTGAAGTTGGAATTATTTAAGAATTTGGTGGGTATTTCTTATACTGATTTACCTAATTGGGTATTGCAATGGCGCAAGCTGGAGCCACCGGTATTGTCGCTAGCTGATATTAACGGCGACGGTTTTGTGCAATGGGCTGAGATCGTTATTTCACCGGATATGATCATATTGGCAGCCCCCGAAATTGCTGGCTTGCCTTATGTGGTTTCAGGTCTAGTGGCAGCTGGTGCTTTAGCAGCCGCTTTGTCGACTGCTGATGGTTTGTTGCTGACGATTGCTAATGCTATCTCTCATGATGTTTATTTTCATATGATTGATAAAAAGGCGTCACATCAGAAGCGTGTGACAACTGCCAAGATTGCTTTGTTGGGTGTTGCACTATTCGCCGCTTATGTCACTTCATTAAGACCTGGTGATATTTTGTTCTTGGTGGGTTCTGCATTCTCTTTAGCAGCTTCAAGCTTTTTTGCCGTCCTGATTTTGGCTGTTTTCTCCAAAAGAATTAACCAGTGGGGTGCCATTGCCGGGATGATCACAGGTTTAGCTGTGAGTGGTACTTATATTGCCTTGAACTACCCATTTGTCTCGCGGATTACTGGTGTATTTGGTGAGCGTTGGTTCGGTATCGATCCTATTGCTTCAGGTGCCTTCGGTATCCCAGCCAGCTTTGTCGCCGCCTACTTAGTTTCGTATATGACTAAACCCAATGTGCCTGTCATTAGTCGTCTCGTTGATTATTTAAGAGAATCTAAGACGACTGTTTAAATAGTTTTTTCCAGCCATTGAGACCTAGCTTTCTCATGGTGTCCATATTGGTTTCAAAGATCGCTTCTGCCTCTGGAAATGCCTCAACTGCGCGATCAATACTATCTTCGCGAATCAAATGCAATGTGGGGTAGGGTGAACGGTTGGTAAAGTTGGTTATGTCGTCTGCTTCCGTATCAGCAAACTGATAATCTGGATGAAAACTGGCAATTTGAAGTTCACCATCTAATTGAAGATCTTCCAAGAGGCTATCAGCTAAATCTAGAAACTCGTTGTATTCCAAAAAATCCTGAAGCACATAAGGATGGATCAATAGCGTGGTATCCGTTTTTTCCGGAGAAACTTCTGCTAGATGCTCGAGTTCTTTAGCAAGATCCTGGAGTAATTGCTCGACAGTTGTTGCTGAGCTAACAAAATAACGAATTTGTTCTTTGACATGGACTGATTTGGCAAACGGGCACAGGTTCAAGCCGATGACTGCTTTGATCAGCCAGTCTTGGGTGTCTTTTATGTAGTTGGATTCTGGCTGAGGACTCATTTTTTTACCTTTTGGACAGCTTTGTGTATCGTATAGCCCATGATTCGTATTACTGAACTGCGCTTACCTATTGATCATGCTCCGGATGAGCTTGAAAAGGCTATATTAAAGCGTCTTCTTCTAAGTACTCAAGATTTAATCGAGTTCACTGTTTTTAAGCGTAGTCATGATGCTCGTAAAAACACAGCCTTAAGCTTAATTTACACAATTGACTTATCTGTTAAAAATGAAGAGCAAGTTTTAAAAAGATTTGCACATGATCAGCATGTGCGCCCAGCTCCAGATACCAGTTATCACTATGTAGCTAAGGCGCCTGAGAAATTATCTACTCGCCCAATAGTTATTGGTTTTGGCCCTTGCGGTATTTTTGCAGCTTTAATTTTGGCGCAAATGGGTTTTAAGCCCATTGTTTTGGAGCGTGGTAAACAGGTGCGTGAGCGCACCCAAGATACATGGGGCTTGTGGCGCAAGAAGATCCTCAACCCGGAGTCTAATGTGCAATTTGGTGAGGGTGGTGCAGGCACATTCTCAGATGGCAAGCTCTATAGCCAAATTAAAGACCCTAAATTCTATGGTCGCAAGGTCATTCAAGAATTTGTTAAAGCCGGTGCGCCTCCAGAAATTGTTTACGTTGCTAAGCCCCATATTGGCACTTTCCGCTTGGTGGGTATGGTTGAAAAAATGCGCCAAGAGATCATTGATTTGGGCGGTGAAATTCGATTTGAGCAAAGAGTGACTGGTTTTGATATTCAGAATGGCAGCATCCAGGGCGTTGAGTTGGCTAGTGGTGAAAAGCTAGCGGCTAGCCATGTAGTGCTCGATCTGGGACATAGTGCAAGAGATACATTCCAAGCATTGCATCAGGCAGGTGTTTATATCGAGCCGAAACCTTTCTCGGTAGGCTTTAGGATTGAGCATCCTCAATCTCTTATCGATCGTGCTCGCTTAGGACCCCATGCAGGCAACCCTATTATTGGTGCTGCTGATTACAAGTTGGTGCACCACGCAAAGAATGGGCGTGCGGTCTATAGCTTTTGTATGTGCCCGGGTGGCACCGTTGTTGCAGCGACCTCAGAAGAGAATCGAGTGGTCACGAATGGTATGAGCCAATATTCACGCAATGAAAGAAATGCAAATGCTGGCATTGTGGTGAACATTGATCCTAAAGACTATGGTGGCTCAGCAAGTAACCCATTAGCTGGTATTGATTTCCAAAGAAAACTGGAGTCTAATGCCTTTGAGTTGGGTGGGCGTAACTATGAGGCGCCTGGACAGTTGGTGGGGGACTTTATTGCGGGTC
>JACCDY010999101.1_pt1 | contig 10039 bp, 4 predicted proteins | sample 7446391 | NCBI WGS metagenome assembly JACCDY01 (sample SAMN15323451, study PRJNA562643) | freshwater metagenome | isolation source: river surface water | place: USA:Blue River Watershed | collected 2017-08-18
AAAAACAAGAGAAAATGGAGGATGTAAAAGAAGAGAAAAAGGAGAAGATAGAGGATAAAGGAGTTAGAAATATAAGAGGAGATATTTGTTGGGTAATTGGAATTACAGGAGCAGGAGCAGAAGGTATTTCATTAAAATGTTGTAGATCTGTTCATATTATGGAACCTTATTGGAATAATGTTCGTTTAAATCAAGTAAAAGGTCGTGCAGTTCGTATTTGTTCTCATACAGATTTACCTTTTGAAGAGCGTGATGTAGAAATTTATACATATTATAGTGTCTTTTCAGATAAACAAAAGAAATCAGATCTTGATGGAGCATTAAGAACGACCGATAATAGTGAAACATCGGATGAGATTGTATTTAATATTAGTATGAAGAAAGATAAGATAAATAATGGATTATTGGAGATAATGAAGGAGACAGCGGTGGATTGTGCATTAAATAGTGCAGATAACGAGACAGTTCAATGTTTTAAAATATCTGGAAAACCAGATCAATATTTATTTGATCCCAATTTAGAAATGGATAAAATTATTTCAGGAATTCAATTCAAAGAAGAACAATTACTCGAAAGAAAAGAGAAAGAAGATGTAATAGAGAAATCGGATAAAGAATCAGGAAAAGCGGCTTCAGTGGCTCAAACAGTTAAGATAAAGAAATCAGCTAAACAAGCACAAGGAAAATTTCTTAGAGATCCTAAAAGTGGAAGACAATTTGTTGCTATTCCTAGTGTTAAAAATCCAGCTCTATATGAATTATATGACCCAAGTGATGTACAAATTACACAAAAATTAGGTTATGTCAATTATGATCCTTTTGAAAAGAAATTTAGTAATTTACGTTATATCTAAATTTATTCTATTTCTATTAATTATTAATAATTATAGAATATATTAATTAGAAAGAGCTTTATAGGTATTATAAGAAGAAGGGAAAATGGTATAAATCCAATTACAAGAGGCTTCACGTAGAATATCATTATCAGAAGTAGATTGTTGAAAGAAATGTATCCAAGCAAGATCATAATTAAAAGATGGGGTTGCATACATACCAGGCCAATGTGGAATTCCTAAAAATCCATTACTACCTAACATAATCGTACAAGCTTCAAGTGGTTGACCAGGAGCAGGAGCCCAAGTACCATTTTGAGAATATAATTTTGTTCTTGCTGTAATCGTTACAGATGATGATCGACCTTTACTCTGAATTAATTCATCAAAACCATTACAAAAGATTTTAAATTCACTACCTGTATTTTGTACATATAATAAATACCATTTACTAACAACAAGTTGAAATGGAGTAGATTGTGTAGTTACATTACCAGAAAAGGTTGATTCAATTGAAATAGAGGATGTACTTGTATTAATAGGGGTAGTAATAATGGATAAGTAATAAGCACCAACGGCGAATTTAACAAGGGTTTCTTTGACGGGCATAGATTGTAAACGAATAGCGAATGTACAAGTTTTCCAACTTTGGAAGGCGATATTATACATATCGATTAAAGAGGCAGAATTATTAAGACGAATAAAGGATTTATTACCAGGTACAGCCATTTTTTCATCAGTTCGTGTATGATATTCTAAACCTCTTAATCCTAAAAATTGTCCAAATAAACCAGGATTACGTGATTCTTCAAACATACTATTTTTAGAATTAACTTCATAAGTTAAGAAAGGAGCATTTTCTTCACAAGTAAGGGAATAATAAGGAGTTTGAAAACCAGAATTTCCAGAACAAGGAATGGTAGACATTTGGAAAGCATTCCAACCACCACCAGCATCTTCAAAAAACATTTTAACAATATTAGGTTTAGTTGCTGTAAAATCAGAACATTGTGTGGATTGATACATAGTTGGACCTTGTAATCCAAGATTTTCAAATAATCCTGGTGAATCTGCATTTACTTGATTCATTGCGGTTTTATCAATATCAGCAGGTTGATTTACAGCAATCCAAAAACCATCATCAACTAATACTCTAAATTTAACAGAGAAATCATTAGGAGCACGTATATCAGTTAATTGAAGCATACAACCAAATGCCCCACCACCAATTTGAGCAACACGTGATGGTCCTGCTTGTAATTGAACAAAATCACGTTCAATTGTTCTTCTTAAAAATCCTCTTACACCCCTTGGATTACCAGGTATTGGTACAAACCAAAATACCTCAATACCTTGACTATAAGGAGCACGATCAAGCATTTTTTCAGGTACAATACCTAGAAAATCAATCATAGCTTGTCTTTGTATATTATAATTATTAGCAGTGGAGGAATTAGTAAAGTTTTCTTTTAGAGGACCAGAAGGTGTATTAACATACATATTAGAAAATAATTGGCGAATATATTGTCGAACGGCTCCAATATTAACCATATTATTATAAAAGGCAATATTTTGATTAGTAGGATATTTTAATCCATTTGGGTGTCCACCCATTTCTAAGAAGATTCTTTGTAGACATTGTAAATCAAAAGGAGCAGTAACGGAATCAGATAATTCAGAACAAATATCATAAGATTGAATAGCACCACGACGTAGACATAAATCTCTAGATGCTGCTCCCACACCTGTATTTTCAGGTTGCTTTGTATTACCTTTTAATTGACGAACTTCTTTTAATACATCAGTAATTGTAGTTTGACCTTGTTTAAAAATATCTAGATTTAGAGGAGGATTTGCTAAACGATTATATATTTTAACAGCATTGGATTCACGAATACTACCAATATAATCATTAGGACTAGGAGAACTAGCAAGAGCAATTGCTAGAGCTCCATTACTATCACAAGCAGCGGATAAGACTTGTCTACGAAGGCATTCTGCGGATAAACGTCCATTAACAGGATCACAAGTACGATCAACATAAGGTTGTGGACCAGGAGCAGGAGGAGGGGGTGGTGGACATTGATCGGCAGAACGAACAATTGCTTGAGGATCACAATTACCTATCATATCGCCCGCATATAATGGTTTACCTACATTATCAATGGGAACACCTTGATTGGTATTAGTACAATAACCACACATATTTTTAAAGACTTCTTGATCAACATCCGTACAGGCTTTGAGAGCTTTACATTTATCAAGTAGGATTTGTTTTTTAGCAAGTTGTAAATCAAAGAACCATTTTTTATATTCAGGTGTAGGAAAGGATTTAACAGGACCATCATCTTTTCCAAGAAATCCTTGAGATAAGATGGGATAAGGACTATTAGGAGGAGGAGGTGTATATAACCAACCACAACCAAGAGTTTCAGCAGGATTTTTAGAAGAGATAAGGGCATCAATAGAAGAATTGGAACACTCTTGAGCAAGTGTAGAAAGATCACGACTAGGTACATTCATAAAAATAGAATTAGGGTATTGAATAGCAGGATTTTGATAATTTGTACCCAATGTATTAGCAGATTCAATTGCTTTATCAAAATTTTTTATACCGGAAGATGATGTAGGAATGATATCAGGAAGAGAATTAAGATAGATTTGTTGTTGATTAATATAATCCGAATGTGGATTTGAACTATTGGTATCTTTAAAGGTTTCAGCAAGACGACGAAACATCCTATTCTGAATTTAGCAAGTATTTATTATAATACTAATAAATTCATATTTGACTAACAATAATTGAAGAAGTAAGATCATTGAATCCATAACTAACAAGACAGGAGATATCAGTGGTAAATGAGATAGATCTACCAGAAAAATTGGCATGTTCAAATAAAGTTACTCGTAAACCAGGACTTACACGTAGAGAACTAATAGAATCATTACCAATTCCCATTTCCCATATATTATATCTACCTGGTGATAAAGTGGATACAGCACCTTGATAATCACAATGTTGATAAAATTTAGCAACTTTTGGTGCGGGCATAGGATCTCTATCTAAAAAGACTTCACCATTCGGTGGTAACCAAGTATATGAAGCATTTGTACTACGAATAGGATTTGAAATATAAACCATTTCTTTGTCATTATTAAGAATACTGAGGACAGTTCCAAGTATACGTGATTGACAACAATCAACACGATTCCAAACAACAATTTTATAAATAGGAACAACCGAGCCAAGATCTACTTCAATCCAAGGTATATCATAACAAGAGGTATGAACAAAATTATAATAATTTGTACCTCGTTGATTAACAAAATTTTGATTGGGGAACATATCACCTTGATATCCACTGGATTTAGTAACAGAGGTTGAGGGTGTAATAATATTAGGACCACCATCTTTAGAATAAACAAGAATTTGAGCTAAATTGAGACATTCATAATGATCATATTGTAATCGGATATATCTACCTTGAATCATAGACATAGAAGATGGAGGTATTTTAACATAACCCATATAGTTTGGATTAGGATTAATTCCAGCATCAAGATTACCTTTATAGCATCCGTGACCAGCACCATCTTTAGAATAACTAAAACCAGCACATTGTTGTCCAAGAGCATCACAATTTTTTTGAGCTTGTTCTGGAGATAATCCACTAAAACATGAGGGTTGTGGTCCAGATGTTTCTAAATATCCAGATTTAACAGTAACATATGTTGGTTTAGTAGGTTGATCCCATAAATCACCATTAAATGGTTTAATGGTTCCAGCAGGATATTGATTTACAGGTGGTTTGGGACCATAACAATTGACACCTGCTTTTCGATTATCAGGTGTCCAACGAATAATACCCCTACGTCCACCACAACCACCAACAACAGAAGTAGTAATAGGCCAATTACCTTCACTATCATCACTTACCCACGCACTAAAACACCAATCCGCTCCATTTTTTTGTGCTTCTTTAAGTTGTTGAGTAGTAGCAAGTTTAGAACCATATTTCATACAAATAGCTTCTGCTTCCTCTTTTCTATAATCATATCCTGGTCCCACCGCAAATACTTGTTCTTTACCTTTTACCTCATTTGAACTTGGTGGATCCAATTGAACACCATATGCTTGTTTAATTTCACTTGCTCGTTCTGTATTTGATAATGTATTATCATTCGCAATACGATTAATACGATCATATGTCTGTTTTACCGCATTTACTCCACCAATATCTTGTACTTTATCTAATCCAGACTGTTTTTTAGGATCTAATGATGTTCCAGGATAATTATATACATTCGCCTTTGATTCCATATCTATCCAATTTTCATCTATAAATCCCTCTTTCATACTACTTACTTTACCAGGCATTGTATATGTAGCACCAGTACGTGAAGTAGAACCTTTATTACGATATAGATAACTAAGACAACGTTGTGAGAGTGGTCCTGAATCTTTATTAATTCCATCACAAGGTGATTCAATAGGAATACCAAGACCCCACATTGATAGATCATTCCATTCTGCTATTGATAAATCAACTCCATTTGAATCCACACCCGTAATTGCTTTATTCATTTTTTCAGATATTTGATCCATAATATCATCAATTGTAAGAGGATTACCATTTGAATCTTTCTGTATCGCATCTGCTTTCTGCTGTGTAGATGGATATCCTGTACCCTCTGCAGTACCACCCATTGCAATCCATCTTGATTGCAAACATTCCAATGTATAATTACCAGGTTTATTCTTTTTATTAAAACAAGGATTAGATTCTAAAAAGATAGCAGATGCTTCTTTCGTAATAAATGGTCCATTATCACAATAAATCGCATCAGGTTCATACATACTAATAAATGAAAATGGTACAATACAGGCCAAAACCATTCTATTTTGTTTATTACCAGGAACTTGTGATAAGGCACGAAAACCTTTAATTGTTTTTGTACCCATTAAACGTGGTTTCGCATTTGTAATTTTATCCACTTGAATAATATTATTTAAATCTAACTTAAAAGTACCACGACCCGTTTGACCTTGAATATAGCCTGAAAGATATGTTTGAACAGTCGCATTTTGTTTTATAACAGTAATATCAAATGTGTTTCCTTCATAATTAGATGGTATTGTAACTTCAATTGGCTGATTTGGATTAAGTCCTATACGATCTAAAATAATACTATTATCTGGAGAACGAATACTAACATCACCCCCATTACCAACAAGAAATAAAGTAAATGGAATACGTGGAGTATCAGGATCAAGTCTTGAAAAATCACCTGATGTTAAACACTGTGTACAATTGGGTGAATTAAATGATTGTTTTTCATTACAATCTACTTTTTCTTTTACAATGATACATTGATCCTTTGTCAATGCAAATGTACCAGGTTGAGCATTACCAAGAGTAGGTTGATAAACTTTATAAGGATCATATGGTGAATTACCTTTAGCAATCACATTTTCAGCATCGATGGTTTGTTTTTTACGATCTGAAAAACTTACAAATAAACCACCCATATGAGGATTTCCTTGACTATTCATACCCTTTTTATCAAAACTCATACCACAATTCATTGCAAATTCTTGATCATCAAACGCATTACACGTTTTAGGAGCTTCTTGACACGATTTTGCAAGTTGTAATCCCTGGGGAATATCTTCAGGTACATCATAATTTTTCTTCAAATCTAATTCAAAATTTCTTGATGTGGGTGTTGCTGAAATATGACTTGTTGTTTCTTCTAATGTATTTGAAGTATCAGAATTTAATGGTAATTGTGGATTTGTTAAATTTATCATAGTGCTAAGAGGATTCACTTTTTGAATTGAATCCTTAATCATTTGTTGATACTCTGGATCCGGAAATGTAAAGAAATCCTCTTTAAATGAACGACTATATTTTAAAAATATAGTTAAACTTACTAACACAATCAAAAATATAATAATGTTAATAAACATTATATTCTATTATATCTAAATAAATAATTATCTTTTTATTATAATCATTATTTTTAAAAAGATAATTTATAAAATAATATAAAAGGGATTAAGATTTGAATAGAGATTTTAATAATTATTATCTGGACGAATTTGTGGTAATGAATCCATTTCACGTGTAATAATACGAAATACAAGTGAAGTTTGTTTATTAAGATTAATTAAACGAATAGGTGATTGTAAAGCATCTCCAAATGAATTTAATACAGCTCCAAAATTACCCTGTGTTGGAGTAGCACCAGGACCAATTGTTTGAGGTCCAAAGGGTTCAATCTCAATATTTCCAAGTTCAGGTGTTCTATATCTTGCCTGAATCACTACAAAATTCGCATATCCAATATCATTTGTTCCATCTCGAATGGATTGTTCAGAACTATTTTCTCTTAAGCGATATGAATATGCAGTTCCAATCACAATATGCCCTTCTTCACGATTTATCCATCTACAAAAATCTCTTAAACGATCTCCATAAGTTGGATCATTTAATGCACCTTCATTATATGTATATCCACTAATTTGAATACGATCACCTACACAAATCTGATATTTATTAAAAAAGAATGTTGTATTAATATAAAAATTGGCTGGTTCGGCACCTGGTATAACATCTCCACTAGTAGGTTGATAAGGTAAAGTAACACAAAAACTATTTGTTTGAGTATCAGAACCAGCTTTTAAAACAAATTGAAAAGGCATACTTGGATTACCAATTACTTCTGTTTTTACCTGTGGAGCTAAAATACCACCCACATCAAATGTATCTGGACTTGTACTAATTAATTCACCATTTGGACGAAGTAAACTAACTGTTAATTTCTGTAATGTTGATAATGGTGTTGGATAATATTCCTTTTGACATTTTAAGAATTTAGGAATCATAGCAATATAACCTTTGGAGCATTCGGATTGTTTTGTAGTATCGGATAACCATTGAGCATCATATTGTAGAACTCCAAAACTACGATCCAAATAATTATCCGTACCATAATTATTATTCTCTAACTCCGCTATACGTACCGTAACATATGGAAAATTTAAAATATTATCCTGATAATTTGTATTGGTATTTAATGTACCACGAAAAACAGTAATATCAAGACTTTCACCAGGTAAAATCGCCTTAACCAATTCAATTCGGACAATATTCTTAAATTTTTGTTGAGAGGCTAAATTCTGTCCAAAACTTTGTCCATTGGCAGCAGGATCAAAATTAACTGTAAATTGATAACGATTTTCTTTATTATTAAGTAACCAATCACGATCAGCTGAATAAATAAATAAATTATTTTCAACTTCACGATAACTAACAATGGAATCTTCACGAACAACATTATTTTGTGGTAATTGTTTAATAACAGGTGAAGCAAGAGATGGTTCAACAATAGTTGGATTTGAATTAGCTTGTCCTAATTCTCTTGGATTAGGTGATTGTGTCATTGTATCAAAAGAACCAATTGGAGCTAATAATAATTCACGACGATCAGGTAAAACAGCTAAAGGTAAATCTGTTTTTGTAGGATAAACAATTTGATTACGTTGAACAAGAGCAAGTTCAGTAGTACGATTTTGAGAATCTTGTAATGATCGGAAGGATTGATCGGCCTGAACTCGCTGTTGTAAACCAGTTTCAGCTTTAACTAATTCATTATTTTGTTGAGCGGATCGTAATGCCTCCCATTCACGTTGTTTCTTTGCCTGTTCAAATAAAATCGCTGCTGGTGGACTATCTTCATTTAATGAAATACGAAAATCAGGCACAGATGGTGGTAATGCCTTTACTTCATTACGTTCTTGAGTTAATTTCTCAAATCGTTGTGATGTATCCTGAAATAAACTATCATCCATCACATTCTTTACAGAATTCTTACCTTTTGTTAATTCCTTTCTTTGTAAATATTGTGAAAAATCCTTAGCAGAAGCAGCCAATACTTCTTTATTTAATACAGGAATTGGTTTATCACCCAATTTATTATAAACTTGATCTAAATAATGATCAATTGTCTTTCCCAAACGATCTCTTTGTTGTTCATTTAAAGGTATTTGAAAACGTTGTTGAAAATCCTGAACAAGAACCGTTTCCAATGTTTGATGATTTTTTTCACTAAAAAGAATACCCTTCACCGATGAAGAGCCTTGTTGTGATGGTACAGTTTGAACCGGACGATACATTACTATCTCTACAATATAAATCTTTTATATACTTTTTATTTATTTTTAATCATTATCATTTACAAAAAATAAGTAAAAAAATGATAAAAAAAGATTTATTTACTAAATAATACATCTCTAAGTTGTAACATAAATGTATCATTTACTGAATCTTTACAAAAATCACTGAATGAAATTCCATTAATCATACAAATAATAAAATACATACTAAACATACCACATTCTGAATTACCAAATTGAAATCGTCTCGCATTATATCCCAATTCTGCTGTTGAAATTTGTAATTTTAATGATCTCATTAATCGAGCAATTAATGGTGGTACTTTATAACCATATGAATCAAAATATCCAACAAATGGTTTATTAATATTTGTTAAATTAATATATAAAGCAACCCAATGACTTCCTCCTTTATAATGAGGATCTAAATTAAAAATCATACCAATTCCTCGAATACCCTTTTGATATTCCTCTTTTAATTTTAAATTACATGTTTCTTTATATAAACACTGTGGTGAAGAAGAATTTGTTTTATATGGATCAGGAGCAGAAAAATCAATTGGAAATACACCTAAAAATTTAAACCAAGGTAATGCTTCTTCATATTGTTTCATTACGTGAATAATATTATAGTTATCTAACCACATATCGGGATCATTATTCCAACCTTTTGGTTTTCTTGGACGTAAATATTCTTTACGGAGACCCTTCTTTCTATTCTCATCTATTGGTGCTTTATCCAATAAACAATGCTCCTCATTATCATTACAACCAACTGAACTAAAAATCTTATTAGACGAAGTATGTAATTTATTAGAAAGTTCTGAATAGACAGAACGAGGTAAACAACGTTTTGTTTTGGTTTTTTGTTTTGGATGACATTGGCTTATGTCCGCTAATATTAATTTTCTTTTCGTTTTATGAAAATGAAATTTTCTTTTCTTTAATGATCGACTCATCTATTCTATTCTCCTATTTTACATTTTATAAAAATATTATCTTTGATCCATACAATAGAAATGGAAAA
>JACCDY011097509.1_pt1 | contig 10039 bp, 13 predicted proteins | sample 7446391 | NCBI WGS metagenome assembly JACCDY01 (sample SAMN15323451, study PRJNA562643) | freshwater metagenome | isolation source: river surface water | place: USA:Blue River Watershed | collected 2017-08-18
GTGGTCATTGCCTGACACACCGCTCAGTACGGCTACGTTTATGCCTTTTAAGTTCATAGTATAATCCATTTTATCGGTGTATTTTTTCTCATAGTTAAATTCAGAAACCACAGCATCTATCACACAATAATTGCTTCCTTCCATTGGAACAATCACGTAAACGTGTTGCCAAGAATCCTGGCTATACTTGGTTATTCTGAATTTGTGAGGTATTTGAAGATTGGTAAGGATGCTTGATGCGAAAATGCTCATACAGTCACAATCAACGCCAGTAGAACGTTCTGCCCATGATCTTGCAGGTCTACGCAATTGCTCCAATCCACGTTTATCCAATTTGTATTGGATATAAGCATACATGAATTCCCAAATAGCTTTGCAAGTCTCAAGGGTGGAAGACCGCCAGAGTAATGGAGCGATTCGCTTGGTGTCGTCAAGGTATTTCCAAACGACTTTCTCCATTAACTCAACCGTATCGGTTACCTCACCATCGTTAATGATGACACGATCACGCTCATCAGGTGGTGGGAAATACGGATTAAAGCGGCTTCCATCTTTGATGCTGCGATAACCACTGGTTACAGTTTTACTTGGTATGTGTGATAGTGCCTGCATTAAATCAATTTTTCTGAGGGTGACTGATAAAACAGTCCGTTTACATAAGTGCTGAAATACATTTCCATAGGCACATCCAACTGGGCAACCAGGTTCTTTTTATTACCCGATTTCCAAACCGTTATTACGGCAGGAATCTTGGAGATTAAATTATTAATCAATCCGGCAAGAGTTGTCCAAGAGAGCGCAAGCTCAATCGTATCAATCTTTGTAACCCCCAAAGGCTGAATGATAATTTCTTTGTTTTCAGCATTTGATTGAGTTAAATAATTATTCTTTGAGGTTAGTGTTACCACTGGCTTTGTAATACGAATAGTATCTCTGGAAGGGTTGTTGATTTCAACTTCTGTTCTAAAAGTTAACCCACCCAGGTTAATGGCATGAATACGTGGATTGACCATTTTGAGTGTAGATATGTCAGATACATTCTGCATTTTCAGCAGCTTGACAAGTCCATACACAAGGCCTGCACCTAACGCTATGCCAACAACTTTATTCATTGCCGGATTTGCAATTTTCTTTGAAGTATTTATTCAGTTTTTCTGAAAAGTTGTCTAGAACTTTTTTAACCACATATCCAGCAGTGGCAGAAGCAGCAGCATATAATACAACGGTAGTGAGGCCTGGAAGAGTAATAGCCAGTAAAAGAGGCTTTGCTGTTACAGCTTTTCCAACGCCTCCAACGACACCTGAAACGGTGGTAAATATAGCAGTGTGTGAGTGATGTGGCATGAAGTCTTGCATCGTTTAGGATACAAACTTCTATAATGATTAATTGTGCAAAAGTCGTACAAGGGCGTGTAAAGGTCTAAGCAAAAATATGAGGGTTAAATATTATTTTTGAGGTATATTAAACGGCTAATGATATTCTCAAACACTTTTATTTATAACAATCTAATGAGTTGTAAACAAATGTTTGTAGCAAAATAAAATAGTTAGTGGCGAGCATAAAATACAGAACACTTGAAAAAACAATTAACAAATATTGACAAATGAAATTAATTATTTCTAACACAAAAGACAACTTTGAAAGTTGGTTAAATAAAGAATTCGTATCGGATGAATTAAGAAATTTAATTTCTGATGCTTCGATTTTGATTGTTCCTTTTGAAAATCTAAGAGACACTTCAAATCCTTTACTATTTCCAGTTGGAACTGAGGAAATTCTTAGATATTTCAAAGATAAATTACCGACAGAAAAACTTGTTGACATTTGTATCTCAGATGAAGACTATCAAGAATTTGCGTTTAACAGCAACTATAAAAGACTTGGAAATTATATAGTTAAAGCTGTTGTTGTTCCAACATTTGTAGCCATTCTTTCTCAATATGTTTACGACAAGTACATTAAGGATGACAATTCAAAACCTCAAATACAGATAATAGATAAATCTACTCACACGACAATAGATAATTCAACACATTCAATAGTAAATAACCATATAAGTCAACTGGCAGATAAAAAATATTTAGAACCAACTCAAATAAAATTTTCTGTTACGATAGTTGATACTGCGGGGACTTCAAAAAACATTAGTTATGAAGGACCAGCAACCGAAATAAACACAGTTATAAAATCATTGAAGGAATATGAAAAATGACGAGATTGTTGAAAAACTGAATAACATTCATCTCCAAAATTTTTCGCTTGAAGAACTGGACGAACAAATACAAAATCAAAAACTAATATTTGTTGGAGACGACAAACAAGATGAAGCCAAATTATTATGGATTTATCAAACAATTATTGAAATTCATAAGCTCTACAGAAACGCCTTTAAATTACTTCAAGACAAATCATACTATCAAGCTTGGTGTCAACTTGAGAAAATTGAAATAACAATTCAGTGTTTAAAAAAGCATTTCGCATATGACAAATATCAATATAACTTATCGAATATTGAAAAGGCTGTTAAGAACCTACAAGTTTTATATCCTTACAAACTTTTTGCCAGTTCTGAAATCTTAAACAAGAAGAAAAAATGCAGTGTTTGTAAAAAGGAAATTTCTATCAGGAATTCTTGTGGGCATATCGTGGGGGAAATTTATAATGGTGAAATGTGTCATAGAATTGTTACTGAAGCTGAAGTTTTAGGGATTTCAGTCGTTGAAAACCCAGAAAACAAATATTCAGTTATGTTTTTAAAAGATGAAAATACAGACGAACAAATTGACCAATATAATTATGAAACACTTGATTATTTATTTGCCCTAATAAATTCGCCATATGAAACTTGGGACTTAGAAGTGAGTCAGAAAGAATTGATGAAAGTAGATTATGGAAATATTGGAAGAAATGACCTTTGTACTTGTAACTCAGGGAAGAAATTCAAAAAATGTTGCATGAACAAAATTGGAGAAAAATATCCTCATTATGAGTTTATATTAAACAATCCAAGTAGCACGATATTATTGACTAATACATTAAAAAACAAAAATGGTAGCCTCTAAAAGCAGTTTTGCATAATGCATTGTAATGTGCTTTAATTCAATTTTAGTTTTTTTATTTTAACTTTAGAGTCGGGTATACAGTTTTGTGTTCCTAAACCGCCCGAACATATAGCACAAAATAGCTTTAAGCAAGCTACCAATACTAATAGATTAAAATCCATGGATGACCATAAAGACTTAATAAATAAAATAAAAAGCTTCGGTTATGACACCCGTCAAATTGGGTATAAAGACCAAGAAAATGTAGACAAAGGGATTTACAATTATCGGTATTGGATAATTCCTGAAGAAAATCAAAAACTTAAAAACACAAGGTTCTATTTTAATAAAGAGAAAGAATTTATTCATTTCACATCTATAGAAGCTCTATTCGGCATTCTTGATTCTAAACACCTTAGAATGTATAACTTACCAAACATGGATGACAAATATGAATTGGAGTATGCACTAAATGCGCTTTCATTTATCAACACAGACGATAAAAACAAAATCAAAGAGCAACTTTTTATTCTTTCAATTTGTTCAGCTTCCCTAATATTAAATGAAGATCCAATGAAGAAAAAGCATGTACTTTGGAAACTACACGGACGAGATGGAGAAGGAGTAATTATTAAAATAAGAATAGAAAATGACCTTAATACTTGGTATAACTATTATTTGACTGAGTGCTTTTACTCGCTTGACAATTTTCGAGCAATTGAAGAGTTGCACAAAATAACGAACAAGGAATTGCTTGACACTAAACTAGCATGCTTCATAAAATTACCCATTTACGAATTTGAAAATGAAATCAGACTCGTTTTTGACAAACGATATTCTGGATGTATTAAAGATGAAAAAAATATATTAAAATATCCGATAGTTTATCCTGATAAATTAAATCGAGCTGAAAATATTTCATACGTACAATTACCTTTACTTAATTTTTTTAGAAATAATCCTGAAGCTTACCCGACTCCTCCAAATGGACTTCAACTCAACTATGAAATTCCTAAAATTAGTATTAGTGAAATAATTTTAGGTTACCGATACAATAACAATGACTTGAAAAATATTCAGGAAAAAATAAAGTCTTATGACCCGAATATTTCAGTAAGTCTTTCTGCCTTAAAACAATATTATTGAAGCAAGAAAACAATTAAATTGGAGAACAACCTATAACAGCAAGTACGAATTATACTACGCATTTCAGGTTATCAATTTCATGCGAACATTCTTAAATTCAAATAAACGGACTGCGGCAAAGTTGTAGATCAGCAACAAAAAAAATATCACACAGAAAAATTATAAATTCCAAAAATACAATATCTTCAAACAAACAGTTACGGCTCTCCAAACTCATCCACCAATACCTTTACCTGTGCAGGAGTCAGTAACCTGTTGCCAATTTTATATCCACTATTTTTAAGCATTGGTAACACCATTTTACTCATCCTAATCCATCTCCTAAATTGAGCTGCTGCACTTTTCTTCGAAATACGAGGAAAATACATTTGAGCAAGTTCTCCGAATCCGTATGATTTGATTTTGAATTTGTCATCCATATTCTAAATTAGCTTTAATATAAAAATTGACATTTCCGATAAATTCTGCATTTTGAGCAGCTTGACAAGTCCACACACAAGGCCTGCACGTAAAGCAATACCAAGAAATTTATTCATTGTCGTATTTTAAATTTTCTTTGAAGTAATTATTCGGTATTTCCGAACGGTTGTTCAGAACTTTTTTAACCAAATATCCGTCAGTGGAATCAGCATATAGGTCAACCATAGTGAGGCCTAAAAATGTAATCGCTAGTAAGAGATGCTTTGCTGTTAAAGCTTTACCAACGCCTCCAACAACACTTGAAACGGTAGTGAATTTTGCAGTGTGTGAGTGATGTGGCATGAAGTATTGCATTTGAAAACACAAGATTCAACCAAAGAATTAATGTGTAGTTTATGTTTGCTTATGTATGTATTTCTATTTACATGTTAGTATATATAATTACTTTTGTGTTTATTTCAACAAAATGAATACTACATTAAATCCCAACTATAAAATTTCAAAAATTGACAACATATTTTTTGGTCTTTTTGGATATTACCCCTCCAAAGAAGGAAAATCATATGAAATGTTAGTGGGGGCTGTTTTAAAAATTATTTATAATAAAAAAATTATTTTAGATGAATTTAAAATTGGGAATTATGATTATAATAAATACCAAATTGACGCTAGTATTTACGATCTTTCTACTTCAATTATGGTAGAAGCAAAAGATTATTCAAATGCGAATAAAAAAGTTAGTCGTCCTGATATTGACAAAATTGCGGGTTCATTATTAGAATTAGATTTTAATGAAGGATTCTTTTTTTCTGCTACAGACTTTACAAAAGATGCAAAAAGAAAAGTTAATGCATCTAAAATAAACCCAAGGACAACAAAACTATCTCTTTATCACTTATCTCCTTCAAACGAATCAGATTTGAAAGGAAGATTAATGAAAATAACTTTAAATATAATAAGATACGAGTTAGACAAATCAGAGACAATTTTTACGCCAAATATTCCGGCCGAAGATTTCAATTCTTTGATAGAAAACTCAGGACTCCTCTCATCAAATTTAAAATGTGCAACTGAACTTAATTATGATGAGAATTCATTAGAATGTACTGGTATGTTTTTTGATAAATTTAATAACGAGATCGGTAAATATCATTTTAATAAAGAATTAGATAGATCTATATTCCAAATGGCTTTGGCAAACAATTTTAGTGTCTATGGTAAGTGGATTGCTGACAATGCATATTTATATTACAGTGATAATAAAATAAAGATTGATACAATATCCTATAAAATAAAATTCAATGAAATTTCAACCCCATTATACTTTGAATCAACAGGAGAGCCAATTCTAAAAATAATTTCAGAAGATGGTCAGATCGATAAGTTAATTACTTCAACTCAACTAAAATCTGTAATATTTGAACAGAATGGAGAAATATCTGTCAAAAGAAATTTTCGATAGTATTGAAAAGTTTATAAGTATTTAAATTGGAAGAAAATATAATATACAGAAACTTTAAAAATATTTAAACAAATTTTCAGATAAATAACAACACTGAAATATTTTAATAATTTATGGATAGATGTTATAATTGTGGATCAATATTAATTGACTCAAATAAGACTAGAGAGCACATTCCCGCTCGGAATCTTTACAATGGTTTTCCAATTGAATTTAAAAAAGACTTAATAACTGTTCCGGCATGTTTGTCTTGTAACCAACAGTATTCCAAAATTGACCAAATAATACGAGATGCAATTGGTATAATGAACGAGGATGACGAAAAACAAAATGAATTAACTCGTCAAAGCGTAAAATCTATTTTAAGAAACAGTAATTGGGAAAGCAGAATTGAACGAAATTCTAATGGAGATGTCATTGCAATTAATTTTAGTTATGATGAACTAAAAGATCTACACATAAAAAATTTCAAAGGACTGATTTATAAGCTATACGGAATTCCATTACCTGATCGATTTAAAATAGAAATTGTCACAGATGGAGATGAGGTATTTGAAAACATATTGGGTACCGCTAAATACATGTACGACTACGTTGATAGCTTTAATGATTGGAATGAATCTGGGCATAAAGATGTTTTTATGTTTTCAATTAAAACATTAGCACAGGATTTAGATCAACAACTCGTTGATAGTGGCGATATAAATAATTGTTTAGCAGTAATAGGAGTTTTAGTTTATCATAAAAAATTATGCGCTGTGATTGTTGCAGCAGAAATTGATTTCCTAGAGCAATGTCGTCCAAGCTGAATTAACTATTTCATGTGTATTTTCCATTATTTTAACACTATAAAACGGCAATCTTTTTAAGTATTTCATCTTCTTTTGTTAGCTCTATTCCTTCTTTTTTGGCTGTTTCTATAGCTATCCTTGCCCATTTTTGCGCTTCAGAGATATCCAACTGCTTATATTTGATTTGTGTCTGATACTTCGCTAATTGAAAGGTTGTTTTCTTATTTAACTCAATTTTGTTCCACAACTCAGCTTGTTTAAATTGCGCATCTGTTTTCCCATTTTCGCAGATGAATTCAACTATTTCAGCAGCCGTGTGATCGTAAATAAAAGTTGGGTTTTGTAGGCCAAGTTGAATGATACTATCAACCTCGATTTTCGATTTGTAGTAATATAATTTCACATTGAATAATTCCCATTCATTTTGAGGAAAGTGATTCTTGTATTGATCCATATAGCCCCAAGCTTTTGACCAATTCTTATCTTGAATTTGTCCATAAGCTTTCCAGTTTATTGATGTTTGGAGTAAATCAGTGGCAATATCAGAACCATAATTATTATCTAGCCATTGCTTGTTCTGGAGTAGGGTATTTAACAGTGTATCCGGAATATCTCTTGGATAAAATCTACAAACATTAAAATCTGTAAACTTTTTAAAGTCACAACTAGCGAAGAAACTATTCAACTCTTCTTTACTCGGTGTGCTTTTTTTGAAATTTGCTTTCAATTCTTTTTGTACAAATTTTGGCCATTCAAAATTCAAGCCTGAAGGAATACCTGGACGAGATATTGGAGATTGGTCAATACTATCCTTGATATATTGCATCCAGTATTTCTTAGGCATAGCACCACACCAAGTTTCTAAATAATCACCCTTTGGAGTAAAAAATAAAAAAGCAGGGTAAGCAGCAACACCAAACTTAAGTTTCAAAAGTTGTCCTATTGAATCCTTCTCTGCATCTAGCACGTAGGAATTCAACTTCGGCTGCATTAGTGACAGAACTTCAAAATCCGTAAAATGCTGTTTATCCATAACCTTACACCAACTACACCATTCGGTAGACAAGTCCACCATAATAAATTTATTTTCAGATGTAGCTTTTGCAATTACCTGTTCCCAATTATTTATTCCAGGAAATGAGTGTTTTTCTTTGGTAGTGGTCTGAGAAAAACCATTTACTGATAACGTTAACAGCGAAGGCAATATTAATTTATAAAACTTCACGAGGCGAATTTAATGATAATGAGTTAATTAAAACATGGTAACAAATACCCAATTTTTATGGCTCACCTATATATTTAATTATTATTTCAACCTGTTTAGGGGTTAGCATCTTTTGAAATTTCCTAAACCCATTAGAAGTAAGCTCTATTTGAAGGGGATTATTAATCCGAATCCATCTGCGAAATTGAATTGTCGCACTCTGTTTTGTAATTTGAGGAAAGTATAATTGTGCGAGCTCCCCATAACCGAAAGCTCGCACTTTAAATTTATCTTCTTGCATTGTGTGTCTGTTAAAATGTGACACAGCAACTTTAATTTGTAGCGTACATAGAAGGTGACATCTGTTGAGTTAATTTCTCGGCAAGTCGCTTCATATCTTCTCCAACTTTTTCATCAACGATTCGTGCATAATGCTGTGTACTGTTGATATTCTTATGCCCAAGCATTTTACTTACAGATTCAATCGGTACACCATTCATCATTGTTACTGTGGTTGCGAATGTGTGGCGTGCAGTATGGAAGGAAAGTTGCTTTGTAATTCCACATAGGTCAGCAATCTCTTTCAAGTAAGCATTCATCTTTTGATTACTTAAAATTGGCAATACTGGGTCATTGGGATGTAATAAGTCCAATTGAACATATTTATCCAACACCTGCTGTGCCTGAGGCAAAACCGGAATATTTGCACGTCCTCCTGTTTTTTGTCTATGAGTACGAATCCAATAGCAGGCCTCATTTTTTTCAAGTTCTACTCGCTTTAATTGCTTTACATCAATGTAAGCAAGGCCAGTATAACATGAGAAAATGAAGAAATCGCATACCCGATTAAGACGGTCAACATGAGAAGTAAATTCCTCCAACTTTTTGAGTTCTTCAAAAGTGAGGTAGGGTCTATCGACTTCTTTAAGCGTAAGGCTTATTGAAGCAAATGGATCTTTCAACAACCAACCATTTTTGATGCAAATACTAGTAACTCGCTTTAAGTTCTGTAAAAACTTAGTAGCGGTATTGTAATTACAACCCCTTTCAGTTTTCAAGTACAGACTATACTGTTGAATCATGTGATAATCTACCGCTTTGATAGAAACATCACTGGTTCGATAGTACTTCTGCAAAAAAGCCTGGAAATGGTTTTTCGCAGTTCTATACTTCTGATAGGTGGTATAGGTGTTTTCCTTACCAATTAACTTTCGAAGACTTTCAACATAGTCTTCACATACTTCGATGATCATCTTCGCTTTTGCTGTGTTAATACCAAGAATGGCATCACGCAACATTTGCGGAGTGACATCATCATGTAAACTTAAAAGCTCATTGTATTTCTTGTGAGCTTTAATCCGCAACGCTTGGAGGTAGTCATTGAACACACGGGCTTCCGTAGTTCTACCTTTCATTTGGTAGCGGTTTGGATCCCAATCTTGTGGAAAGAGATACCGTTTTGTTTGTAGGACAACTCGTTGCCCATTGATGTTGATGCGAAGCATCACGGGGCATTCCCCGTTCTTTTTTTCTTTTGTACGATTGATGTAAAAGGTCAATCCATACGATGTTTTTGACGACATGGCGAATTTTTTAAAAACGCCCCCATTTTGATTACAAAATTACAACACCCAACATCGCAATGCAAGTTTCAACCTATTGATTTTCAGCCCCAAAACGACCCAAATTGTCCAACACTGGTTACCCATTTTTAAATTTTGTGAATGGGTAACCAGTAGGTAACCACTTAATGGTTCAAATTGGTTCAAAATGGGAAAGAGCTAAAAACAAAAAAGCGTGTAAAATCGAGGTTTTACACGCTTTGGTTCATTTTGGTAATGATACCTAGCGGAGAGAGAGGGATTCGAACCCCCGGACCTGTAACAGTCAACGGTTTTCAAGACCGCCGCATTCGACCGCTCTGCCATCTCTCCAATGAGGGTGCAAAAATAAGGGATTGATTTATTATATCAA
>JACCDY010932470.1_pt1 | contig 10037 bp, 11 predicted proteins | sample 7446391 | NCBI WGS metagenome assembly JACCDY01 (sample SAMN15323451, study PRJNA562643) | freshwater metagenome | isolation source: river surface water | place: USA:Blue River Watershed | collected 2017-08-18
GAACTACTAGAGCTTGCAGACCCATCATTAGCTGTACAAGTTGTTAAGCACGACTACAAGACAAAGCACAAGACTAAATATCTAGGTGCAAAGAATGACGATTACCCTAGAAAGAACTGGTCATCTGTCATCTTATGGAATTGCCATCATTGGCAAAACAAGAAGCTCACACCTGAATTGGTGATGGAATCTACTGGCTCTTACCTTCATAGGTTTAGCTGGCTTGAAGATAGATTCATTGGTGACTTACCTGTAGAGTGGAATTGGTTAGAAACTGAGTATGTATATAACAAAGATGCTAAGTTAATACACCATACACTAGGTACACCATGCTTTAAAGATTATCAATACTCCCCTTACTCACATGAATGGTGGAGTACATATCACAGAATGATTTATCCTTTAACAGGGGATAATAAAATAAGTAATTTATAGGGGAATATTATGGGTGGTGGTAAAAGCAAAAAGGTTAGAGTGCCGGTATATCCTGCCATTACTGGACCAATGGTCTCACAAATGGTTGCACGTGCTAATCAAGCATCACAAAACGTAGGAGTACCTACGCTTGCTGAACTATTCCCATATATGAACCAAAACCCATTCTTGGGTATGCAACAAGGTACTATCCCTACAAACAATATGATGGGTGCAGGTCGCTTCTTAGGTCAAGGTATGACAGATATGTCACAAGCACCTACTAATATGCCTACACAAAGTATGATGTACGGATATAACCCACAACAATCAGCATTGCTTAACGCTTTAATGAATCCAGGTGTATCAATGAATTCAGGTACACCACAATTTAGCTTTAACGCACCAACAACTAACACATAATACATAGGACAATGACCAACCTATACGGAGTCATATATAATGGAAAATCAAAAAGATATAAACGAAACAACTAGTAAGGGCGGAGCACCTGAAGGTAACAATAACGCAGGTAAAGGCTCACAGCTATCAGCACTACTAAGAGCAGCACTAAACGCTAACGATAGGTTAAAGATGCGTCAAGGTGTAGAAGCCGTAGCTGATGCTTTTGCAGAAGGTGAACGCTGGGCTGTTGAATTCGTATTCGACCGTTTTGAAGGTAAGGCAGTAGCTAAACAAGAGATTAGCGGTGCTGACGGTTCTCCACTTCCATTATCTATAGGTATTCGTCTTGTCAATCCTCAACCAAAAGAATAGTGAACTAATAGAAGATGAACCTTTAGCTGACTTTCCTGCAAAGCTAGAGTTTCTATTTGAGCCTTCACGTATCAAGGCTATCTATGGTGGTCGAGGTTCAGGCAAATCATGGGGAGTAGCTAGAGCGTTACTCATTATGGGTGCTAACAAACCTTTACGCATCTTGTGCGCTCGTGAAGTTCAAAAGTCTATCAAGCAATCAGTACATACGTTACTAAGTGACCAGATACAAGCATTAGGTCTAGGTGCTTTCTACGAGATACTAGAAGCTGAGATTAGAGGGCAGAACGGTACATTGTTTAGCTTTGCTGGTCTAGCAACTAACACAGTAGAGTCTATTAAGTCTTTTGAAGGCTGTGACATTGCATGGGTAGAAGAAGCTCAGACAGTATCTAAACGCTCATGGGATATTCTAATCCCTACTATTCGTAAGCCTGCATCAGAGATATGGGTAACATTTAACCCTGACGTTGATACAGACGATACCTATCAGCGTTTTGTAGTAAACCCACCTGAGTTTGCTAAGGTTGTAAAAGTAAACTGGAGTGACAATCCTTGGTTTCCTAACGTACTAGAAGAAGAACGCTTACACAGCTTGGCTCACAATCCTGATTACAAGAATATCTGGGAAGGTGAATGTAAAGCTGCTGTAGACGGTGCTATCTATGCTAACGAGATTAGAGAGGCTCAAGAAAATGGTCGTATTACTACAGTACCTTACGACCCTATGCTTAAAGTTCATGTTGTTATGGACTTGGGTTGGAATGATTCTATGTCTGTTATCTTATGCCAGCGTGGCGTTTCTGACATCCGTATTATTGGCTACATTGAAGATGACCATAGAACGCTTGACTCGTATTCAAGCGAACTTAAGTCGCTAAACTATAACTGGGGTCAGATGTTCTTACCACATGACGGTAGAACTAAAGACTTCAAGTACGGTATCAGCGCAGAAGATATTATGCGTAAGCAAGGTTGGGATGTACGTATTGTGCCTATGAATGACATTGAGTCAGGCATTAAACTAGCACGTATGAACTTCCATCGCTGTTACTTTGATAAAGCAGCAACAAGGTTAGTAGACTGTCTTAAACACTATAGACGTTCTATCAACTCAAATACACAAGAGCCAGGCGCTCCATTGCATGATGAATACTCTCATGGTGCAGATGCTTTCAGATACATGGCTACATCTATTGATGCTATGAAGAATGAAACATGGGGTGGTGACGCTATTAAATATAATACTCGTGGAATTGTTTAAAAGGGATTCAGATGAAGTTAAGCGACTCAGAAATTATCTATCGCATAGAGCAGGAAGAACAGATTGCTTATGGCATCAATGACTCTGCTTTGTCTGATGACCGAGCCAATGCCATTGACTATTACTTAGGTGAGTCTTTAGGTAATGAGATTGAAGGTCGTTCACAAGTCATCTCTATGGATGTACAAGATACGATTGAGGCTGCTTTACCACAACTCATTAAAGTATTCGTATCAGGTGACAAGGTAGTACAATTCAATCCTAAGAACAAAGAGGATATGGATGCTGCTGACCAAGAGACTGATTACATCAACCATGTGGTCATGGAAAAGAACGAAGGCTATCAAACATTCTACGTATGGTTTAAGGATGCTTTGTTATCTAAGAACGGTTACGTAAAAGCCTACTACGAGCAAGAGAAAGACGTAGAAGAAGAATCATATAGAGGTTTAACTGACGGTCAACTACAACAGTTAGCTAGTCAAGACAACATTGAAGTCTTAGAGCATACAGCTTACAACGACCCTTCTTTCCCTGCTGAGTTAAATGCTCAAGCTATGATGATGCAAGAAGCAGGTATGCCTGTTCCACCTATCCCTATGTTGCATGACGTTAAGATTCGTGTAACAGAAACAAAAGACAAGATTTGCATTAAGAACGTAGCACCTGAGAACATGATGATTTCAGTTGATACTTCTAGCCCATCTTTGTTTGATGCACGCTTTGTACAACATCGTGAGATTATGACTCGTTCTGTTGCTGCTGAACAATTCGGTCTAAGCATGAAGAAGATTGATAGCATTTTTGCTGAAACAAACGAAGCCTATCAGTTAGAAGCTATTGCTCGTGACATCTACAACGAAGAATATGACCGTGTAGTAGAAGGTGCAAACATCTTAGTACGTGATACATATATCCGTATTGATGATGAGTTAATGCGTTATGTTGTAATTGGTAACACAATCGTACATAAAGAGAAGGCAGAGGTAATTCCTTTTGCTTGCATTACACCAATGATTATGCCACATCGTCACATTGGTCGTTCTTATGCTGACTTGACTATGGACATCCAGTTGATTAAGTCAACGCTGTTACGTGGTCAGTTAGACAATATGTACCTAGCTAACAATGGTCGCTATGCTATCTCTAGTCGTGTAAACCTAGATGATATGTTAACAAGTCGTCCAGGTGGTATTGTTCGTGTTGAAGGTGAACCAGGTTCAGCAATCATGCCACTAAGTCACCCACCACTACCAGCTTCTAGCTTTGGTATGGTTGAGTACATGGACAAGATGAAAGAGCAACGTACAGGCGTCACAGCTTACAACCAAGGCTTAGATGCTAACGCTCTTAATAAGACAGCTTCAGGCATTGCACAAATCATGTCTGCTTCACAACAACGTATTGAGTTAGTCGCTCGTACATTTGCTGAGACAGGCGTTAAAGACTTATTTAGATTAGTACATCGCTTAATCCGTACTTCATACACTAAACCTGACATTGTACGCTTGCGTAACAAGTGGGTTGATGTAGACCCTAGGGAATGGAAGAATCGTAGCGATTTGACTATCTCTGTAGGCTTAGGCGCAGGTAATAAAGACCAACAGTTAGCTCACTTAACTACAATCTTGCAGATGCAGAAAGAAGCATTAGCAGCAGGTGTTACATCACCTGAGAAGATTTACAATGCTTTAGCTAAGTTGACACAGAACGCTGGCTTTAAAGACCCTGAAGAATTCTGGACTAATCCTGCTGAAAACCCACAAGGTCAACAGCAACAACCTGACCCTAGTCAAGCATTGCTTGAAGGTCAATTGCAAATCGAACAGCTTAAAGCACAGTCTGAACAACAGATTGCACAGCAGAAAGCAGAAGCACAGTTCATGCAAGAGCAAGAGCGTTCAAAGAATGATATAATCATTGAGCGTGAAAAGATGGCAGCGCAAATGGAACTAGAGCGTTATAAAGCTCAACTCCGTGCAGAGACAGACTTAGCCATCGCTCAGATAAAGGCAGGTTATGGACAAGCAACTTACTGAAGTTAAACGTGGTGAACAAGCATCTCAGGTCTTAGATAATCCTTTATTTAAAGAATCTGTAGAGAAAGTACGTGAAGGAATCATCAGGAGCATGGCTACAAGCCCTCTAGGAGACTCGGAAACGCACAATCGCTTAGTCATTGCTATGCAACTATTAAATCAGATTGAAAAACAGCTTACAGACGTTGTACAGACTGGCAAGATGGCAGCTATACAGACGGATAATAAGTTTAAACTATTTAGGTAACAACACCCCTCACGCCACTTTGGCACTACTGGACAAATGTTCGGGAAGCTAGAAGCGCACCCAGAGGGGTTTTTATTTAGGTAACGGACAAGCCTAAACAAGAAGCTCACTTCGGTGGGCTTTTTTATTGTCCATTTTAGGAGTAGTAAAATGAGTGACCAAGCCTTAGAGCAGTCGCCACAAGATAAAGTGATGGCTATGCTCGATGAAGTATCTGATGATGAATCTATTAACTTAGATGCACCTGAGGAGGAACTAGAGCAAGAGGAAGTACCTGAAGAAGAAGCTGAGGAATCAGAAGAACCTGAAGGTGATGATGAAGAACCAACTGAAGATGAAGAAGTTGAGGAAGATGAGGACTCTGTTGAGGAGCAACCCAAGTCTCTAAAACTAAAGATTAACGGTGAGGAACTTGAGAAGCCTCTTGATGAAGTCATCGCACTAGCCCAACAAGGGTTAGATTACACCAAGAAAACACAAGAAGTAGCAGAGCAACGTAAAGCATTAGAAGAATACGCTCAGACTGTTAAAGTCCAAGAGGAAGTCTTCATGCAACAAGTTCAGTTACAGCAAGCGTTGATTGGTGACGTAGCGCAACTAACAGCAGTCGATAAGCAGCTCGCAGCCTTTAATGACGTCAACTGGCAAGAGCTAAGCGATAACGATTTCGTAGAAGCGCAAAAACTGTTCTTTACATATAACCAGCTTCAACAACAACGTGGTCAATTGGCTACCGAGCTTGAAGCCAAAGCGCAGCAAATTCAGCAAGCGCAAGCTGCTAAGATGCAAGAGAAAATCGCACAAGGCAAAGAGATTCTAGCTAAAGAAATCCCTAATTGGAGTCGTGAGACCACCCAAGAACTGATGACTTTCGGCAAAGAGTACGGCTTTAGTGACGATGAACTAGGCACAATCATAGACCCACGTCACGTGAAGGTCTTACATGATGCTATGCAATGGCGCAAGTTACAAAAGAATTCGGTTGCAAAGAACAAAGTGTCACAAGCTAAACCTGTCGTGAAGCCAGGTGCTAAAGATACAAAACAGGAAGCTACATCAGCTAACCGTCAAGTACGTGAGCAATTACGTAAGACAGGTAAATCTGACTTAGCGCAAAAATTAATTGAAAATATGATTTAGGGGAATAAACATGGCTGTTTCATCAACCAACACCTATACCGGTAAGGGTATTGCAGAATCTTTTGAAGATGTAATCTTTGATATTAGCCCAGAAGATACACCATTGCTTTCATTAGCAAAACGTATGTCTGCTGGTCAAACTTACCACCAATGGCAAACAGATGCTTTAGCTGCTGCTGCAACTAACACAGGTATCGAGGGTGACGACTCATCATTCGCTACTTTGGCTGCTACAACAGTATTGGGCAACTACACACAAATCTCACGTAAAACAGTTCAAATCTCTGGTACATACGATGTTGTTAAGAAATATGGTCGTAAGTCAGAGGTTGCTTACCAACTAATGAAGGGCGGTAAAGAACTTAAACGTGACATGGAATATGCAATCGTACGTAACCAAGCTTCTTCAGCTGGTGGCGCTGCTACTGCACGTTCAACTGCTGGCGTTGAATCATGGATTACTAACCGTGTGTTAGCTACTGGTTCTACATCAGGTACAACACCTGGCTTCTCTAACGGTACTGTTGCTGCTCCTACAGACGGCACACAAGTAACATTCGTTGAAGCTGATTTGAAATCTGCATTGCAATTAGCATGGACAGACGGTGGCGAGCCATCATTAATCTTGATGTCAGCTACTAACAAAGCACGTTTCTCAACATTCGCTGGTATCGCTACTAAGTTCAACAACGTACAAGGTACTGCACAAGCAACTATTACTGGTGCTGCTGACGTTTACGTTTCTGACTTCGGTAACCACACAGTTAAACTTGACCGCTTCATGCGTGACCAAGCTGTATTGTGCGTAGACCCAGGTTATGTTGGTCTTGCGACATTACGTCCAATGGAAAAAGTAGAGTTAGCTAAAACTGGTGACTCAAGCAAATGGTTAATCCAATCAGAGTACGCTTTGGTTGTACAAAACCCAGATGCACACGCTAAAGTACAAAACGTAGGTCTATAGTGTAGAATAGAGGGGTGGGAAACTGCCCCTCTTTCTAAAGGATTTATTATGGGTGTATTTTTTGATTATGACCCGAATACAGGTGTAACACAGACGTTTGACTATGACCCTGTAACGGAAGATGTACGACTTACATCAACACAGAATTTAGATAGTTTCTTTGAAGCTATCAAGCAAAAGCGAGATAACCCTGACGCATGGGCTAAAGGTGTTAAAGAAGAATTCGCTCACTATGCAAGTATTCCTCCAGTGATTGAGATGGAATTATTAAAGCAGGGGATTGATATACATAACCCTAACCAAACAAAAGAATTGCTAAAAGCAATTAATACTAAATATCCGTTCTTAAAAACCACGACTGCGATGGTGAAATAATGGATAAAGACGAATTAAAAGAATGTCAGATAGCTATTCATCAGTTAATTGAAGCTGATGACTACGAAAATGCTATGCCGTTAATATACACGGTACTAGAAGAATATCCCGATGATGCAGCTACATTGCACTTCCTTGGATATATTTGGTTGATGTCAGATAGAACAGTATTTGCTTACCAAATGTTTCGTAGAGCATTACAAGAGCAACCTGGCAACAAAGCACTATGGACTTCATTAGGTCGTGCTTGCCATGAACTACAGATGTATGAGGATGCGATTAAGTTCTTCATCAAGTCTGCTGAGTTAGATAATAACTACTACCTAGCCTACTCTAATATGTCTGCTACGTTAGTACAGTTATCACAATGGGATGATGCAGAGAAGGCAGCTAGAACTGCTTTAGACTGCAATCCTACAGACTTAAACTCCCAACTAAACCTAGCACATTGTTATTTAGCTAGAGGCGAATGGAAAGAGGGCTGGCATGAGTGGAATAAATCTCTCGGTGGTAAATTCAGAAAAGAACTTATCTACGGTGACGAAGCTAGATGGAATGGTTCAAAGGGCAGAAACCTTGTTATCTATGGTGAACAAGGACTTGGAGATGAAATCTTTTACGGCTCATGTATCAACGATGCCATCCGAGACAGCAAACATGTCATTATTGACTGTGACCCTCGCTTAGAAACGCTATTTAAACGCAGTTTTCCTGACGCTGAGGTGCATGGTACACGAAAAGTAGACCATCCTGAGTGGTTAGAAAAGGCGGAAATCGATGCTAGATGTGCAATTGGCGGCTTACCTGAGTTCTATAGACTCACAAATAAGGATTTTCCTGGAACTTCTTACTTGGTAGCTGATGAACACAAGGTAAATGAGTGGAAATCAGTCTTTAACGACAGAAAATGCTACATAGGTATCACAACTCATGGTGGTAAGAAGGCAACAAACTCAAAAGGTCGTAAATTAACTGCTGATGACCTAGCACCGTTACTGAAACGTAAGGATATTCAGCTAGTCAGCCTAGATTATGACCTAGAAGAACGTATTGACGGTGTTTTGTACTTTGATGAAGCTATTACATCACAAGATTACGATGATACTGCTGCTTTAATTGCATCTTTAGACATGGTAATGGGTGTTCCTACTACTGCTTTACATTGTGCAGCAGCTTTAGGCGTTAAAACATGGTGTCTAGTACCTAAACGTCATCAATGGCGTTATGCACAACCTAGTATGCCTTGGTATCGCAGTATGCGTTTAATCTATCAAGATGATGCAGAGTGGATTGATGTCATTCGTAGAGTAGAAAAGCAATGTTAATTACTGACGAATACAAAAGTATGCAAGCAGAACTGCATAAGAATCCTGAATACGGTGTTTCTAGCACGCTATACGCCCCGATTGTAGACATGGTGATAGCTCAGTACCAAATTAAAGAGTTATTGGACTATGGCGCAGGGAAATGCCGTTTAAAGGACAGTTTAACGGAGCGCGTTATATACACTCCGTACGAACCAAGCAATCCATTGTGGGATGCAACACCTGAACCATGTGAGTTAGTAGCTTGTATAGACGTATTAGAGCATATAGAGCCTGATTGTCTTGATGATGTGCTAGATGAATTAAAGCGTTTAGTGCTTGCATACGGACTATTTACTATCCATACAGGTGCAGCTAAGAAAATCTTACCTGATGGTCGCAATGCTCACTTAACTCAAGAGAACTGGGATTGGTGGGAAAAGAAACTGTCAAATAGATTTGACATTATCAAACACATATCAATTAACAATGGAATAGTAGTATTAGTTAAAAGGGAATAAACATGGCTTTAGCATCTTACAATGACCTAGTTTCTACGGTTGAGAGTTATCTTGCTCGTAGTGACTTAACAAGTGTCATTCCTACATTCGTCATGCTTGCACAACAACGTATGAGTCGTGATTTAAGAACTCGTGAGATGCTAAAAGTAGCCACTACAACAGCGACAGATGGCACAGTAGAGATTCCTACTGACTTCTTAGAGATGCGTGAGTTACACTTTCAAGGCAATCCACCAATTACGCTAGAGTATGAGAGTCCTGATAAGTTCTTCCGTGATATGCTCACAACAACATCAGGTTTACCTTACTACTACACAATCATTGGTTACGAGTTTCAGTTTGCACCTGCACCTGATAGTCAACAAGTCTTACAAATGCTTTACTACGCAGAACCAACATTCATCTCATCAACTGTATCAAGTAACTTATATCTAGCTAACTATCCTGATGCGTTATTGTACGCAACACTAGCAGAAGCAGAACCTTACTTAATGAATGATTCACGTATTCAAGTATGGGCTTCTATGTATGACCGAGCTATCTCTAACATTATGAATAGCGACATTGGTAAGAAATTCCCTAACACAGCATTAAACGTAACTTTACGCTAAGGACAAATCATGGCAGAAATCAGTAACTATTTAGAAAATGCGTTAATCAACGGCACTATTCGTGGCACTACATACACAGCACCAAGCACAGTTTATGTTGGTCTATACACAAGCGACCCTACAGATGCTAACACAGGTACAGAAGTATCTGGTGGCTCTTATGCTCGTCAATCAGTAACCTTTGCAGCACCTTCAGATGGTCTATCAGCTTCTAATGCTGACGTAACATTCCCACAAGCAACTGCTAACTGGGGTACAGTAGGTTGGATTGGTATCTTGGATGCTTCAAGTGGTGGCAACCTTCTTTACCATACAGTATTAGATGCAGCTAAAACAATTGAAACTGGTGACATCTTTAAGATTGCATCAACAAATCTAACA
>JACCDY010269126.1_pt1 | contig 10033 bp, 5 predicted proteins | sample 7446391 | NCBI WGS metagenome assembly JACCDY01 (sample SAMN15323451, study PRJNA562643) | freshwater metagenome | isolation source: river surface water | place: USA:Blue River Watershed | collected 2017-08-18
ACCTGTTGCGCACCGAAGATGGCGCAAATATCACCGCCGAGCACATTAACGCCCTAGCCAACTGGGACCCATCAGTTGAGCCAGATACCGAGATTCAATTTACGCCAGCTCGTGTGATCATGCAGGACTTCACCGGTGTTCCATGTGTCGTCGATCTTGCCACGATGCGTGAGGCGATTGTTGATCTCGGGGGAGATCCTTCTAAGGTCAACCCACTTGCACCGGCAGAACTTGTGATCGATCACTCTGTAATTGCAGATAAGTTTGGAACTAAGGATTCATTTGAACAAAACACCGACATTGAATACGAGCGCAACCAGGAGCGTTACCGTTTCTTGCGTTGGGGCCAAACAGCATTTGATGAGTTCAAGGTAGTTCCACCCGGAACAGGAATTGTTCACCAAGTTAATATTGAGTACCTCGCACGTGTTGTTATGACCCGCACAGTTGAAGGAACCCTTCGTGCATACCCAGACACAGTTGTAGGTACAGATTCACACACAACTATGGTCAATGGACTCGGAGTCCTTGGCTGGGGTGTTGGCGGAATTGAGGCCGAGGCTGCACTACTGGGCCAGCCGGTATCGATGCTCATTCCACGTGTTGTCGGTTTCAAGCTCACAGGCGAACTTCCATTAGGAACAACCGCGACAGATATGGCCCTAACCATCACCGAGATCTTGCGTAAGGTCGGTGTTGTCGGCAAGTTTGTAGAGTTCTTTGGTCCTGGAGTTACTGCGGTTCCAATGGCTAACCGAACAACAATCGGAAACATGAGCCCTGAATACGGCTCGACATGTGCAATTTTCCCTATTGATGAGGAAACTCTTCGTTACCTACGTCTTACAGGTCGCACAGAGGATCAAGTTGCTTTGGTTGAAAAGTACGCAAAAGCCCAAGGGATGTGGCATGACCCATCTATTGAGCCACGCTTCTCGCAAGTTGTTGAGCTTGATCTTTCAACTGTTGTTCCTTCTATTTCAGGTCCAAAGCGCCCACAAGATCGCATCTCACTTAGTGATTCAAAGAGCGCCTTTGAAAAGGTTCTTCCTAGCTACTTTGGTGAAAAAACCAACAAGGGCGAGGTTCCTGCAGGCTCTACCCGCGTGAAGAATGGCGATGTTGTTATCGCATCAATTACTTCATGTACCAATACCTCTAACCCTTCTGTAATGATTGGCGCTGCTCTGCTTGCTAAGAAAGCGGTGGAAAAGGGGTTGAAATCAAAGCCTTGGGTAAAGACCACCTTGGCACCGGGATCTAAGGTCGTAACTGATTACTACGATCGCGCGGATTTAACCAAGTACATGGAAGCCCTTGGCTTTAACCTGGTTGGTTATGGTTGCGTAACTTGTATTGGTAACTCAGGCCCGCTTCCAATTGAAATTAGTAAAGCGGTTAATGAATCAGATCTGGCTGTTACAGCGGTTCTTTCTGGTAACCGTAACTTTGAGGGTCGAATTAGCCCTGATGTAAAGATGAACTACCTAGCATCCCCACCACTTGTCGTTGCTTATGCAATCGCAGGAACTATGGATCATGATTTTGAAAAGGATTCCTTGGGTAAGGACACCGCAGGAAACGATGTATTCCTGAAGGATATTTGGCCTACTCCGCAAGAGATTCAATCTGTGATTGATTCTTCAATCTCATCTGAGATGTTTACCAAGGATTATGCAACGGTGTTTGAGGGCGATCATCGCTGGAAGTCACTTGCAACACCTACAGGTAAGGTCTTTGAATGGGATGCAAAATCAACCTATGTTCGTAAGCCGCCTTACTTTGAAGGAATGCCAAAGAACCCAACTCCTGTAACTGATATTTCAGGCGCTCGAGTACTAGCGGTTCTAGGAGACTCTGTAACAACAGATCACATCTCTCCGGCAGGAAACATCAAGGCTGATTCACCAGCGGGTAAGTACTTAGCTGAACATGGTATCGAGCGAGCAGATTTCAACTCATACGGATCTCGTCGTGGTAATCACGAGGTAATGATTCGCGGAACATTTGCCAATATTCGCCTTAAGAACCTACTGCTAAATGGAGTTGAAGGTGGATATACCCGCAACTTCCTAGCTAATGGTGAGCAAACCACTATTTATGATGCATCGGTTGCTTATCAAGCAGCTGGTGTTCCGCTCGTAATCTTGGCGGGTAAAGAGTACGGATCTGGTTCATCACGTGACTGGGCAGCAAAGGGAACAGCTCTTCTGGGTGTGCGTGCTGTTATCGCTGAGAGCTTTGAGCGTATTCACCGTTCAAACTTAATCGGAATGGGCGTTTTGCCATTGCAGTTTAAGGATGGCGAAACCGCTGCATCATTGGGTCTTGATGGAACAGAGACCTTTGCAATCACTGGAATTACCGCACTTAACAATGGGGGAGTTCCTAAGGAGCTAACAGTGACAGCAGGGGATAGGAAGTTCACTGCGAAGGTTCGCATTGATACACCTGGTGAGGCCGATTACTACCGTCACGGCGGAATCATGCAGTACGTGCTTCGTTCATTGTTGGTTGAGTAAATTCTTACTCGTTGACCATGAAAATTAATATCCAGTCGCCAGTCCAACTGCGGGCAATGATCCCTGCCGAGTTGAATCAACTGGCCTCTGATATTCGCGAATTCCTGATCGAAAAGGTTTCTCGTACTGGTGGACACCTTGGACCAAACCTTGGCGTTGTCGAGCTAACAATCGCCGTACATAGAGTTTTTCAATCTCCACGAGATGTAGTGCTCTTTGATACAGGTCATCAATCCTATGTTCACAAAATACTCACCGGCCGTGCAGATCAATTTGATCTTTTACGTCAACGTGATGGTATTTCGGGTTACCCCAATCGACGTGAGAGCGAGCATGATGTAATCGAAAACTCCCATGCATCCACCGCTTTGTCGTGGGCTGATGGAGTATCTCGAGGCTTTTCATTAACGGGCCAATCACAGCGGCACGTTGTTGCGGTTGTGGGCGATGGCGCTCTAACGGGCGGAATGTCCTGGGAGGCGCTGAACAATCTTTCACCTGAGTCTGATCGCAATCTTGTGATCGTTGTTAATGACAATGAACGTTCATACTCTCCAACTATCGGTGGGTTAGCTACATATCTAACGACCCTACGTGCCAGCAAGGAGTACGTGCGGATTGTGGGGCGCGGTGAGAGAATGCTGCACAACACTCCTGTCGTCGGAAAGTACATCTACGGAACTTTGCACGGCATGAAAAAGGGCATCAAGGACATGGTCGCCCCTCAGGGCATGTTTGAGGATCTTGGATTTAAGTATCTAGGACCAATTGATGGACACGATATTGCCGCAATGGAAAAGACTTTGCAGATGGCCAAGGAGTTTGGCGCACCTGTCATAGTTCATGCGATTACTGAGAAGGGGCGTGGTTACACACCCGCGATTGAAGATATTGCTGAAAAGTTTCACGCTGTTGGAATCGTTGATCCGGCAACGGGCAAGCCACTTAAAGCATCGGCACCATCATGGACCAATGTTTTCTCTGAAGAGATTACGCAGATTGGTCGAGAGAACTCAAAGGTAGTTGCGATCACAGCTGCGATGCTAGGTCCAACAGGACTTGATAAGTTTTCACAGAACTTCCCAGATAGAACAATTGATGTTGGTATCGCAGAACAACATGCGGTAACAAGTGCTGCAGGTCTGGCTTATGCCGGTGTGCACCCGGTTATTGCCATTTACTCAACATTTCTCAACCGAGCTTTTGATCAGTTGCTGCTAGATGTTGCCTTACATAATGCTGGTGTTACTTTTGTATTAGATCGTGCCGGAATAACTGGAGATGATGGACCATCTCATCACGGTATTTGGGATTTAGCGTTGACTGGAATTGTTCCCAATATGAGGGTTGGTGCTCCACGTGATGGCGCACGCTTAAAAGAGATCTTGCGTGAGTGTGTGAGCATTGAGAACGCTCCTTCAATGGTTCGCTTTCCAAAGGGCGCGGTTCCTGCTGATATTCCAGCGGTTGAGCGGATTTTAGGCGCAGATCTTTTGCATCGCGCAGATTCAAAGAAGGTATTGCTGATCAGTATCGGAGCCATGGCGGGAATGGCACTTGAGGTTGCCAAGATTGCTAAAGAACGTTCAATTGATATCACCGTAGTAGATCCTGTTTGGGTTAAGCCAATTTCTCCGGCGGTAATTGCAATGTGCGCGGATTACGCAACTGTTGTTGTATTAGAGGATGGAATCAAGCATGCAGGTATCGCCAGCGCGATCTCTGAAAGCTTGAGAGATGCAGGGATCGATTGCACCCTGCACTCCATCGGCGTGCCTCTTGAATTTATCGAGCACTCAAAGCGCAATGAGATTCTTGAAGATCTTGAAATCACCCCTGCTGCAATAGTGCAGCAGATTGCTGGGTGGATTTCTTAGCTTTAAGAATACCAGCGATCTATGGAAGGGATGCAACTCCCTTGTCATGGAAGCGCTTACCAGTTACTGATTCGCTGATTCCTTCGCGATCCAAGTACGGCAAGATTCCACCCAAGTGCATCGGCCAGCCAGCGCCCATCAACATGCAGAGATCTATCTCAGCAGGAGTTGTTACAACACCCTCATCGAGCATCATGCGCGCCTCCTCTGCCAACGCCTTTAGAGCGCGAGCACGTACCTGTTCTGCAGTTGAAGGTGAAGTTCCCTTCTCTACCAAGGCAAGAGCTGCTGGATTTGCAGATACTGATCCATCCTCGCCCTTAATGTAGAAGTTACGTACGCCTTCCTTGACCATGCGCTGCATTGTTGGAGAGATTCTGTAGCGAGGTCCAAGGTTGTTGTGCAAAGTTTCTGAAACATGCAGAGCAACTCCAGGACCAACAAGATCTAGTAACTGGAATGGTGACATCGGGAAACCAATCTCCATCATTGCAGAGTCTGCAACCTCTGGCGAGGTGCCTTCATCAACAGCATCGGTAACTTCACCCATGAAACGGGTAAGCAAACGATTTACAACAAAGCCAGGTGCATCCTTACAGATGATCATCGTCTTCTTGAGCTCTTTACCAACAGCGATAGCTGTGGCTGTGGTGGCATCATCCGTTGTAGATGTACGAGCTACCTCCAGCAGTGGCATCACCGCTACCGGATTAAAGAAGTGGAAACCAACAACGCGCTCAGGATTTTTCAGCCCTTCAGTCATTCGCTCCACCGATAGGGAAGAGGTGTTTGTTGCAAGAACGCACTCTGGAGAAACGATGCCTTCTAGCTTCTTGAATAGCTCCTGCTTAAGGGAAAGCTCCTCAAAGATAGCTTCAATAACAAAGTCACATCCTGCAAAGACTGATTGATCTGCAGAGCCTGAAACAAGAAGTGAGAGGCGAGCGGCAGATTCAGGGCTCATTCTCTTCTTCTCTACCTGCTTAGCAAGCTCATTTCGCACCCAAGCAACACCCTTATCGGCTCGCGCTTGGTCGATATCTGTCATGACAACAGGACACTTGAGATTTCGGACCAAGAGCAACGCTAATTGCGATGCCATCAAACCTGCACCGACAACGCCAACCTTAGTTACCTTGCGGGCAAGTGCTGGCTTTGGAGCACCCTCAACCTTCTTGCGCTTCTTCTGAATCAAATTAAATGCATAGAGCGATGCACGCAGTGGATCTGACATCGTCAGATCTGCAAGCACTTGATCCTCGGCATCAAAGCCTTCACCCAAAGTATTTGTTCGCGCCGCAGCGATGAGCTCGAGCGCCTTCATAGGGGAGGCGATCTCAGCACCACCGTACTTCTTCAGGGCCGCTGCCTTACCTGTAGCAAGTGCGCTTTCCCAGGCTGGGTCATTGCTGTAATCAGCGCGTTCAATCTTTGTGGTGCCGTTGAGAACTCCAACAGCAAACCCAATTGAACGCTCTAAGAAGTCAGCTGGTTCAAACATCGCATCAACAACACCGAGCTTGAGCGCATCCTTAGCCTTCATCATGGTGTTGTTGTTGAGAGCGTTGAGCATAATCACCTGCACTGCGCGCTCTGGACCAATCAACTTAGGCAAAATTGTTGCTCCACCCCAACTAGGAACAAGTCCTAGGAAAACTTCAGGCAATGCCGTAAATGCCGTTGTTGCAACGGTGCGGTAATGGCAGTGAAGTCCAACTTCAAGGCCACCACCAAGTGCAAGTCCGTTGATAAATGCAAAGGTTGGGATTGAGCTCTCACCCAAACGACGGAAGACATCGTGACCTAGCTTGCCGATTGCAAGTGATTGGTTGCGATCATTTAAGAAAGAGAGCGCCGAAAGATCGGCACCTGCTGCAAAGATAAATGGCTTACCGGTAATTGCAATCGCTGCCGGGTTGCGGCCAATCGCATCTGTGATCGCTGCATCAAGTGCTTTGACCGATTGTGGGCCAAAGGTGTTTGGACGGTTGTGATCATGTCCATTATCCAAAGTAATCAAAGCTAATGAACCTTTACCGCCGAAGGCTGCAAGATCAATCTCGCGAACCAATGCGTTGGTTACTACTTCTTCAGGTGCACCTGCTGGAAGAGTGATATCTGCGCTCATAATTACTTTGCTCCCTTGAAGTGTGGGTTTTCCCAGATAACTGTTCCGCCCATGCCTAGACCGATACACATTGTTGTAATTCCATAACGAACCTCTGGTTGTGCTTCAAAGGTGCGTGCAAGATTAAGCATTAAGCGCACTCCTGATGATGCAAGGGGATGACCTACAGCGATCGCTCCACCATATGGATTAACACGTGGATCATCATCTGCGATTCCAAAGTGATCCAAGAAGGCGATAACCTGCACCGCAAAGGCTTCATTAATCTCAAATGCGCCAATATCCTCAATCTTTAGGCCCGCTTGCTTAAGCGCCTTAAGGGTTGAAGGAACCGGTCCATATCCCATGATCTCTGGCTCAACACCGGCAAATGCGAAGGTAACCATCTTGGCTTTAATTGTTAAACCAAGCTCCAGCGCCTTTTCTTCACTTGCAAGAATGGCCGCTGTTGCTCCATCGTTGAGTCCTGAAGAGTTTCCTGGAGTTACGCGACCAGAGGGACGAAACGGTGTCTTCAATCCTGCAAGACCTTCCATTGTCGTTTGTGGACGTGGTGCCTCATCAACAGTTGCAACTGTCCAGCCAAGTTCAGCGCTGCGTGCAGCGGTTGGAATCAAATCACGTTGAATCTTTCCTTCTGCATAAGCCTTCGCAGTTTTCAACTGTGAGTTCATCGCGTAACGATCTGCGCGCTCCTTAGTGAGCTGTGGAAAGCGATCATGTAAACGTTCAGCGGTTGCACCCATTGCAAGTGCATCTTGTTCAACGATGCGCTCAGCAAGGTAGCGAGGATTTGGATCCATACCTTCACCCATTGGATGGTTACCCATGTGCTCAACTCCACCTGCAATTGCAATCTCATTTGTTCCCATCGCAATAGCACCTGCGATAGTTGTTACCGCGGTCAGCGCACCTGCGCACCAGCGATCAATAGAGTAGCCAGGAACGGTATTTGGTAAACCAGACAGTAGGGCTGCACTTCGCCCAATGTTCATGCCTTGATCACCTGTTTGTGTTGCAGCAGCGATAGCTACATCTTCAATAGTTGCGGGATCAATCTTGGGATTTCGTTCGAGAAGGCCACGGATTGCGCGAACCATTAGATCATCGGCTCGGGTACCGGCGTACATGCTGCCGGCCTTACCGAATGGGGTACGAACTGCATCAACGAGAACAACTGTGCGAGACATGGCTCATCCTTCTTCTAGGTATGGAGCAGATGTTACTCGTCAGTATGGGTTTGTAACAGCACCTATCTAGCCCTCTTCGGGGCTGGCCTCTGGCTCCTCAACTGGGATTGGCTCATGCTCCAAAAGCGCCGCAGCCAATGCCGGGGCTACCAAAGCAATCTGCCATGGACGTGCGCCTAATTCAGCCAGCGCCTTTTCTACTTCAGGAATTGAAAGGGTCGAAGTAGCACCAACAGGTGGCTTCCAGCATATGCGACGAACAAATTCGGGGGTGATGAGGTTTTCAACTGGGATTTCATTCTGTTCGGCGATCAACTCAATCGCAGCCCTTGCATGAGAAAGGGGGGCAAACTTCTCAGGAAACTTATCTCGCCATAACTTAATGGGCGGCAGGGTGTCTGCATTTGTTCGCATCGAAGGCCAAAGATCTTCCGGCATCGCTACGGCGGCTGCAATTGAGTCCAGCCACAGTTGAAGATTCTCCATCCAACGTGCGCGCAACCCCAAAGGACGCAGACATTTTTCAAACTCTTTTTTGTTTGTTGGCGCAGCGATAGCTAACTCGACAATGGCAGAGTCGTTAAGCAGTTTTCCCGGAGCTATGTCTTGCACAGCTGCAACGCCATCTCGCGCGACCCACAATGATCTAATAATCGCTAATTGATCACGTCTTTTGATCTTGTGCATACCTGATGTTCTTCGCCAAGGATCAACCCGCGGTGGGGCAGGTGGTGCCATCAAGATTGAAGCAAACTCCTCTTGAGCCCATGGCAACTTCTTGGCATTGTCCAAAATTGAATTCATGGTGTCACGTAACTCGACTAACAGCTCTACATCCAGGGCTGCATAGGTAAGCCACTCTTTTGGCAGTGGTCTAGCCGACCAATCAGCGGCGCTATGTTCCTTAGCTAAGGTAACACCCATCAAAGATTCAAGAAGTGGACCCAAACCAACGCGTGGCAAACCAGCGATTCTTCCTGCTAATTCAGTGTCAAAGAGTTTTACTGGGTTAATTCCTAATTCTCGCAAACATGGCAGATCTTGAGTACTCGCATGCAAAATAACCTCATCAGTATTGAGCAGTGCATTGAGTTCTGCAAAGAGAGAGTGTTCTGGTCCAAATGGAATTGGATCAATTAGATGCAGTCCGCCATTTTTTCTTTTGATCTGAATTAAATACGCACGAGCGCTGTAGCGAAACCCAGATGCTCGCTCGGCATCTACTGCGAAAGGACCTTCTCCCTGAGAAAGAAGGTTTAACGCATTTCGGAAAGCATCTTCAGTATCTATGACATCAGGTGTGCCTTCAGCCGGTTCTAGTAAAGGAACTGCAACAACTTCATCGCTCATACTTAACGCCTGCGTGAGGATGAAATCGATGAAACACCTTCAGGTACCGGCGGTAAGCCAGCAACCTCTGAAATCAAATTACACCATGCGACAATGTGGTTAATGATCTCCTTGGGATCTTCAACAACAGGTGTCCATGAAGCGCGGATTTCAATCTCTGCCTCATTGTTGCGAGGTGATAACTTTCCAAAAGAGGCGCTTGTCACTCTGGTAACAGTGCCACTTGGGTTGTTGTAAACACATTGATTCAAATCTAATGATTCTAGAAACCAGCTCCAACCAACCTCAGGAAGCAAAGGATCCTCCTGCATGATGGGATCTACATCTGCGCTAACAAAGGTAACGCAGCGAAACTCTCCATCCCAAGTGGCCTGTCCGCCTGGCTCATGCAAAAGCACAAATCGACCGTTAGCGATCTCATCCTCTTGCTCGCCGATTAGACCGTTGGATGCATCTGCAGAAAATGCAAAGGCGTAGGTTGCTAATTTTTGCGGAGCCGGAACTTCGGTAAGTGTTAACTCGGCTCTTGGAGTAACGGTGCGAAGATGATCAATTAAGCGCTCAAAACCATTCGCATCCACTGACTTAGGATAAAGATGAGAGAGCCTGATTCTTGGGAGGCGGGGCGGTAACCTTCTCTCTATGGCATCACTCTTAGCGCTTCTATCAAGTGCATTGTGGGGAAGCGCAGATTTCTTTGCAGGTCGAATGAGCAAGATGCGCCACCCATTTGCAGTATTGGGTTTTTCCCAGGTTATCGGTCTAGGCGTTGGCTTGCTGATAGTTGTTGTTTCAAGAGACACAGCTGGCCAAGCCTTTGGATTAGATGGATACCTTCTGTCAGGAGCGCTAGCAGGTTTATTTGGTTACATCGGTTTAGCGTGTTTATATGAAGGACTTTCTACAGGTCGCATGGGAGTTGTAGCACCGATTAGTTCAATGAGCGCAGTCATTCCACTGATCTAT
>JACCDY010927911.1_pt1 | contig 10032 bp, 9 predicted proteins | sample 7446391 | NCBI WGS metagenome assembly JACCDY01 (sample SAMN15323451, study PRJNA562643) | freshwater metagenome | isolation source: river surface water | place: USA:Blue River Watershed | collected 2017-08-18
TGGTCCCTGTAATTGTATTGGGCGGTATTCGCAACGATGAGCATCGCGTAAAAATCACCGCGCTAACCTTGTTTATGCAAGGCGCATTGAACGGTGTTTTCATGGCACAGGACGGATTGATGTTCTACATTTTCTGGGAGTTGGCCTTGATTCCAATCTACTTCATCACGTTGACCATGAGTGGGGCAAATGCCTTTAAAATTACGTTGAGGTTCTTCATCTACACGTTTGTGGGGTCTTTGGCGATGTTGGCGAGTTTGATTTACTTGTTCCTGCATACGGCGAACTTCTCATTTTCGTTTGAAGCATTGCGTGCGGTAGAATTGTCGCATACCGAGTCCATTTTTGTTGGCGGAGGCATTTTGTTGGCCTTTTTGGTAAAGATTCCCGTATTGCCATTCCATTCTTGGCAGGCCGATACTTATACCAATACGCCTGCAGCAGGTACCATGTTGTTGAGCGGTATCATGTTGAAAATGGGTATCTATGGCCTGTTGCGTTGGTACATGCCATTGGCGCCTGAGAGCATTGAGTTTTTCCAACCCTGGGTGATTGGATTGTCCGTTGCCGGTGTGTTGTATGGGGCTTTGATTGCTATCCGACAAAAAGACATGAAGCGATTGGTGGCTTTCTCATCTTTGTCGCACGTAGGATTAATCGTGGCGGGGATTTTCACCTTGACATTGGAAGGATTGGAAGGCAGTGCCTTGCAGTTGTTTGTTCACGGTATCAATGTCGTGGGATTGTTTTTGGTGATTGAATTGATTGAACGCAGCACTGGAACCTGCATTTTGGGTGAGTTGGGTGGATTGGCCAAGAACAACCGTTTGTTCATGGTCTTTTTCATGTTGATTGCGCTGGGAACAGTTGCCGTACCCTTCACAAATGGGTTCCCTGGGGAGTTGTTGTTGTTGAAGTCTTTGTATGCTTACCGACCCAATCTTTCTTTGTTGGCTGGTTTAACAATCATCTTGTGCGCGGTATACGTGTTCAGAATGGTTCAGTTTAGCATGTTCGGTGAGGGCAAGGGGGAAGTAGCAAGTTTAAAATGGAATGAAATATTGGCTTTTGGAATCATCGCTGTGTTTATCATAGGGTTGGGTTTTATGCCACAAATGTTAATAGATATCGTGCACAACAGTATTGTACAAATTGGTCAGTGGGTTTCTGAAGCAAGGGGGGTATTGTCATGATCGCCTTGTTTGTAACCTTTTTCAGCGCCGTAGTGTTGCTGTTTTTGGGTCTGAATAAAAAAGAATCGAGTTTCTCCGTGTTCGCGGCGATCGCTTTGTTTATTTCGGCCGCCCTTTCATGGTCTTGTTCAGCCGGATTGACGAGTTTTCCCTTGTTGGAATCATGGGTTCCTGCAAACATGATGTTGTTTGGCAAAGAGCAGCACTTGTTCAATGCCTTGCTCGCTTTTGTGGTAGGATTTATCGTTTTGATGTTCAGAAAGAACGAAGCTGTGGGCAATGATCAATTGGGTTTGATGATGTTCAGTTTGTGCGGTGCCTACATGATGGTTTCCTATCAACATTTGGTGATGTTGTTTTTGGGGATCGAAGTGTTGTCGATTCCGTTGTTTGTACTTGCGGGTGCCAACAAAAATCAATTGTCGTCCAACGAAGCAGCCCTAAAGTATTTTCTGATGGGTGCGTTTTCTACCGGGATTTTCCTGTTGGGAACTGCGTTTATCTATGGCGGTACCGGCTCTTTGGAGTTGGAGATGATGGGTATCAAGCCCAGTTTTATGCACGCGATGCAGGGAATGCCCTTGCCGGTATTGATCAACGCGGGTATTGTATTGATGAGTGTAGGTCTGTTGTTTAAAGTGGCTGCTGCGCCCTTCCATTTCTGGGCTCCCGATGTATACGAAGGAAGTCCAAACCGCACTACCGTATACATGGCAACCGTAGTGAAAATCGCCGCTTTTGTTGCTTTTTATCGCTTCCTGACCACTTTTGGTGGCATTGCTAGCGCTTGGAAAGGATGGATGTCGGTGTTGGGTGCTCTGACCATTTTGTGGGGCAACTTGGCTGCCTTGAATCAAACATCCGTGAAGCGTACTTTGGCTTTTAGTAGCATTGCACATGCCGGTTACTTGGTGATGTTCTTGTTGATGGCTGATGGTACCAATACTTGGATTTTATTGTTCTACGGTTTCGCGTATGCCCTGGCTAGCGTGTTGGTGTTTTCTATTGCCAATCAGTTGTCGGCAAGTACTGGAAAAACAGATTTTACCGCTTTCAATGGCTTGGCGAAACAATCACCCTTGGTGGGTATAGCCTTGGTTGTTGGCGTGTTGTCAATGGCTGGTATCCCTGTGAGTGCTGGATTTAACGCCAAATTCTACCTGTTCTCTTTTGCTTGGCAACACATGCCGTGGCTTGTGGGAATTGGTTTGTTGGGATCTGCCATCAGCGTGGGATACTATTTCAAATTCTTCAAGCATGCCTTTATGATGGAAGCGTCTGGAGAAGAGAAACTGTACGACAAAGGATTGATCGCTTTGTTGGCGTTGTTGATTGTGTTGCTCGGTGCGATGCCTTGGGCGATACTGAACTGGATTTATTGATTCCGTGATTTTGGGGTGGGCGATATCGGTTAAAACCGAACGCCTATCCGATAAACCAGGGCGCCGAAAGGCATATTCCTGGAAAAGTTTCCGTTGACAGAAATTCCGATGGAACCCCAACTGCTCATATCGTCATCATAAGCGTATCCAACCATGAATATTGGACTGCTTACCCAGCCTCGTTGATTCTCTTGAATGAGGTAAGTGTTGATGGTGCGGTATTCGGCTTGTAGGAAGATCTTATTGACCACAATTCGCGAAAATCCAAAAAATCCGCCCATACCATAAGCGTTGAACAATCCTAAGTTTACGCCACCGCCCAGAAAAAACTGATCGTTGAGTGCTACGCCCGCCTGAGGGTCAAATGCCAAATACAATAAATTCTGGTTTCCATTGGTATTGAATTCTATGGCTTTGTAGAGGTCTGTATTGTCCAAAATGCTGGGCCTGTCTTCGTAATCGTCGATCAGTGTATCAGCAGGATCTGTTCGTTTTTTTCTTTGTTCAACCGTTGGATTGCTCTCGGTGGACTCGCCATTTACGCCATCGTATTGGGCGAAACAATATTGACTCACAAAGAAGAGGATAAAAACTGTAAAACCTTTGGGTCGAAACATGGGTGTTTGCTTGTTTACCCGCAATTATACGCGTAAAATTGTAACTGTTTAGGCAACTATGTCAAAGATACATAATTTCTCTGCAGGTCCCTCTATTTTGGCAGAGAGTGCTTTTGAAAAAAGCATACAGGACATTCGCAATTTTGCCGGTACGGGCTTGAGTATTTTAGAGGTTTCTCACCGAGGCAAAGAGTTTGAAAAAGTAATGGCAGATGCAGCGCAGCTGGTGCGGGACTTACTATCCGTTCCAGATAACTACGATGTGATGTTTTTGCAGGGTGGGGCGAGTACCCAGTTTTTTCAGATTCCCCTGAATTTCTTGAGGACGAAAGCGGCCTATACCCAAACCGGGACTTGGGCCAGCAGAGCCATTATTGAAGCGCAAGGATACGGTCAAACAGAAGTCTTGGCATCGAGCAAATCGGCCAATTTTTCGTTTGTTCCCAAAGATTACACCGTGCCTGCGGATGCCGATTATTTCCATTGCACAAGCAACAATACCATTTTTGGTACCCAAATCAAGGAATATCCCAACTGTGGCGATGTACCGTTGATTTGTGATATGAGTTCTGATATTTTCTCCAAGCCGGTTGATGTATCAAAATTTGCCATGATTTATGCAGGTGCTCAGAAGAATATGGGACCTGCCGGTGTAACCTTGGTTATTTTGCGTAAGGATATGTACAATCGTGTGGCTGATCGTCACATTCCTACGATGATGAAATACAACATTCATGCGGAGAACGACAGTATGTACAATACACCCCCAGTATTCCCGATTTTGGTATCAAAATACAACCTCGAGTGGGTGAAGGAAGTTGGTGGCGTAGAGGCCATGGCTGCGAGAAATGCTGCCAAAGCCAATTTGTTGTACAATGCCATCGACAACAGTCCTTATTTCAAAGGAACTGCAGCAGTGGAAGATCGCTCTGAAATGAATGTATGCTTCGTGTTCGAAGATGAACATTTGCATTTGGAGGAAAAATTCAACCAAGCGTGTAAAGAAGCCAATCTATCTGGCTTGAAAGGACATCGCTCGGTAGGTGGATATCGCGCATCGTTGTACAATGCATTGCCCATCGAAAGTGTGCAGGCCTTGGTAGATGTAATGGAGAACTTTGCATCATGAGGGTTTTAGCCAACGACGGAATTGATGCGGCCGGTAAGCAAATTCTGGAAGCCGCTGGATTTGAGGTAATTACCCAAAAAATCGCCCAGGAAGAACTCCCCGCGAAAATTGCTGAATACGACGTTTTAATCGTTCGGAGTGCCACCAAAGTCAACGCCGGTGTGATCAATGCTTCTAACTTGAAGTTGATTGCAAGGGCTGGTGTGGGTTTGGACAATATCGATATGAAAGCCGCAGGGGAGAAAAATATTCCCGTGGTTAATACACCCAATGCCAGTTCACGTTCTGTGGCTGAATTGGTGTTTGCGCACCTGTTTTCGTTGTCGCGGTTTTTGCACAAGGCGAACCGACAAATGCCAACCAACGGCATCGATGGATTCAAGGACATGAAGAAGGTTTATTCGGATGGTTTTGAGTTGATGGGAAAAAAGTTGGGCATCATCGGTTTCGGTAGAATCGGACAAGAAGTGGCAAAAATGGCCATCGGTCTGGGTATGGAAGTGTTGGTGTATGACTACAAACAGCGTGAGTTCGACATTGTGGTGCAACTGTCTAAGGCGTATCAAGCGAACAATTTCAAAGTGACATTGAAGGGACAGTCGCTGGATACCGTTTTGTCGGAATGTGATTGTCTTACCGTGCATACACCTGGCAGTGCTGAGGTGATTGGCGCATCTGAAATCGCTAAGATGAAACAAGGTTCGGTGTTGATTAACTGTGCCCGTGGTGGCGTAGTGAATGAAGAGGCCTTGGCTGAAGCATTGCAAAGCGGTCATCTGTCTTGTGCGGGTGTGGATGTGTTTGTGAATGAACCGCCTACCAACGATTTGATGCTATCGCAAGAGAATTGCAGCTTATCGCCCCATATCGGTGCAAGTACCAAAGAGGCTCAAGAGCGTGTTGGGATAGAACTCGCTGAGAAAATTACCGGGTTTTTCAACTAATACCTTGTGACCAAGCTTAGGGTTCAATCATTTACGGCTTTTATTCCTGCGCCCGGACAAGAGCAGCGCATTCCAACCTATGGTTCTGGGAAACGGTCTCAGTCCGACCTAGAAGCATTGGCCAAGCAGGAACCCAACAGTTATATCAGGGTGGTGAAGCCGCAATTTTTGGATCCGGCAATAGAGCAGGGTACCGATCAGTTTTATGATGCCAGTAAGTCGCATTTGGATCAACTCATTCAGTCAGAGTCGCTGTTGACCTTGACCGATGCGATGTTTTTATACGAACAGCAACAGCCGGGCATTGCTCCTTTGCGGGGTATTGTGTTGGCTGTGGGTGCGGAGAATTGTGCTGATGGCTCGGTGAAAAAGCACGAGAATGTGCTGCAGAGCAAGGCGGGTAGGTTGGTGAAGCACATTGCAGTGTTGAAATCCATCTCTGAGCCCGTGTTGTTGACTCAGAAATTGCCAGAATCTATCAAATCGTGGTTGCATGAACCCCGGGAAACGGTGGCGTTGGTTGAAAATACCGACGTGTTTGGTTTTGTTCATCGCATCTGGTTGCTTTCCGAAGAAGAACAGCAGCGCGTTGTAGAAGGGTTTGGTGGTTTGGATTCATTGTATATTGCCGATGGACATCATCGCGTGGCCGGGGTGTCGCAGTATTTGACAGAATCCGGAAATCCAAGCAATCATGGACTGATGTCGCTGGTAATGGACCAAGACGATTTGCTAATTAAGTCGTTTCATCGCGTGATTAAAGGATTTGATGCCTGCGATATTGAGTCCTACCTCAAGGATAACGGCGTGGAATATCGCAAGGTCGTGGACTTGTCGTCCAATCCCTTACCGGAAAAGAACCAAGCCATGGCCATTACGGCTGAAGGAAGCTACATTTTCTCTTTGGGAGAGGTTAGAGCTGAAGACAATGCGGTTGAGCAGTTGGAGGTGTCGCGGGTTGAGTCGGGTATCATCAAATCGGTCTTCGGTATCGAAAACACCAGCAACGATCCAAGAATTTCGTTTATGCGCGGCGATACACCCTTGGTTCAAATGGAATCAATGATCGCTCAGGGTGATTGTTGTTGTGTGTTCGTGCTTCCCGCGAACTCGTTTCAGCAAGTGGAAGCGGTAGCGGATCAACAATTGACCATGCCTCCCAAAAGTACTTGGGTAGAGCCCAAACTGTTGACAGGATTCTTGTCGCAGCGTTTTGATTAAAACAACGAGAGTTGTTTTTTGTCGGTTTTCAACTTGAACGTTTCCCCCAATTCATCATACAGTGAAGTAATGGCGTCCATGTCGATGCTGTAAACACTGGATGTTTTCACAGATTTCATCTTGATCAAACGACCGTCTTTGAGCTTTTGGAGATGGCCAGAAACGGTGCTTTGGCTGTAAGGTAATTGATTCACAATGTCTTGGCATGTGCAATCACCGTGCTGCATGAGGTGTTTCAATATGGCTATTCTGCCCGGATGTCCCATGGCTTTTAACCCATCTGCCATATGGGTGATGTTGTTTTCGAATTTTCCGCGTATAGCCATTGAAGTTTGGTTTTATCGTGAATTGCAAATATACAATGAAATATTATCGCCTAAATGCAATGGAACTAAATAATTCTATGAATTTGGTGAATGGGCTTGCGCACTTTCTTAGCAACTGCCAAGGGGTCATTTTCTGTATCGCGATATCCCAAAGTAAGCATCACGGCGGCATGTAGATTTTTTTCCTTCAGTCCTAGCAGTTCGTCCACGGTTTGGTTGTTGAAACCTTCCATGGGTGTACTATCGATCCTTAGCTGTGCTGCCGCCGCCATGGCTTTGCCCAGGGCGATGTAGGCTTGGTTGCTGGCCCATTTGATGATGTCTTCGGTTTCTTTATTGCCCAAATAGCCGAGGATGCTTTTGCGAAAACCATCAAGTTGCGCCAATTCGCGATTTCGGGTGCTTGCCACAAATTGCAAATATTCATCAACCATGGCTTCGGTAACCTCGGTCCATACAGCGAACACCAAAACATGAGACGCTTCCGTCAATTGTGGTTGGTTGTAGGCGGCTTCTCTTAATTGCGTACGCAATTCGGTTGATCGTATATCGTAAATTTCGAATGGTTGCAGTCCTAGCGACGTTGCCGACAATCGAATGGTTTCTAAAATGGTGTTTACTTGCTCCTCAGAAAGGGGTTTGTTTGTATATCGCTTGGTGGCATATCGCCAGTTCAAATCTTCAATGATGTTCATCTTCGCAAAGGTAATTGTGATAGCAGTAACACGACACACCCAATTTTGTTTGTTTCCCTTTAAATTTGAGGCGTTTCATGGCCGCAATTGCTGATCAGTTTCGCAAAAAATTCAACGCCTCGCACCCAATTGCACAAGCCATGGGTAAGGGGGTGTTGTTTTTGTCGTTGGAAATAGCGCTGCTTTCGTGGTTGTTTTACCCTGCGCTGATGCAGGAAGCTGCGATGCAGTGGGATGCGACAGAAATCTATCTGCCCTGGAAGTATTTTCTGGTGGAGCAATTTCATCAGGGACATTGGCCTCTTTGGAATCTCTACATGAGTGGTGGGTTTCCGCAACAGGGCGATCCCGGCACTTGGTATGAATGGAGTTATGTGTTTGGACAAGACGGTGTCTATGATTTGCAGTCGCTATTGCATGAATACTTGTTTCATTTGGTTGTTGCGGCGTTGGGCATCTACGTGCTACTCCAGCGTTTGCGTTTTTCTTGGCTCTTGGCGGCTGCATTTGGTGTTTCGTATTCGCTCAATGGGTTTTTCTTGGGCAATGCACAGCATTTGGGTTGGATTATTGGGTTGACCTGGTTGCCTTGGATGATGTTTGCGCTTTTGTTGTTCCTGAGATCCATCCGAGATCGCAAATCCCCGTTGTCACCGGCGTTGTTATTGGGATTATTCGCCCATTGGCAATTTGTGGGAGGGTATTTGGGGGTCACCGCCATCGCGTTATACTGCATGCTGCTCATGTTGTTGGTATGGAATGTTTGGCATTTCAAACGAAAATCATCACTGTTTTTGGTGAAGCAGTTGGGTTGGTTGTTTGTAAGTTTCGTGTGTTTTTTGGGCTTATCGCTGCCTGCTGTGTTGAGTTTTTGGGATCTTCAATCACAAATCACCCGGTCTACGGCTCTGTCGATTGAAGATGCGCAATTCGGATTTTGGCCGTGGCAAGCGGTTTCTACGCTGTTTGGATTCAGTCCTACCGCAGAAATGGCCCAAGCGCTGCAGTCCGATATCAGTCTTATCAATGTGCGATGGATGGTGTTGCCGATGGGATTGTGGGTGATTTCGTTTTGTTTGCTGTTATGGCGTCGACATTGGGTGTTTAGCACAGCGGAGCGACGTCAAATCTGGGTATCAGGGTTGCTCTTGTTGGCGAGTTTGCTGTGTTTTTTGATTGCGGCGGGACCGTCAACGCCCTTACATCGTTGGTTGGTGTATGCGATGCCGTTATTGAAATTGTTTCGGTTTCCGGCTATTTACAGGGGTGTTGGGTTGTTGCTGTTGTTGTTGGCTTCTGCTTATTTGGTGCGATACTGGGCGATGCGTTATCCAAGATGGAAGTACTTGGCTGTTTTTTGGATGTTGGTGGAGGTGGCTTTTGGCGCGCATCGGGATATCAAGCATACGGTATTGGTACAAATTCCAGCCCATGAGGTCAATGAGGTGCTGCACCGGTTGAGTGTTGAGCGGCAAGGTTTGGTAAGTGGTGGTATGCAGTTACCCAAACGATTCGAGGTAGATGCAAACGCGAGGTTGGATGAAAAAGTCCCATTCATGCGGTTGAATCAAGGGGTTTACTTGAAATTATGGGCCAGGGATGGTTACAATCCTTACCAATTGAGCACCCGTGAGATGGCGATGTCCCATGCGTTGGTGGATTCTGTTGGGTTGGTGGGGTTGGATAGCATGGGTAAGGTGGTATCGGGTGGGATAGTGGCTTGCAGAGAGTATCAGGGCAATGGCGAATCGATTGTGGTTCGTGGACTGCGATGCGCACCAACAGTTCGTTCATTGTTGTGTTTTCAGACTCCCGCTAAGCACTGGGTGTTGAGGTCGGGGAAGAGTAGGTTGAACTGGGAGAATTATGCTGATCAGGCAATCAAAATGCCGGTGATGGAGGATTTTGAACTAACATTCGAGCCGTATTATATGGGGTATCTCACAAAATTCACCTGGGCGCTGTTTTTATTTGTTGTCCCTTTAACGTTGATTATCAATGGAATCCCTAAAATCGGGCGAAATAAGGCCTAAAAAACATGGATTATTTTTCAAATAAGTTTGGTGTATTCAATAAAAACCCTAATTTTGCATTCCCGTTCGGAAGAACAACAAGGGAGTTTAGCTCAGCTGGTTCAGAGCATCTGCCTTACAAGCAGAGGGTCGGGGGTTCGAATCCCTCAACTCCCACCAAAAGCCTCGAAGAAATTCGGGGCTTTTTTTATGCTCAAAAGTCAGTGTTTACTGGGCGGCAAAGAGATGATTGACGTGATTGTAAATTATCTCAAACCTTAAATTGTCAAAAGGTCTTTTGATGATTTGGGTTGTGAATTTAATATTTCCGAATCAATAGCAAGGAGCCGCTCTTTTGTTCTTTGTCTGAAGCATAATTGTAATCAAAATCAAAGCTGTAGGCATATATGCCTTCCGGACAGTCAACGCCGGCAATCTTGCCATCCCAGGTCGGGTTTTCACCTTGAGATTGATGAATTCGCTGTCCCCATCGGTCATAAATTGACAATACAA
>JACCDY011074516.1_pt1 | contig 10032 bp, 11 predicted proteins | sample 7446391 | NCBI WGS metagenome assembly JACCDY01 (sample SAMN15323451, study PRJNA562643) | freshwater metagenome | isolation source: river surface water | place: USA:Blue River Watershed | collected 2017-08-18
CGATCACGCAAGCGATCGAGTCGCAGATCGCCGCTGTACTGACGGATCGGGATGAAGCAGCGCTGTTTTCCGTTCTGCACGGCGCATACTGGGGGCTCTCGGTGAACGACGTTGTGAGAATTGTGAGCGCGCGCAGCTATGACACCCCCCTGCTCAGTGTGCTCGCGGATACCGAAAAGCTTCGCGCGCTCGGCGTCGCGGAAGTAGCGAAGGCACACAACCTTCATACTGTTATTGAAGCGGCTCGTGCCATGGCTGTGACCGAACCACCGCACCGCATCCTCGAGTACGTACTAGAGGCCAGTGGTTTCCTCGACCACGTCATGGTGCACAACCCTATTGATGGTGTCCGCGTTGTGCGTCGACTCTACGACGAGGTTGAAGCGCTTGTGCTCCGCGATGGAGCAGGTACGCTGGCAGCCGTGCGCGACACGATCGCACTTCGTCGCACCCACAATCTGCCACTTACGGCACCGTACCTCACGGTCAATCAATCAGCTGTTCAGGTCATGACGGCGCATAAGTCGAAAGGTTTGGAGTTCTCGCTCGTATTTGTGCCACACCTTCAGGACGCTATTTGGGGCAGCGGGGGACAGCGCAATGCGTTTTCTATTCCCCTGACTTCCCGGGCACACAACCAGGCATTCGACGCGTTTGATGATGAGCGTCGTTTGCTGTATGTGGCAATGACTCGTGCGAAGCGTACCCTACACCTCTCTTCATCCTCGCTGAATCGAGACGGGAAGTTACTGACCCCGTCGCGATTCTTTGAAGATATGGATCAGACCTACCTACCAACCGTCCGTACGGATCGAGAGGAAGCAGAATTTTCTCCACTCTCGAGTCTCGCACAACTTAAGGAAGTAGCTCCGATTGATGTCACGTTGATCCGAGCCATTTTTTCAGAGCGGGGTTTTTCTGCAACGTCACTCAATAACTATCTCCATAACCCGTTTGATTTTTTGTACCGCAACATCCTGAGAATTCCTGAGGTGCAGCCAGTGCATATGCAGTTTGGTACCGCTATCCATAATGTACTGGAATTTGTCACCCGTACGAGAACACAAGTGGGAACTGTTCCGGTGCTGGCTGAGGTAAAGACAGCTCTCGAACGTGAACTCGGCAAGCTGCCGCTTGGAACCAACGAGTTTACCAGGCTGCATGAGAAAGGATTGGTGGTACTTGCTCGGTACCTAGCGTACATGGCGCCTAATTTACCAACAGCTACGAAGGAAGAGTTTAATATTCGGGTTCTACTCGAGACTGGCATACCTGAGCTACCGGCACTGCCGCTCACAGGCAAGCTCGATCGCCTTGATCTGGGGCCGGATGGACGTGCCTTCCGGATTGTTGACTATAAGACCGGTAAACCAAAGTCCCGCAATGCAATCGAAGGAAAAACAGCTTCAACCGATGGCGCGTATAAGCGACAGTTGACCTTCTACGTGCTCCTCCTGTCACTCTACGGAGACGATCGGTACTTCACGAATACCGGGGTCCTGTCCTTCGTAGAAGGAGACAGCAAGGGGGTCATCAAGGAAGAATCTTTCACGGTGAGCGCGGAAGAAGTCGAAACGCTCAGGCAAGAGATCATTGCAGCCGCCCAATCCATCGTGCAAGGAACGTTCTTGTCTGATGCGACGCTCGCCGAAGCGAGTGCCTACGCGCACCTCGTAGCACTATGGCAAGGTGGACACTAACAGAAAAACGGTGTGCGACCCCCAGGGGGGTCGCACACCGTTTGTTCCCAGTTACTTCTTACTCTGCTGCCTCACCACCTTCAAGTTGGGTGATGAGGTTTTCAGTCAATTGTTTCAGCACATCGTATGGCTGTGCGCCATTGACGACGCCCTGCTGTCCGCCAAAGAGAACGAACGTATGAGGAGTGCCCTGTACCCCTGCACTCGCACCATCGGCGAAGTCAGCCTCCACTTTGTCAGTGTGACGGTTTTCGCTCATGCAAGCAGTAAAGTCAGCCGCACTTGCACCAGCCTGTGTAGCGTAGTCAGCGAGTTTGGTTACGTCTGTCTGTTCGGTGATCTCCCGTTCACCAAAAATGAGGTCGGCAAACTTCCAAAAGCCATCATTGCCGGCAAGCTCAGCTACACACTCCGAAGCGAGCGCAATCCGCGGTGCGTTCGGGTGAAGCTGCTCCAATGGAAAATGTCGGTATACCCAAGCTACCTTGCCCGTAGCGCCGTACTCATTCATCAGCTTCTGCATAGAATCTTCGTGAAAACGCTTACAGAATGGACAGTCAAAATCTGAGTACTCCACGAATACGATCGGTGCGTTGGGATTACCGCGGATGTGGTCGTCCTGGTCAACCGCCCGAATTGCTTTTGCAGCCGTTGTGCCTTCTGGCGTATTTGGTAGTGGATTGCCACTTGGTCCGGCTTTTTGCGTGCTGCTAAAGTAAATAGCGCCAGCGATCATGGCAAAGCCAATAAGAATTGAGATTGGTATGGCGAGCGCGCTACCGCGGGCAACAGCTCGACTCGGGGTGCTTGGGGTTCGTGTCAATTCTGGATCCATGTAATTTCATTACTTAAACCGTATATAGCAAAAAGTATACCATAGGCAGTTTGTGAAGATGTTTTGGTGGCGAATTTCTAGGGGATTGGCTACAATGGACATGTCTATGTCAGTCTTTGAAGCGATCGGTTTGGGCTTGGTGCAGGGTTTGACAGAGTTTTTGCCAATATCTTCTTCTGGCCACCTAATCCTCGCTCGGGCCTTGTTTGGTATCGAGGATGCCAATGCACTTGCGTTTGATGCCGTCTTGCAGCTCGCTTCGATTGTAGCGGTCATGGTGTATTTTTTTCCTGACATCTGGCAGCTCACGCAGACAGCACTACGAAAGCTCGGGCGTTTGCCGGTCAATCTGCGCGATGAAACACTTCTCTACGCACTCCTCATTGGCACCATTCCAGCAGTCGTGCTCGGTCTCTCGCTTGAATCGCTCATGGAGACGGTCTTTCGCTCACCGCTCCTCGTCGCAGGGGTGCTGGTCGCTGGATCAGTCTTGTTCATGTACGCTGAGTGGAAGTACCTCAACGTACCACGGACAAATGATATGAGCATTAGAACTGGCTTGACGATTGGCTGCTTTCAAGCTCTAGCGCTTATTCCGGGCATGTCGCGCTCAGGTGCTGCGATCGTAGGTGGTATGCTCATGGGGCTGACACGCCAGGAAGCAGCGCGCTTCGCGTTTCTCTTAGCTTTGCCGGTCATTACTGGCGCCGGTCTTAAAAAATTTCTCGACCTTATTTCGAGTGATGAAGTCGTGGTGTGGGGGAGTGTGCTTATCGGCGCCAGTGTCGCATTTATGAGCGCCCTCCTCGCTATACATTTCATGCTGACGTTTGTGCGTAAACATACCCTCTGGCCGTTCATTTGGTACCGGATTATTTTGGCGGGGTTTGTATTGTTCATATTTTATTTCGGGTCCTAGTTTCGTAGAAAGAGGCCGAAGCTATCGCTTCGGCCTCTTATTTTTCACGCCCATAATGAGGTCGAGATCGTCCGGCATGACTTCTTTGACCGCATTCAGTACTCGAAGCCGGCCATGCTGTCTGATGTAGCTTCTCATTCTTGCTAGCGACGCTTCAGTGAACTCCTTCGTAGTGGCAAAAGTTTCGAAGTCGATCCTCGTGTCTGTGTCCATAAAGACGAAGCGATCGTACCAATGATCAGGCTTTGTGGGACGCAAGGTAGGTCCTCCTGCTTGCATGTCTGTTGATACTGTACGCTGTTTGACTAAAAAAGCAACGAATGGGTCATGGCAACATCCTCCCTATTTTTCCAAGAGGAGGTATTGATAGGCACTGACTGTTTACGGGTTCCATCTTTGAATAGGACGTGCCCATGCTCCATGATGTACTCAAAAACCTCCTTCGTGACCTTCACATCTTGTTCGCAGTACTTTTTTATTTCAGCGATTTTTCCCTCGCGCCACCAGCGCACGGCCTGGAGGCCGTGCGCTGATTTTTTTGCACCCACCGTGGCCTTGGCGACATCGTCGAGGCGCAAGCGGCGGCCGAGCGATTCCCGAATGGATTCGAGAATGTCAATCGATTTTATCTGCGTAATGTCACCCGGATAGTACTTATTGAGAAGGGGGATATCAAAGTGGTTGCTATTGTAGCCAACGAGCGCGTCGGCGCGCTCAATGATCGGCCACGCCTGCGGCAGCTCATCCACCGTCAGGGTGGTGTAGCGATTGGTCGCAGTTTCGTAAAAGGTCGCAACAGAAATATCCAGTGCCGCCGGATCACTAGAGCCAACGTCTTGAAAAATATTTTGGGTTTCGAGGTCGAAAATGACGTAGTTCATCCTGTGAGGGTTAGATAGAGTATCGAGCGATTAGTTCGTTATTGTAGCAATGAGTGTTGCGAGAGGACCTGTTTCTTCCACCGTGGTGGCGAGGTCTTTCAAGGTGTACGTTTCGGTGGCAACTTCGTTTTCACCGACGACTATGATGAACGCAACACCACGAGCCGCTGCGTCAGCGATCTTTTTCCCGACTTTTTTGCTGCTGCTATCAACCGCAGCACTCACACCAGCCAAGCGAACTGCAGCCGCCACTTTTTGGGCAGCTAGGTTCTGTGGTGTATCCATGGGGAGGATCATGAGCCGTGGCGCCGTGCTACGAACTGCGTCCGGGATGAGGTTGTGCGTTTCGAGGAAGTCACGCATGGTGACATCGCCCATCCCAAAGCCAATGCCAGAAATTGGTTCACCACCAAAGAGGCCCGTCAAATTATCGTATCGGCCACCACCGAGCATAGAACGATTGTTCTCGCCTGATACATCGAATACCTCAAAAATAGTTCCGGTGTAGTAGTCAAAACCACGCGCCAAACTTTTATCGAAGGCAACGTTTGTGATACCGAGCTCGGCGAGGCCGACCATGACATCAGTTTGGTCGTCGCTCCGATCGAGCATCATGATCACTTCTTCAGCTAGTGTCTCGTCTGCCGTGATTTCATTGAGTGCGCTTCGGTACTCCTCAGGGTCGATCTTGCGTCGTCGATCATTGAGGCGCGTGATCTGCGGCATCATCTCACTCGGTACGCCGATCGCCGTGTAGAGCTGCTCCATGAGGCGGCGGTCATTGACGCGAATCTCAAACATATCACTCGTGGCGCCGAAGTCGAGGAGGATCTGGTGCGCGAGCGCAATGATCTCCACATCGGTCGTGTAGTCCGTCGAGCCGAAAATATCGCAATTGAGCTGCCAGTGTTCGCGGAGGCGACCGCGCTGCGGCCGCTCGTAGCGGAAGAGGTTGGGAATTGAGTACCAACGGACAGGGAACGAAAGTTCATGACGCTTACCTGCCACCAAGCGAGCAACCGTTGGGGTCATTTCAGGACGGAGCGTCACCTCACGCTCGCCGCGGTCGATAAAAGTGTACGTCTGCTCGTTCACCATCTCTTCGTTCTCCGCCCCTTTTGCTTTATAGAGTTCGGCGGGTTCAAGAATCGAAGCATCGTAGCGCTCAAAGCCAAACCGCTCAGCAGTCTGCGCCCAGGTTTCAAAAATATAGCGCTGTATTGCCATATCCTCCGGATAGAAGTCACGGACGCCCTTGTACGATTGGGTGCTCAAAGTTTTGTCGTTCATCATAAGGATTGATTGTAGGGAAAGTAGACCAAATATGCAACCAAGCCTACTTTGGTAGAGAATCAGCAGCGTGTAAGATCAGCGCTTTAAGTTCGCGCGGGCGGGGAAGCTGGTAGGCGCGAAACTCACCCTCGCTACCGCTCGCTGTCTCTGCTTCGATGGTGCCATAGTCGAACAGTGTCGCGATGATGCCGTGAATTTCAACGTTAATGTCTTGTAGCTTTTCAAGGCGGAAACTACCACTCTGGCGTCGAAAGAAACCCTGCTGGTCAACGGCTATGATCCGCCTGTTAGTAACAGCCCAGACGTCGAGGTAGTGGTTGAGGAGTACGGCTGCAAGGGACATCCACATGAAGAGTAGCCACATGAGATAGAAAAAACCAAATTGTATGCTGAACTGTGAAAAATTGATTGCAATATTTGGTGCATAGCTGTGCGAGATGAGCATGACCACTCCGGCGACGGCAGGGAGTAGTCCAAGAATGCCAAGGCTAAAGACTTTCATGAAGAGCGTCAGCCAATGGCGGCGCACTATTTTAAGCATTACTTCACCGGGCTCCAATGCAATGGTTTCGAACGTCATAGTGATAGGTTATGAAAGCGTGAGTAGCGTAATGCCCATGCTAGCAAGGATGAGTAACCCGACCCCCACGTATATGAAGAACGCCGTAAGGGCTTGCTGGCGGCTGAGGCTGTAGTACCAGATGTGGTAGAACAGGGCGATTGAAAAGCTGACAAAGAGGAGTATACAAGCTAGAAACAATATTTGGAGGCCGTAGTCGATATAGGGTGCAAGTTCGACCGGTGTCGTGAGCATCATGCTGCTTATTCTGCCACGGGGTTAGCGAGAACGCTATAGCGGGCTGTGCCGTACTGGTCGGGGTAGGTAGCGACGGTAAAGCCGTGCTGGTGTGCCAGTTTTGCAAGGGCCGTAGTTTGAAATGGTTCGTGTTCAAGCCAGAGTGCCCCATGAGGCGCGAGCTTCGCTCGCGCCTCCACAATAATCCGCGCTATCACTTCCATACCGCCCTCGCCCCCAAAGAGCGCTAGGTGTGGCTCGTGTACTGCGACGCTTTCGGTCACCGTTCTAGCCGCGACATCAATGTACGGCGGGTTACATAAAATTGCGTCAAAAGTCCCGTTGATCTGTCGAAACAGGTCTGAAGCTAACGCTTCGTATCGGTGCTGCTCAATTACATTTTCACGCAAGTTCTTAAGAATGGTGGGGAGGTGGGTGGGGTCGATTTCCGCAAAGGTGACGTGTGTTTCTGGAATGGCTTTAGCAACCGCAACGCCAATCGCGCCCGAACCAGCGCAGAGGTCCAAGACACGCGGCGCCTTGGGCCCCCCCCCCGCCGCTACCAGCCCACAAATAGCCGCAATCGCTTTTTCCACCCAAAACTCGGTCTCGGGGCGGGGGATGAGGGGCTTTGAATCAAGCCAAATTTGGCAATCCAAAAACGGTACGTGGCCGATGACGTACCCGAGCGGCTCGCCTGCGGCGAGCCGCTCTCTATCAACAAAAAACTCCGGCGTTTCCACGCCCTGGTACTTTTCCCTAAGAAGCCACTGACTTTCCTTGTTCATGAGTCAAAACTATGTCTTGATTAGATATATTTGTCAATATACATTTTCAAGATTTAAATATCATTGTTATTTTTTAGCATATTGATAAACTGGCTCAATGGCAAATCCATTCACAATCCGTATCTATGTGCCAGATGGAGATCCAGATGGGCTACGAATAATTGACCGACAAAGCTCCCCGTCTCGTTTTTTTGTTTTTCCTAGGAATAAGTGGGAGCAGATTAAATCTCGGCCAGAACTTAATGGTGCCGGTGTTTATATTCTTGTTGGCTACACTGAATCAGATGACGAACTTCCAACTGTGTATGTGGGGCAGGCTGATGTTGTTAAAAATAGGATTGACCAACACCAAAAAGGAAAAGAATTTTGGGATAAGGCTGTGATTTTTGTCTCAGACAATAAAATTAACTCAACACACGCTAAGTGGCTTGAATTTGCGCTTGTAAAGAGAGTTCTAGAAGCAAAAAGAAGTCACGTTGAAAACGGTAATAGTCCTAGTGAACCAACCATATCAGAGCCAGAAAAAGCCGAGATGCAAGTCTTTCTTGCTGAAATACTACAGACACTACCAATTGTGGGTATAAGCGCTTTTGAGAAAACTGAGATTGTTGCTAGAGGTATTGAAGTTTCGGATAATCAAGAGCGAAATACTATTGTAGTACCTGCTCAAAAGGATGGTTTCGATGAGGTTTTTCTTGGGGAGAATGTTTGGTATGCAATCCGTATATCAGGAGGTATGTTAGACAAGATTAAGTACATAGCTGGATACCAGACTGCTCCCGTATCAGCCATTACCTACTACGCAGAAGTAGAAAGTATTGAACCATACGGAGAAAATGACAAATACAAAGTGAACTTTACTGGCCCTGCTAAAAAACTAGAAACTCCTATTAAGCTAGAACCAGGCGCAATGGGCTTACAAAGTGCTCGTTACACAAATATCAAAAAACTTCTTGCTGCAAAGACTTTTTCAGAAGTGTTTTAATTACGTGAATAGTTTCTGTGTATAAATCGCAACCTCTGCGTCAGCATTGAGCTTTTCTGCTATACTGATTCCTATGTCAGAATATACCCCAATCCTCGAGATTAGAGAGCTTGTCAAAGTCTATGGCGCAGGTGCCAAGGCCAAAAAAGCGGTTGATGGGATCAGTTTAAACATTCCACGCGGCAGCTTTTTTGGCCTTCTTGGTCCAAACGGCGCGGGAAAAAGTACCACCATTCACTGCATTACCGGCATTGCACAGCCAACCTCCGGACAGATTTTCGTTGACGGCGTTGATGTGGTCAAAGACTACAAGCTCGCCCGCACTAAAGTCGGCCTCTCGCCACAGGAGTTTAACGTCGATATTTTTGCTACCCCCGAACAGCTCATGGACTTCATGGGTGGGTACTACGGCATTCCACATGATGAACGCTGGCAGCGGATCAATGAGCTGATTGGCAGGTTTGATCTTCAAGAGCACCGCCACGTGAAATTTCAGAAACTATCGGGGGGCCTCAAACGTCGCGCCATGCTGGGCCGGGCGCTGGTGCATACGCCTGACCTTCTTATACTCGACGAGCCAACTGCCGGGGTTGATGTCGAGCAGCGGCGCGACTTATGGGCGTACCTGCGTGAGATGAATGAAGTGGGAAAAACAATCATTCTCACCTCTCACTACCTCGAAGAAATCCAAGCGCTCTGCAGCGACATTGCGGTCATAAACCACGGGAATATTATCTGGCAGGGGAGTAAAGATGACTTCATGGAGGGTGGTAGTAAGTCGGTCGAGGAACGTTACTTAGAATTGCTCAAGAAATAATATGGCTACGAACTGGATAGGATTGTACACATTTGTTCGACGTGGTGTGAAGCGTACCTTTCGTGTCGTGATACAGACGCTGGTAGCGCCAGTTATCTCGGCCGCTTTGTATCTTTTTATCTTTGGTACAGTGATTGGTACAAAGATTGATGATTTTGCCGGTGTGCCCTACATCTCTTTTGTATTTCCGGGGGTGCTTATGATGACGGTGATAAACTCTTCCTTTGCCAGTGCGTCCTCCACGCTGTACTTCATGCGGTTCACGCGAGGTCTTGAAGAAATTCTCATCACGCCGTTTTCATACTTTGAAATGGTGCTCGGTATGATGCTCGAGTCGTTAGCCCGAGCAGTCATTGTCGCATTCCTTATCCTTGGCATCGGCGTGCTTTTTCAAGCGGTCACATTGGTTAATCCGCTTGCGTTCTTGTTTTACATCAGCTCTATTGCAGCGATTTTTGCTATGCTGGGCATCTTGGTGGCCCTCTGGGCAGAGAGCTTTGAGCAGCTTCAAGTCCTCAATACGTTTGTGATCACACCACTTACGTACCTCGGAGGCATTTTCTATTCTATTACGTTTTTGCCGCCTCTGGCTGCGACCATCACCCGCCTCAACCCCTTCTTCTACTTCGCTGACGGGGTGCGCGGTTCTATGATTGGGTACCATGAGGCAAATACACAGGTTGGGTTGGTGGTGATTATTGGACTGGTGGTGGTATTAGCGGTGGTGGTAACGCAGCTGTTTAAACGCGGTTGGAAAATTCGTTCCTAAACATATTGACTAATACATAGTACTGTACCCGATAGGTATGTGTATGGGAGGATCGAATGCCGAAACACTACTGTGAGTGTGGAAGAGAAATCAAAATCAGAATGCGTGGCCGTTACGGCCCGCCGCCTGACAAGAATCACGATCAGTGCCGAAAGTGCCACCAATCTGGTCGTGACGCTCGGCGCATGAAGTAACACCCACGAATCAACCCGCGATTCGTGGGTTGATTTTTTATAGAGTCCACAGCAG
>JACCDY011432592.1_pt1 | contig 10029 bp, 8 predicted proteins | sample 7446391 | NCBI WGS metagenome assembly JACCDY01 (sample SAMN15323451, study PRJNA562643) | freshwater metagenome | isolation source: river surface water | place: USA:Blue River Watershed | collected 2017-08-18
AAGAGGAAGGGTGGTAGGGGAAACCTAGGTTTCCCTGTTCTTTTTAAAAAAAAGAACTACAAAAACTCAAGAGGAAGGGGTGGTAGGGGAAACCTAGGTTTCCCTACATGGGCGAATATCATAATCACACTTATCTGTTGTACATTTCCATGAAATCCAATTATCATTTACAATAGAATTTTCGTAATATGGTTCTATTTCTAATCCATTTGCTACAATAAATCTATGTTCCCAGTTATTTAATTCAATATGATAATAAGTTATTATATCATTTGTGTCTTCTAATTTTTTTATTTGACAATGTTTACCATCTTTATGTAAACATTTAACATGTCTATAACAATTATTCATTCTAATCGCATGACCTCCAGTTATATATAAATCATTATTTACTGTCAAAATATTGTCATCATTTTTAGTTATACAATATAAATTCTTTTGTTCAGACTTATAACATATTATCTTCTTTATTTTATCAGTAATTTTATCATCAAAAACAGTTACTACAATATCATCACCATCTTTTAAATTTTTAACTTCTACAAATCCATTTGGAGTTAATATTAAAGTATTTTCTAAAAAACATGGTTCTGGATTAGGATATACTGTTATAACAGGCGGGGTTGTAATATTTATTGGGTCAATTGTTAAAGGATTTGTATCAATAATAGTAACATAAGGAGATGGAATTGTATATGTTAATAAAGCACCTCCAAAAACTCCATTACTAAATATAGGTGTTATACCAATATATGCAAAATTTAACGTAATTATACCAACAACATTATTACCTGGATTAAAAACAGTATCGGTTGTAAATTGAACTGGATTACTTGATGTATAATATAAGGCACCAAATAATAAACCACCTTGATTAGGATTTAAAATACTTATAGATCCAACTACTGTATAAAACGGTACATTTTGTAAATAAATATCTAAATTTTGAATATTTGTTTCAGTTACTGTAAATACAATGTTAAAATTTTTATCACCTACGACATTAAATTGACCTTCTAATGATGTTTCTGAAAAAACTAAAGATAATGGCATTTATAATTTATAAACATATTTTTAATTTTTATATCATAAAATAAATAATAAAATTAATTACAAAAAACTAATGAAGAACTACAAAAACCCAAGAGGAAGGGGTGGAAAGCTAACGCTTAGACCACCCACTCTTAACAGGATGGGGTGGTAGGGGAAACCTAGGTTTCCCTACTGAGGTAGTACAATCCTTGTAAAAGTGAATCTGATAAATCATCTTTCTTTTTATGACTGCTAAAAAAATCCTTATAAGTAGTAAAATTATTATCAACATAATATTGAGCATGTGCTATTGCTAACTTCTTTTTATCAGCATATTTTAATGTTGTTTTTTTCTTACCAGTTTCTACAACATCTGTATTGACAACTTCATCTCCTTCTTCATCTTTAATAATATTTTCTGGAACTGGTGCTACTTCTCCTTTCTTTAACTTAGGTGGTTTTTTAACTTTTTCTGGAAAAACAATTTTTGGCCCATCATATACCTTTAATTTATTACTTGCAGAACAAAAATCAATATTTGTTATATTTTTAAATTCTCCAATATTAACTGCTTTACCTAAAATTATAAAATAACTATACAATATCATTTGAATAGATTTCATTTGAGGATTTTTCAATGATGGTTGATTTTCAATTACAACATGATCAACATCTAATAATTGAGGAATTTCTTGAAGTTTAATTGGAATATTTTCAAATAATGCTGTTTTATTTTTCTTCATTTTATCATTATCAACTAAATTAACTATATCCCATCCAATAATATTTATTTTTCCATCTGTTTCATTCTTTTCTAAAATACAATATGACAAATTATAAATGCCGACATCCCACGAAAGTATTTTCATTATAATTATATACTAATCTATTTCTTTTTAAGTAAAAATAAATAATTTTTATTAAATTATTTATTATGTAGGAAAGATTATTTATTTATTGGAAATTTATTTTCAATGATATAAATACATCAAAATACATTGAGCAAAACTTTGACCATTATTCATTAGTACAAATGTTTTTTGTTTCTTTATTTTATGGTCATTATATATAGTTTCAAAACAATACAATTTTAATAATAAACATTTAATATATTTAGGTTTTGCTAAAATAATAGGTATAAAAGGGTGAATATTTACAATATTTAATGATTTACTTTCTTTACTATCTAAAGCGTCTTTAAACTTATCATAAAATAATTGTGTTTCTATATACTCTTCATATATATACTTTTTTAACTCTTCTGGGAGTTTCTTTATATTATTTTCTAATTCGTCTTGTAATATACTCATTGTATAGTATGTTTTTATTATTAATTTATCTATAATAAATAAATTATATATTTATAAAAAAATCATTTTTTTAAAGTGATTGATTAATGTAAGTATCGTAATATTTGAAGCCATTATCAACAACGTTATAGTGTTGTCTGGGAATAGTCTTACAGTTTTGTCCAGGGGATTCATAACCGTAAGCATTCTTGAAATAAACAGACTTTTCGGGAAGGTAATAGCAATTTAAGTATTTAGTTTGACTAGGGAATCTTCTGTACCAGTAAGCATAATAAGTGTAAGGGTCACCGCATTGCTTGTTATTAGGTCTGCCTTTGTTAAAGTTAAAGTATTCAAAATTAGCATATTTATTAGTATACATACTTCCAGGCTTAACACAATAAGAAGCAGGTTTTACGGTATCATTATAACTATTAGTAGTGAAGTTAGAAAAATTAGCATAACTCATTTTATATAATATAGTTATATATTTTTTTTATTTGAAATATAAAATATTTATTTTAAATAAATCAGTTTATTAATTCATATTTATTATAAAATTATTTTTTTCTTAATAAATTATTAAATTATTTTAAAATCCATAAAAGATTGTAATGTACTATTTGGATTAGTAATAGGTTTATTTCTTTTTAATTTCAAAGTATTTTGAGTTTTATTTAAAATACTTTCATTTGTATTTTGATTAATACTTTTAGTTGTTTTATTTGTATAAATATTTTCTTCAATTTTAGGAATAATTGAAATTAAAGGTGGTCTAATTATATTAAAAGATTTGTCATTTCTAATACTATATTCTCTAAATTCTTCAATAGAAAGAAATCCACCAAACATTTTTAATGTTTCTTTAGGAGGTGCCAAATTAATCTTTACAAAATTCTTATTATATAATTTCTTATACATTAAATTTAATAAACTATATCGCTCCCACATTGCATCATCATTTCTACTAAAATTATAAGAAGCACAACAATTAAATGAACAAAAACATCCACTTACATAGAATTTTTCTTTCTTATAATATTCTGGTAAAGCGCACGGAATATCATTAAAAGATGAACAACACCACCAACAATGAATATTAGTTGATTCAGGCCATTTTTTATCATTATTTCCATTAATAAATTCATACATAATGTTTTTCAAATTCTTTTTAATAATACGATTATTTTTACAATCATCTTCATATTTTGAATCAATTGGAATATCAACATTTGAAGTATATTCTGGTTTGATGTCAACTTTTTCATTGATTGATTTATCAATAACTACTTTATCATTTACATCATTATCTTCAAAAATATTTTTTGAAACGTTTGTAGAATTTGAAGCATTTGTAGTAATATTTTCATTATCAAAAAATAAGTGAATTCCATTATTTTCTTCAACAACTACATTATTTTTTTCCATTAAATTTGTTTGTGTGTTTAAATTTTTTTCATCTTGTAATTTAGTAGTTTCATTATTATTTATATAATAAAAATTATTTTCATTATTTGATGCTTCTGGATTGGGATTTTCTATCTTTTCATTTGGTTTAATAGGTAAATGCAAAATTAATGTTTCATTTTTATTTTCTTCAAAAAATGTTTTAGGTAATTCTTTAACAGAATAAACCTTTTCCTTTGGTTTGCGACCTCTTTTTTTAGGCTTTTTTTCTTCGACAATTTCTTCCTTTACTTTAGGCTTTCGACCACGCTTCTTTTTTATTTTATCTACTTCTTCTTCCTTTGGTTTTGGCTTACGTCCTCGCTTCTTTTTTTCATCAGTATTTACATTTTCTTGTTCATCATCAGTAGAATCTTCATCCGTATCTAATGTGTCGGAATCATCATCTTCTTCATCATTTTCTTCTATTTCAATATTATTAATTAATTCCTTTTCCATTATAATTATATTTAATCATATGATATAACTTTATATTATTTTAATTTATTAATAAATTTATTAAAAAAAATATGTAAATAGAAAATAGATGACTACTACAAAAAGTAATATACAACAAGAATTTAATATTATTACTACAAATACTACTTTTCCTATAAAAACAGATAATAAAATAGCTAGATATTTTTATTTATTTCCTAAACAAAATGATGAGTTATTTGGTAAAAATATTATGTCAAACTTTTATAGCACAAAATATTTATTTAAAAAATTAGAAGATTTTTATGTAATGATGAAAAATATTATTGAACTTAATAAGGAAAAATTAAAGGAAGATGTAAATAGAAATAATTATATTTTTAATCAATCAAATTACATATTTTTTAATAAACTAACTAAAAATAGTGAGAATGATTTTAATAATCTATTTAATGTATCATTAGCATCAACTTCATCAAAAATTATTTCAAAAATTAATAAAGATGATGATTATGTATCAAAATTTTTAGAAATAGATGGTGTTTTTAATTGTTTGTCTTATACAAGCAATCCATTTTTTATGAATTTATTTGAAGAAAATTATAATGGAAATGACAAAGAATTTTTTATGGATTTATTTAAAACATATAATAATATAAGACAAAAAATATTAAGTGTTTCTAAATTAAAAGATAATGCTGGAATATTATCGTTAGAACCATTTATTAAATATGATATAAATACTGATTCTAATAAAAATGAAGATAAAAAAGAAAATAAAAATAATGGAAATACAAATAATTTTTCAAATAGTAATTTTTATAATACTGGTAAAAATATTTATTCTGGATTAAGTACAAAAAAAGGAACAACACCTGCATCATCATTAACTACATCACCTACCACAATATCATCAACAACACCATTAGTAGAAAAAAACACTACAAATTATTCATTATTATATAAAAAAAAATTAAATAATGTAAGTCAAATATATTCTGAAAATATTCATAATATTTTTAATAATTTACATGAAAAATTACAAAATATTGTTTCTTTTGATAGAGAACGTTCATTATATGAAATATTATTGATGTCTATTGAAATTGATTATAAATCACTATTATTTTTTTATAGTTTTATCGAAAGTGTTAAATTCAAAATTATTGTTGATACAAGTAAACAAATAAATACTTATATATATGATAATATTAGATTATATAAACAATATTTACCATCATTTCAAGTATGGAAATCAAAATATGTTAATGAAAATAAATTAGCAAGTACATCAACAACTAATATAAATACAATTGATGAAGAAGGATTATTATTTAATAAAACACTTGAAAAATTTTTTGATAAATGGCAAAATACAATATCTGGTATTGAAACAAATACTAAAGCAATTTCTAATAGAAAAGAAAAAATAAATAAACTTAATAAAGGTGTTAAGTTAGTTAATAAAGTATTAAAGAAAGAATAATAAACAAAATAATTTACAAAATAATAAACAAAACAATTTACAAAATAATTTATAATTTTATCGTTATATTCCTATTTTCCGGTTTAATATATTTAATTTTCAAAAATTTAAATATATCTTCTTCTTTTTTAACATTTAATTTAATCTTTTTACCAGTAATTTTATTAAACAATCCTTTTTCATTTAATTTATATCCTTTTTGCGAAGCATATAATCGAATCTTTTTTGAAAAATCTCTACTTGAACCAAAATATAATAAATACCATGGTAAATATTCTGTACTTGTAAATAACATATCCATTTGATAAAATTTATTATCAATATTAATTATACATATTATTTTTTTATTTCCTCTTGAAAATATATCAATAATTATTTTGTCATTAATTAATTTATCAATAATTTCATTAATAATTTGCGTATTAATATTTTTAGAATGAACTATTAAATCAATATCTCCTGCATATGGTTTTCCTGCTCTAAATGACCCAGCATTTGTTATTTCAATTTTATTTTTATGAGGAATACTATTTAATATAGTTCTTAATTTATCAGTAATTGTAATAATAGTAGCTCTATTTATACAATGCTCCATTTTATCATAATATTTTAATCCTAATAATTGCTGATGTGTTAAATCAACTTTTTTAGATTCTACAGCATTTTTTAACTTATTAACAGTATTAATATTTATTTTTTTCAATTCTTTTATTTTTTGATTACCTATACCAAATACTTTTAATAAATTATTTTTATTTTTTTCTTTTTTTAATAATGAATTAATATTAATTTCATTTTTAATATTATTATATTGTTTTAATTTACCTGTTTTAATTATTTCATCTATTTTTTCAATAAATCCTTTGCCAATATAAGGCAAATGTTTAATATTATTAACAGATTCTATTTCACCATTATATGATTTAATCATTTTTATACATTTTTCATAACTTTCAATACGATATCTCATTGATTTATTATTAGTTTTATTTAAACTTTTATAATAAATTAACATAGAATTTAATATTTTTAATATTAATGCTTTTTTATTTTTTGAGTCATTACTTCCACCAATTTTATTTGATTGAATAATATTTTTTATAGTCTTAATTTCTTTTTTGTAATTAACTTCATCTGTTTCTAAAATAATATTTATATTATATTTTTTTAAAATAGAAAGTAAATTAATAAGATTTTGTTTATCTTTAAATATATATCCTTCACCAATTGGAGCATGTCTATTTATTCTTGAACCAAGTTCTTTTAAGGTATCGTTTAAATGAACCATACTAAGATTTTCAATACCAATTAATTTATCAAAAGTATCAAAATATTTAACTAATTCATCTTTTATTCTAATATCATATCCAGCTAAAAATATATGAGCACTATCAACACATAGTTTTACTCTTACTCTATATTTTTTAGGAATATCTTTATATAATTGCGCTAAATCTTCCAACTTTCCACCAACAGAATTTGGTTGATTACAAGATGTTTCTATAAATATATATGGTTTATTAGTATTATTTTTATTTGAATTATCTAATACATATATAATAGATTTTATAAAATTTTTAATACACGCGTTATAAGTAATATCTATTTTATGAGTTTTATAATAGCCTAAATGAATAATTACACCAAGTGCACCAATTGAACTTGCTAAATCCATGTCATAAATCAAATTATCAATACCCCATTTAAATCTTTTGTTATCTGGGTCTAAACAAAAATTTAAACGAACTAGTCCATGAAAAACAATTTTAATATCGTGTTTTTTCATATAAGCTTTTATATTTTCTATTTCATCTTTTGTTAAAACAATTTTTTCTCTAAGTGTTGTTAAATAATTACTTCCTACATAAAATTGTAGAAAATTTGCCCCTAAGTTTTTAACTTTTTTTAAAGAAGCCATTATATCATTATAATTCATAACTTTATGTAAATATACACCAACATACATATATATTATTTTAGAAATATATTTTTATAAAATAAGAATGATTAAAATAAGAATGATTAAAATAAAAATGATTTATAAAAAAGATTAAAATAAAAAAATATATAATTATAATTTATATGATTCAATCAAATATTAAATATACTAATATTTTTAAAAAAAATAATATTGATAATTATGTTGTTATATTTGATAAAAAAAATAATAATATTAACAAGTTTAAAACTATACCAAAAATATTTTTTAAAGATTTAATAGATAATAGTGTTAAAGATAAAGTTTTTTACAGTAATAATTCATCAATACATTTTTATTTATACGAAAGTAATGAAATTAATAATAAATTATTTGGAATTATAGGAAAAAATTGTAGAACATTAAATAAAACTATGTGTGTTTCATTATATGGTAATGATGAAAATGATATTAAAAATCAAGTTATTAATTTTATGTTAGGGTATTATAATTTTGACCAATATAAAACAAATACTGATAAAAAATTGAATCCTATATATTTATATCATTCCAAAAAGAAATTTAAAAAAGTAATTGAAGATGCATTATACATAGCAAATGTTCAAAATGAAATAAGAAGTTTAATTAATATGCCTGCAAATTTATTAAATAGTAATGTATATTCAAAATATATTCAAACACACAGACCAAAAAATATTAAATTAAAAATATATGACGAAAAAGTTTTGAGAAAAATTGGATGTAATTTAATATTAGGTGTTAATAATGGTAGTAAATATCCTGCAAAATTATTAATATTAGAGTACAAAAATTTAGACAAAGACAAAGCCAAAAAAGAAAAAGGTAAAAACAAATCAAAGCCAGTAGCACTTATTGGTAAAGGTGTAATGTTCGATTCAGGTGGTATCAATATTAAAACCGGTGATTTTAGTGATATGAAAACTGATATGGCCGGAAGTGCTATTGTATATGGAACATTAAAATTATTAGAACATTTTAATATTAAAGGACATTTTATTGGATTATTACCAATTGTTGAAAACATGGTTGATGCTAATTCAACTCGTCCAGGTGATATTTTAACAGCTTATAATGGAAAAACTGTTGAAATTATTGATACTGATGCAGAAGGACGTTTGATTATGGCAGATGCATTAGCATTTTCCAAGAATTTTAATCCATATTTGTGTATTGATATTGCTACTTTGACTGGTCAGGCGGCAGCTATTTTTGGAAAAAAATCCGCAGTTGTTATGGGAAATAATAATAAATTAATTCAAGAAATGATTAATTCTGGAATTAAAAATAATGAAAAATTTTGGGAATTACCAATGTGGAAGGAATATATTGAACTTACAAAATCAAATATTGCTGATTATAAAAATTATACATATGGAGTTAGTGCAGGAACAATTATGGCAGGTGCGTTTTTATCAAATTTTGTTCCAGCTAACACAAATTGGCTTCATCTTGATATTGCAGGAGTTGATTTTTTACCATCTAATACAAGTAATAGATTTAGCGGTGCATCGTCAGAAAGTCTTAGAAGTTTATTTACATTTTTATCTAGTGTTCATCTATAATGTTCATCTATAATTTAATAGATTTATTAAAATTTTTTAGTAAATATATTTCATCAGCTTGTTTTTTAACTTCATTGTAAAAATACATTAATGCTTCATTTGCCTTGTTTTTATAAACATCTGTTTTATAATAATATCTATTATAAGATTTATTAATATTATTTTTAGCATCTTTTAATGTATCTACATTTTTATTTTTATCGTCTAAAACATCTTCTTTTATAATATCATCATAGAAATCAATTAAATGATTATGTATTTTTTCCATAGTTATTTTCATTAATTCATTTTTTGACATTGCTTCGTAATTATCATTTTTTGCCTTATAAACAATACCAATATCATCATTATTATCAATACAAACATTTAAATTAACATCATTTTTAAGAATTGATTTTAATGTATTTGAAAATTTGTGATTACTCATAATTATTCCTAATTTTTCGAAATTATTAATTTTTGATACATCCCATTTTTCATCGAACCCTTTTATAGTATCATAATTTATATTTATTATAAATTGATTATTTGTTATATTATTTGTTGTATTATATATTGTATTATTTGTTGTATTATATATTGTATTATTTACTGTATTATTTATTGTAGTGTTTGTTATGTTATTTGTATTATTATTCGTTTCTGGCATTGTTTCATTATTATTATTTATGAAAGGTTCATTATTACATTCATTATTAAAACCTTTAATACATTCATTATTAAAACCTTTAATACATTCATTATTAAAACCTTTAATACATTCATTATTAAACCCTTTAATACAAATATTTTTTTTCAAATGTTTATTATAATTTG
>JACCDY010346890.1_pt1 | contig 10028 bp, 21 predicted proteins | sample 7446391 | NCBI WGS metagenome assembly JACCDY01 (sample SAMN15323451, study PRJNA562643) | freshwater metagenome | isolation source: river surface water | place: USA:Blue River Watershed | collected 2017-08-18
TAACTGCAGCTGCTAAAATTATTGAAGCAGAAGCAAAAGCTGGTTGGTTTGCATCTAGTTGGAGACCATTATTAATGTATGTTTTAATATTTATTTTAATATGGAATTATGTATTAGGACCTGTTATTTTATTTTTCTTTAAAGCTTCAATAACTATAACTCTACCAGGAGATGTTTGGACATTATTACAAATAGGTCTTGGTGGATATGTTGTAGGAAGAAGTGCAGAATCGGTGGCACGCACTATGGCGAATAGACCGGCAACTAGTAAAGAACAAGAAAACGGATAAGGAGATAATATGAGAAATGATTACGGTATAAGACCAAGAGCTACTATGATGAAAGGCGGAAAAGCGTCTTCTAAAAAAATGAGCTCTAAAAAAGCAGATATGATTACTAAAGATATGCCTATGAAGAAAAAAGGCAAAATGATGAAAAGTAAAAGATAATGGCTGGTCTTGGAAAACAATTTAAAGGAACTGGAATTGCTAGAGTTGGTTTAGCAGAAGGTTCTTTTCCAGATTTAAACAAAGATGGAAAAATTACTAGAGCCGATGTTTTAAAAGGCAGAGGAGTTTTTAAAAAAGGCAGTAAACCTTTGGACATGTCAGAAGAACATGAAGATATGGAATCTAAAGCTGAAGAAGCTAAAGAGTATGAGATGGAAGATGAAGGTTATGAAGAAACCAAATCTGGTAAAATGGTAAAAAAGAAAAAGAAAAACAAGAAAAAATAATATGCCTAAAGAAGAAAACCCTTGGACAACAGCTTTTAAAGAACTTTATAGATCTACCAAAGATAGAAATATAAGTGGTGAAAAGAAATCAGAATTATTTTCACAATTAGGTAGACTTAAAAAAGAAATGGGTAAAAATTTAAAAGGAGCTCCGGGGGAATTACCAGGCGAAGATAATAATCCAAATATTATTGAAATAGATCCTTTAGAAACATCTAGCTCTGTTAAAAAAAGAGAAAAAAAAGCAATAGGTGGATTAGTAGGTAGAGGTCAAGGAAGAGTATATAAATCTAAAACAACAAAGATGTTCTAATGGCTAAACTTTGTCCAAGAGGAAAAGCTGCTGCAAAAAGAAAATTTAAGGTATATCCAAGTGCGTATGCAAATATGTATGCATCAGCTGTTTGTTCTGGCAAAGTAACACCAGGTGGTAAAAATAAATCTCAACAAAGAAAAGAACGTTCTAATTATGAACAAGGTGGAGTTGCTAAAGGTTGTGGAGATGTTTTAGAAAACAGAAGAAAAGTTACAAAGAAATATTAATATGGCAAATGGTTTAAGAAAATGGGTTCAAGAGAAATGGGTAGACATTGGATCTAAACGTAAAGATGGTTCTTATGCACCTTGTGGAAGATCAAAAGGTGAGAAAAGAAAAGGTTATCCAAAATGTGTACCATTAGCTAAAGCTAGAGCAATGTCTGAAGGTCAAAGACGTTCAGCAGTTGCAAGAAAAAGAGCAGCTGGTAATACAGGACCTAAACCTAAAAATGTTCCAACTTTTACAAAAAGAAAAGATATGAGATCAGGAGGATTAGTATAATGGCCGGTGATAAATATTACAAAGCAGAACGAGCAAGACAAGCTAAATTTAGAGAAGCTGAAAAGAAGCTAAATGAGAATTATAAAAAAGTAACTGAACAAGAACAAGAAGCTGAAAAATACGCTAGATTATTTCCAGAAGATTCTACTAGAGAATATAACCCAGTTGAACATTACAAAGATGGTGGACTAGTGGGTAGAGGACAAGGTAGAACTATTAAAACTAAAAAAACTAAAATGTATTAATATGGCTGATATTGCATTAAGAGGACAAGGTAGAGCAATGATGGCATCTGGTGGTAGAACTCCAGCATGGCAGCGTAAAGAAGGTAAGTCTCAATCTGGTGGATTAAATAGAAAAGGTATTGCATCTTATAGAGCTGCAAATCCAGGATCTAAATTATCTATGGCAGTTACAACTAAACCTTCTAAATTAAAACCAGGTTCAAAGTCTGCTAAAAGAAGAAAATCATTTTGTGCTAGAATGTCAGGTATGAAAAAAAGATTAACTTCAGCTAAAACTGCAAGAGATCCAAATTCAAGAATTAATAAGTCTCTACGTAAGTGGAACTGTTAATATAACCAACAGGAGAAAGAAAAATGGAAGATACAATAGATGTAGCAAGTAAATTACAACGATTTATGAAGGAACAGCTTAAAAATTTAAGCACTATCATCACTTCAGGAGGCGTTGACAATATGGAAGACTACAGGTATATCCTAGGTCAAATTCGTACGTACGAATTTTTATTACAGGAAATCTCTAACCTGCTTAACAAGAAGGAGCTAAATGCAGATGCAAAAGGAAACGTTATCAAACTCGACTGAGGTACCTAAAACGGTATTAGGTCTTGAAGAAAAGTATAAAGAAGAAGATAAAAAAACTGTAAGAGCAGAAAATATTACTGACTCTTTAATTGACAGTTTACCACAACCATCCGGTTGGAGGATTTTAGTATTACCATTTACACCAAAAGACAAAACCAAAGGTGGAATTATATTTTCACAAGAGTCTTTGGATAAATTAAGAATATCCACAAATTGTGGTTATGTCTTAAAACTTGGACCATTAGCTTATAACGACAAAGAGCGTTATCCAACAGGTCCATGGTGCAAGGAAAAGGATTGGGTGATCTTTGCCCGTTATGCGGGATCAAGACTGCCAATAGAAGGCGGCGAAGTCCGTCTTTTAAACGATGACGAAGTTTTAGGAACAATTAAAAATCCTGAAGACGTTCTTCATCACATTTAAACATAGGAGGAAACTATGCCAGAAGACAAAAAGAAAGATCCATTAGTAGATGTCGGCGAAACAGAAGGTGCTGATGTTGAATTGGAATCTAAACAAGAGGAGGTATCACATGAAGTTGCTGAAGACGGTATTAAGTCCCTGGACACATCTGCGCAATCGAATGAGCAGCCTGTTGTTCAAGCTAGCAAACAAGAAACAGAAATAAAGGACCAAGGAACAGATACAGAAGCGAAGAAAGAATTAGAAGATTACAGTGAAGGCGTAAAAAAGAGAATTGCTAAACTAACCAAAAAAATGCGTGAAGCTGAAAGACAGCGTGAAGCTGCTATTGAGTATGCACGTAAAATTCAAGGTGAAAAAGAAACTTTAGCAGGTCGACTTACTAAATTAGATACAGGTTATGTTAATGAAATGGAAAACAGAATTAAGTCTTCCATGGAAGCAGCAGCCGCTAAATTAGCACAAGCTAGAACTGATGGCGATTTAAAAGCAGAAATTGCAGCACAAACTGAAATAGCTAAATTAGGTTATGAAGATGCTAGATTATCTGAAATTAAATCTAAACAAGCATTAGAAATTAAAGTTGATAATGCTAAACCCGTTCAGGATTATGTTGATAGATTAAGGGAACAACCTATTCAACAAGAACAACCCATCAATCCAGATCCTAAAGCTCAAGGTTGGGCTCAAAAGAATACATGGTTTGGTCAAGATTCTGCTATGACTTATACTGCATTTGATTTGCATAAAAAGCTTGTAGAAGAAGAGGGTTATGATCCACAAAGTGATGAATATTATACGGAAATTGACAAAAGAATAAGACTTGAATTTCCGCATAAATTTGCTACTAATACAGCACAAACGACAAATACTTCAAAACCTACTCAAACCGTAGCTTCGGCTAGCAGAGCAGGTGGAAAAAGTTCTGGTCGCAAAACTGTAAGACTCACACCGTCACAGGTAGCTATTGCTAAAAAATTAGGTGTGCCACTTGAAGAATATGCGAAACAATTAACCACGAAGGAGGTATAGGCATATGGACAACAACGAAAATAAAACTTCCCGTGCGAGCGAAACTAGGGTTAAAGATGAAAGACCCAAAGTTTGGACTCCACCATCATCTCTGGATGCACCACCTGCGCCAGACGGATTTAGACACCGATGGATAAGAGCTGAAAGTGTGGGCTTCGATGATACGAAGAACATTTCCGGCAAATTGAGATCTGGTTGGGAACTAGTTAGAGCGGATGAATATCCTGATTCTAATTATCCAAAAGTCAAAGACGGAAAATACGCAGGAGTGATTGGGGTTGGTGGCCTATTGCTGGCTAGGATACCCGAGGAGATCGCCAAATCTCGAGAAGAGTACTTTGCACAAAGGACTAAAGATCGAGAAGATGCTATTGCAAACGATCCTCTGAGAGATCAGCACCCAAGTATGCCAATCAGTAAAGAGAGGCAAACTCGTGTAACTTTTGGTGGCTCAAAGAAGAACTAATTATTTAGTAATTCCTAACCACAAAGTTTAAAATAAACTTAAGGAGAAAATAAATATGGCAAACTCAACAGTAGCCTTCGGTTTCAGACCGCTAGGCAAACTTGGTGGGAACCCAGCTGCAGGTGGACAAGATCAATATGTGATCGTGGACAACTATAGCTCGTCTATTTATCAAGGAGACCTTGTTAAGCTAAACGTTACTGGTGGAGTTGTTGTAGTTGATACATCAGCTTTAACTAGTATTTTTGGCGTATTCAATGGATGCTTGATTGAATCAGACCCATCAACTAAAAAACCAAAATGGTCAAATTTTTACTCACAAACGAATATCACACAGGGTGAAATTCAGGCGTATGTAATAAATGACCCTAACCAATTGTACCTAGTTAAATCTACAGGAACTGCTCTAGGAACTACTGCGGTTGGAGTAACTTTTAAACAAGTATATGCAGCTGGTAATACTAATAACGGTATTTCTGGTGCTTACCTTGATTTAGGAACTTCAGCAGCGGCAAGTGCTGGACAAGTGACAGTGGTGAATACTTCACCATTCGTAGGTAACGAAGAGGCTGTAACTAATGAAGATTTCATTGTTAGAATCTCTAAAGGTACTCAATTACTATAACAGGAGAATATAAACTATGGCTATCTCAAGATCACAACTAGTTAAAGAACTAGAACCAGGTTTAAACGCTCTGTTTGGACTTGAATATAAACGTTACGAAAGCGAGCATGAGGAAATCTTCATCAAAGAAACTTCAGATCGAGCATTTGAAGAAGAAGTGATGTTATCTGGTTTCGGTAATGCTGCTATTAAGTCGGAAGGTTCAGGCGTGACATACGATCAAGCGCAAGAAACTTTCACTGCTAGATATACGCATAATACTATAGCTCTTGCGTTTTCAATCACTGAAGAAGCGATTGAAGATAACTTGTATGACAGACTAGCGTCTAGATATACAAAAGCATTAGCTAGATCTATGGCGAATACAAAGCAGGTAACTGCAGCGAACGTATTGAATAATGGATTCAGCACATCTTATTTAGGTGGTGACGGATCTCCTTTATTCTCTACAACTCACGCTACAATCTCTGGATCATTTAGAAATACGCTTGCAACACAAGCTGATTTAAATGAAACATCTTTAGAGCAGTCTTTAATTGACATTGCTGCTTTCACAGATGAAAGAGGTTTAAAAATTGCAGCTCAAGGAATGAAATTAATCATCCCTTCTGAGCAACAATTTACAGCAGACAGATTAATGAAATCTGCTGGCAGAGTTGGAACAGCTGACAATGATATCAATGCAATTAGAAACATGGGAATGATTCCACAAGGTTATGTTGTGAACCATTACTTAACTGATTCTGATGCGTTCTTTATCATTACAGATGTACCAAATGGCTTAAAGTACTTTGAAAGATCACCGATTAGAACTTCTATGGAAGGTGACTTCGAAACTGGTAACGTAAGATACAAAGCTAGAGAAAGATACAGCTTCGGCTGGTCTGACCCTAGAGGTGCTTTCGGTTCATCAGGCGCTTAATAATTAAGCAATTTATTTAATGGGGTGGGTTTATCTCACCCCATTAATATGATAGAAAGAAAGAGTATGAAAAAACTGTTTAGTGTTAAAATTAGAGCTTATGGTCACATGGCTGATTTTAATGTTATGGCAGAAGACAGTGCTGAAAGTATAGAAAAAGCTATCCTTGACAAAATAGGAGAAAATGGGGTATTGTTAAAGGACAGCAATAGAATGTTTTCAACATCTAAATGCTGGATAACCTATGAGGAGGTTGTAGATGACATCAGTTCAAGACCTTTACAAAAAGAAGAGGTCATTAGAACTTGATTGGGAGCAACACTACATTCAAGAGGGTAAGTATACTCTTGATATGGTTAAGATAGACGAAAAAATTCGTGAGATCATTAACCAAATTAAAATGACTGAAGCTGATATAGCTTACAGACAGATTAAGGTAGAAATGGCTGCTCCTGAGTTTTCTGTAGCTAGCTAAAACCTAGCTATTTATATCCGAAAATTAGATTTTCGATGCAGGAACCCCTTGCGCTATTTAATAATTTAAGTTATATTTTAACAACTATACATTAACATCTAATGTAGACGAGTATAGTCGACAGCCTAATGACTACATTGGATTATTTAGGAGGATAATAATATGGCAAAAACTACGTTTCAAGGAGTAGTAAGATCATACGGCGGACAAAATAAAGAGTCTAACGTATTTGCAGGTACAGTTGTTCTTGCAGCTAAAGGAATTGTGGATGGTTCTACATCTGTATATTCTGCAGTTACAGGAATCAATGGAGGAGCAATTGTTCTTCCAGCTGGAGCACAAATAACTGATGTTGTTCACGCAGCAACAGGTGCAGCTGACAAAGCATTAAATATCGGAACTACTTCAACTGCTTCTCAAGCAACTTCTACTTCAATCGCTTCAGCATTAAGTGCTAATGGCGTTCAATCAGCTCTTGCTGGTAATGATTTAGGAACTTTTGCAACAACTCCACTTACAGTTAATACAACTGTATATGGTGCAGGAACAGGAAGTTCTACAACTGCTTCTACTACATCTGTAATCATTTATTACGTAATCAGTGATAATGGTAAACCAGGTGAAGTTGGACCAGGAGCTTAATTAAATTCTTAATGGAGCTTCTTCGGGAGCTCCATTAATACAAAGAGAAATTTATGGCAATGAAAAGTGATGTAAAACCAGTCGTTACAAGTTCTACAAACGCAGTATTTTTTACTGGACCTACAAGACTTCGTGGTTACATGATTCAATCAACAGGAAGTTCTGGAACAGCAATTATTAATGGTTTAGCAAATGCTACAACTGTTAGTTCTTCAACTAACACACAAGTTTACATAAGTGTTGCAGTTGGTGCTGGTCAAACAGAAACATTAAATATTCCTGAAGACGGTGTTCTATATGCTCAAAGAAATGGAACAGGTATAGTTGATGGAGTTGGTGTAACAGCAAATAGCAGTAGTTTAATTGTTACGTTATTTATAGACAAGTAGGAGAGTAGATGACTACCTCTGGAACTACTTCATTCAATCTTGAATTAGATGAGCTTTTTGATGAAGCTTATGGACGAGTAGGTATTGGAGGAACTAGAACTGGTTATCATTTAAGAGCAGCAAGAAGAAATCTTAATATTTTATTATCAGAGTGGGATAATAGAGGTATCCATTTATGGAAAGTAAAACTAGCTACAATTCCATTAGTATTAGGACAAGCAGAATATAGTTATTCATCAGATCCATCAAATTATCCAAATGATATTAATGATGTATTAGAGGCTTATATTAGAAATAATACATCTCCAAATGCTTCATTACCAACTGATACTTCATTAACTAAAATAGATAGATCTGCATACGCAGCTTTACCAAATAAATTATCACAGGGAACACCTTCACAATACTATGTTCAAAGAGGATACAGTCCAAGTATATTTTTATATCAAACTCCAGGAACACAATTTTCTAGTCAAAGCACACCAAGTAATTTTCAATTAAGATTTTATTATCTTGCTAAAATTGAAGATGCAGGAGCTTATACAAATACACCAGATGTTGTTTATAGATTTTTACCAGCTTTAACTTCTGGTCTTTCTTATTATTTAAGTATTACTTATCAACCTCAAAAAACTGAAATGTTAAAATTAGTTTATGAAGATGAAATGCAAAGAGCATTAACTCAAGATTCACAAGCGGCTTCATTATTTATATCACCAAAAACATTTTATGGAGATGGTGTATAATGACAACCTTTGCTACAGGTAAAAAAGCTTATGCCATATCGGATAGGTCTGGCCAAAGATTTCCATATGATGAAATGGTTACTGAATGGAATGGATCCTTTGTCCATACTTCAGAGTACGAACCTAAACAACCTCAATTAGAACCTAAAGTTCCAGGAAACGATCCACAAGGATTATTAAACGCAAGACCGGACAGAACTGAACCGTTGTCCATTGTCCTTTTATCTTACAACCCGCTTCTTGCAACATCTGGAAGCTCTACAATTTTAGTTAATGAACCAGGACATGAAAAGACAACTGGTAATCAAGTAGTATTTACAAATGTAATTGCTGCAAATGGATTTACACAAGCAGTATTAAATACAACTGTTGGATATTCCATAACAGTACTTAATAGCAATCAATATAATTTTAATGTAAGTGGAACTGCAACGGCCAGTGGATACTTTGGAGGTAGTAATGCTTCTGTAGGTCCTGCAGCTGTTGCTTTACCTAATAATGCTTTTGAAGTGACAGCAGGAAGTTCTACAATAGAAGTTAATCAACCAGGACATGGTAAAGTAACAGGTAATACGGTTAGATTTGCAGATCTAGTTGTAGTTAATGCATTTCTTACAGCTTCAGGATTTCAACAATCAGTATTAACAACTTCAACTGGATATAGTATAACAGTTGTCAATGTAGATAATTATACCTTTAATGCCTCATCAGGAACTGGTACAATAACTACTACAATTGGCGGAGGATCTGCTACAGCACAGACAATATAAATATGAGTTTAACATACGGACAACTACAGACACAAATTAGAAATTATACTGAAGTAGATAGTAATGGATTATCTGATTCTACTCTTGCTGTTATAGTTCAAAATACTGAAAATAGAATTTATAGAGAATTAAATATTGATGCTTTTAGATTATACGCATCAGCAGTTACAACAGCTGGAACTACAACTATTTCTGTTCCATCAGGACTTCGTAATATTAGATATGTTGAAATGATATCTCCAAGTGGAGAATTTAGTACATTAGAACAAAAAGATAGCTCCTATATGGCAGAATTTAATAATATTCCAACTTCTTCTACTTACTATGAAAAACCAAGATATTGGGCAAACTGGAATGAAACTACGTGGTTTGTAGCTCCAACTCCTAATACTACTTATACAATTAATATTGCATATTATCAGCAACCTGCTAGTATAACGTCCACTACATCTGCAACTACTTATGTTTCAGTGTATGCACAGGATGTTCTTTTATATGGTTCTTTAGTTGAAACATATAAATACTTGAAAGGTCCTGCAGATATGATACAAACCTACGAACAATCTTATCAACAAGCTATAAGAAGCTTTGGTGATGAACAGATGGGATTAAGAAGAAGGGACGAGTATGTGGATGGTGAACTACGTATTCCTTTAAAAAGTGAACCACCATCTAAATAGGAGTTAATATGGCAAACATAGTACCAGATAGTTTTAAAAAAGAGCTTTTTCAAGCTACGCATAATTTTAATACACCGGCAGGTAATACTTTTCAATTAGCACTGTATTCAACTGTTACAGGTTTTTCTGCAACAGGAACAACTGTGTATTCAACTACTAATGAAGTAACAGGTACAGGATATTCTGCGGGTGGAACAACTCTTTCTAATCTTGGTGTTGCAGTTGGACAAAATATTTCTTATGTAGATTTTGCTGATGCAACTTTTTCAACAGCAACCATTACAGCATCATGTGCTTTAATCTATAATACAACTCAATCACAAAAAGCAGTTGTAGTTTTAGATTTTGGTGGTGATAAAACTTCAACGAACGGCGACTTTACTATTCAGTTCCCAGCAGCGAATTCAACAAGCGCAATCTTGAGAATATCGTAGTAGTTCGCCATAAAAAATTATGGCTAATAATACTTGGGGA
>JACCDY011405089.1_pt1 | contig 10026 bp, 10 predicted proteins | sample 7446391 | NCBI WGS metagenome assembly JACCDY01 (sample SAMN15323451, study PRJNA562643) | freshwater metagenome | isolation source: river surface water | place: USA:Blue River Watershed | collected 2017-08-18
GAACCCACGGGCTTCCTTGTCGCTCAGGCCGATCGGCTTTGTTCCATCCACGACAGCCTTGTTGCGCTTGTCGAGGTGATCGACCAGAGCGGTGCGGAACTGTTCGAGGGTGTGGCCCTTCTCGACGGCTTCTTGCGCGAGGTCGGCAGCGTCATACTGCTTGCCAGCGGCGAAGATCGAGCGGACGCGGTCGCGTTCGGCGTTCTCGCCTTGGGCACGGACAGCGGGCTCGTCCACGGCCTGCACACGCGGAGCGGCAGGAGTCGGAGCGGCGGGAGGCGCGGCCGGTGCGGGGTTGAGAGAGCGGGTCATAAGTTCGGCGAGAGCGGCATCGGTGATGTCGTCGGCCACGGCGATTCCGCGAGCCCGGAGGGCTGCGATCATTTGTTCACGATTCATGATGTTGTTTTTCTGTGGTGAGGATTGGGGTTTGGTGAAGAACGACCGGGCGTCTCGCCCGATTCCGACGGTGATGTCGGCTGGCACGGTCACGATGGAAACCTCGTAGGGTTCCCACTTGGTGACGGTGTAGACGTCAACTCCGCTGTCGCGTTCTTCGGTTAGTTTCACTTCGCGGATGCGGTATCCGACCGAGACATTCCGCAGGATTCCGGCCTGCACGTCTCGCCAGACTTTCTCGCCGTCGTCGCTTTCGCTGAATCGGACAACGCACCGGCCTTTCCGGTCCGCTCCGATCGTGGCAGATTCAACGACGCCGATATACGCGTCTACGTCATGATTGAAGAGAAGGGGTGCACCGTTGCGGAGGCGGCTCATGTCCACCGCGTCGGGCGCGTGGGACAGAACCTCGATCACGCCTGGCCAGCGTTCGAGCTCGATGTCGGAGCTGAACGAGAACTCGGCGGTCCGCTGTTCGGTGTTGATCGCTCGCTTGTCGATCAGCGCCATGCGGAAGCAGGCTTGCCCGTCGGCGGCGATGCGCGGGGCGATGCCGGATCCGTCACGGGTGAGGATCATTCCAGCGGTGATGAACGGGCGTGGTGCCATTGCGGGCGAAGGTAGGCGCGGCGGGGCGAAAGGGTCGAGTGTGGTTTTGTCTGCTACTCGACGGGCTCTTCGGGCGGCGGCGGCGGGGTGTAGGTGAATCCGGTCTCGGGCGTGTAGGCCCATCCCTCGGGAAGTGCGGTCGGGACGCGACGTGAGAACACGGGCTCACCGTTCGCGTCCACGTAGGAATTGAACGCGTCGAGGCCGGGATTGATGACCGCAGCGCATCCGTGCTGCATCGCCAGAAAGACAGCGGCTTTCTCGGGCTCCGCTGCGATCTCGGCCTGCACGGTGGCGGGTGGCCTGTTCCAGAACGCGGCCCACTGATTGCCGAGCGTGGTCGCCATGTGGTGGCCAGCTTTCGCGCCTTCGAGCCCTGCGTTGTCGAGCGGTGTGAGTTGAGGGATGGTGATCATGGGCGGTTAGGAAAGTTTGCGAGCGATCAGAAAAGTCCTCCCTCCAGCTTTTAGAGTGCCGGGAGTGCCGACATGGCCAGCGGTTCCGGTGCCGGTTCCGGCTCCGGTAGCAACAAACGAAGTGCCGACGTTGTTATTTGCTGCGCCTACTAGCGTGAAATTAGTGGTTCCAACGGTTGCGATTTTGTAAGTCTGGCCAGCAACAAGCGCGGTTGCTGCGGTTGCTACCTGAAATGCTGCAAACTTGTAGACGTCGGTCCCGCTTGTCTGGTTTATGTAGGCTCTGGCGTGAACATCCATTGTGCGGGCGGTCGCAGATGTCCCGTTCATGTTAGCAAATACAAAGTTCACACCGTGGTTTTGCATCATTTCGAAGCGCAACCCTGTAAATCCCGCGCTGTTGAAAGTGTTGGAAGGGTAGAACCATTGATTTGATAAGGCCACACCCAATCCACTTCCGCTTGTTCTCGTGACGCCCATCTGCAATCCAACGGTCGAGTCCCTTGTTCCTCTAATCCAAACGGACAATTCCCAAAGCCCCGGGGTGATTGTGATTGATCCGTTCGGATCGACGGTTTGTATGCCTGTGTCATCATTTAAATCGGAGGCGAGAGAATAAATCTGAACGCTGCCGTATCTTGCGTCCCCGTCCGAGAGCATGATCAGAGAATTGCTCTGAGGCGAGCCCGTGGCACTCGACACCGGTCGCGTCGTCGAGCTGAAAATCCAATTCCCCGCCACCGTGATTCCGGCGTCGAGCTTTGCCTTGATGTAGGCGTAGAGGTTCGCGAACGTCAGCCGACGCAGCGCACCGCTCGCCGACGTCTTCGTCATCCCGATCTGATCGGCATCGACGGGCGTCGTTTCCTCGGTGGCTCCGGTGACGACCGAAGCGACGTTCGTTGCGTTCACCGTCGCGTCGGAGCCTGCCGGGCCTTGCGGTCCGGTTTCACCCTGCGGCCCGGTTGCGCCAGTGTCCCCCTGCGGACCTTGCGGGCCGACCTCGCCTTGAATGCCCTGTGGCCCCTGCGGTCCCGTCGCGCCTTGCGGGCCTGCGGGTCCGGTCTCGCCTTGGATTCCCTGCGGCCCCTGTTCGCCTTGCGGTCCCTGTGGTCCGGTCGGACCTTGAGCCCCGGTCGCACCCGTAGGCCCCTGCGGGCCCGTCGCTCCGGTCTCTCCCTGCACGCCTTCCGGGCCTTGCTCGGCGACCTCGATCACCTCCAATGGCTCGTCGTCTTCGATGACTAGGTAGATGTCATTCATCGGGAAGTCTGGTTCCGGTTGGGTAGATCGTGGCCTTGCCCTTCATGTATTTCGAGACGTCACCCGAGGGCGTTTCGGCGAGCATGTCGAACAGGTAGTCGCCGGGCTCGACGGCGATCGTCTGCTCGGGTTCGAGGACCATTTCCGCGACGCCGTTCTCGGCATCGGTCGCGGTGATCGCGAACGCGATCTTGAACGTGCCGCGCGTGATCCACGCGGCGAACGTGTAGCCGGTGATGTCGAGCTTCGTCGTCCGCGCGGCGTCGGTGTAGAACCGCAGCGTGCGACGGTAGGTCGTGCCCGCTTCGATGCTGAGATTTCGGGTCGCTGTCTTCATTCTTCGGGTCGAGGTTGCGGCGTTGTCATCGGGCTGCCCGGCATCGGATCAGGCGTCACGCCGAGCGCTTCCATGTCCGCGTCATCTCGCGCGAACTCCGACCAGACGTCGGCGGAGTCGCGGCCCGAGGTTTCGCGGATGACCTCCGAGCGGGTCTTGATCCGCATCGCGATCGCCTTCTCGTTCGCGGCCATCTCCGCCTGCGGGTCGATCCATCCCCAGCGGCGGCCCTGCCACGACACGGCGCGATACTTCTCTATGCGGTCATACCGCAGAGGCTTCCCGGCCACGGTGATTGCCTGCGCCACGAGAGCGCGTTGCAGCCACTTCTCATAGAGCCAGTCGTTCCACTGCTCGATGATCATTTCCTGCAGGCCCTTCCAGACCTCGCGCTCGTCAAGCGCTCCCTGGCGGATCGAGGAGAAGTTCACCGACGTGAGGTCGGAAGCGAGGTTGTTGTAGGAGACCGTCAGTCCGGACGCGATCGAGCGGAGCAGAGTCTTCGTGAACGGGTCGATCGACTGCTCGGGGAATTGCGGGTTCCACTCCACGAACTCGCGGTTCCCGATGTCCTCGAAGGTGCCCGGGTCGCCGTCCATCGGGAGCTCGTCCATGTCCACGTCGTCGCCGTCCGGGTCCTTGAAGAATCCCATCTTCGCCGCGCCGACGCGGGCGTTGACCAAAGCGGCATCCTCAAACCCGCCGAGCATCCGCATGCGCCACAGCGCGGTGCGCATCCACGGCAGACCGCGCTTCTGGCCGACCAGCTCGGGCAGGTAGATGTGGCAGACGTTGTCGGCCGGCACTCGGTCGTAGTCGCGCGAGAGCCCTTGGATGTAGCCCATCTGGCGCTCGTCCATGCGGCGGAAGTGGTAGGCCACCGGCGCGTTGTTCTCGTCGAACTCGATGCCGTGCCGGATCACCCGGCCGTTGCCGAGGTCCTGATAGTGCATCGGGTCGAGAAGCACCGGGTCCACGATCTGCACCGCGAAGCCGAACTCGTTGAGGTTCCGGCCATAGCGGGCGATCGCGATGAACTCGCCGTCGGTCGGAAGGTTGGAAGCTATCAGGCGCTCGACGGCCTTACGGCTCAGCATGCGCGAGACGTCGAAGACTCCGCGCTTCGAGAACCGCGCGAACGCCTCCTCGATCGCTCCGCTTGCCAGCGTGTCGGGCGTGCCGTTCGGATCCTTGACGTTCGCCATCAGCGCGAAGCCGACGGGCCCGGCGATGTTGTCGCGGCAGAGTTGGACGAACTTCCGAGCGTGGTCGTTGTTCTGGCCCTGCTCGCGCGACCGCGCGACGAGGGTCGTCCAGTGCTGGTAGATCCACGCGTCAACGGTGGTCGGCGTGCCCACCCACGAGTTTTCAAGCCTGCCGGTTCCGGCTGCCTGAAAGATGCGCTTCATGCTCATGCGCTTTTCAGGCGTCGGAGCGATCGCCACTTGCGCGGCCGGTTGCTCCTGTGAGCGACGAAAGATGCGGTCGATGAGTCCCATGATGTTAGAAGCGGACGGCGATTCGTGGGCCGAGCGTGGACCGTCCAGCTTCGGCGCGTTCCTCGCGTTTCAATTCGGCTTTCCAGTAGGAGAGGAGCTGCAGGAGCTCGGACACCGAGTAGCGTTCGAGTTCGCGGTTGTTGATCCGGTAGCGGCGAACACCTTCACCGGCGTTCCCTTCGAGCATGGTCTGAATCGCCTCGATGTTCCGCTGTGCGGTCGATCGCCGGTCGCCGATCCCGAGCGCGTCTTCGAGCTTGAAGTTGCCACGCGAAATGACCGCGACACGCCCGCCCTCGAAGGTTGCCCATGCCTGCCACTCGTAGAACCCGGCTGCCCATTCGGCGGTCAATTCCGTGCCGGTCCACGTCGAGCCTTCCGCTGTCGCGTTGATCGTCCGGGTCTGCGGTCCTCCAAGCCTGAACTCGACTGCCGTTGCCTCGGCGTCTTCGACTTGAATTGAGAGCGTTTCCCCTTTGATCATGACTACCAAGATTTGACGTAACCGCCTCGGCGTTTGGAACGGCGCGGCTTCTTCGGACTATCCTCGGGGGGTGGGGTTGGGTCGAGTGTGGTTTTGTCTGGCTCGGGCGGACCATCGGCGGCGGGTGGCCGTGGCTCGGGCTTCGCCGCAGCCTGTTGCTTGATCCGGTAGGCAATCTTGTCGAGCTGCGGCGCGGCCATGACGAACGCGCCGAACGCGTAGACGCGGCAGTCGAACGCCTCGTTGCGTCGGTCTTTTGGCTTCTCGAACGTCGTCCTCCGGAATCCCTTCACGAACTTCACGACCGCTCGCTCGGCGGTGAGCTGGCGGAACCACTCGACGTCGCGGCCTGCCGGGAAGTGGCAGTAGCCCGGGCCCGGGTCGGTCTGCTTGAGCCTCCGCAGGACGACGCTCTTTGCGGTGTCGGTGCCGATGATGTAGAGGTCCACCGGCCGCTTGGCCTTGCCTGAGCGCTTCCGGTTCGGCGGGCCGACGATCGGCAGCCCGTCACCACCTCGCCCCTTGATCGCGAAGATACGATCGCCGCGATGCTTTTTCACGTAGTTGTAGACCGACTGCGTCGCACCGTCGGTGCCGCCCGAGTCGATGAACGTGTAGGAGACCGCGAGGTCCACCCCGCTCTCGTGCTTCCAGCGCTTCCGCACGTAGTCGGTGAAGTCGTTCCACGGGCTGTTCTTCTGGCCCTCCGGAATGTCCACGTCACCGTGGATCACGTGGTAGTCGATGCTCCACGACTCCTCGCCTGAGCCCCACGCCACCACCTCGATCTCGATCCGGTCGGGCTGCACGTCGGCGCCTCCGGTGAGGTAGAGCCCACGCGCCGGAACCTCGGCCGCGTAGTTCTCGACGCGCTCCATGAGCTCGTGCTCGGTGACGACTTCCGTCCCGCCTTCCCACGTTTCGCCGAGCGACGTGTTCACCCACACTTGCAGCTTGAGCGGGTCGCCCTTCGCTTCGAGGAAGTCCTCGACCACCTCGGCGATCGTCTTCCACGGCGAGTAGAGCTCGTTGAGGTGAAAGCCTGCGATGCCCTTGAATGGCGCGGTCGCGATCCACCGGCCACGCCGGACGGCCGCGTTCTTCTGTGCGTTCGTGAACTCGCCCTCGCAGGCCGGGCAGATCATCCGGGCACCGGCCGGGTTCTCTTTTTCGAACCGGACATTCCCCCAAGCGAGCACGTGCTCATTGCCGCAATGCGGGCACGGGACGTGGAACCTCCGCTTGTCGGACAGCTCCCACTCGCTCTCGATCCGGCTCGATCCCTTCACCGTCGGCGTCGAGACGAGGATCACCTTCCGATTCCAGAACGTGTTTGCCCGCTTCTCGGCGAGCTTCACCGGGTCGCCCTCGGTGCCGGCCGATGCCGGGTAGCGGTCGATCTCGTCGCACAGCACCAGGCGCACCGGGCGCGAGGCGAGCGAGGCCGGGGCGTTCGCTCCTGCGGCCGTGACGTGCCCGCCCGGGAAGGTCTTGTGCAGGATGGTGTTGCCCGAGTCGCGGGACTTCACGCCCTTGACCTTGTCGCGCACGGCGGGCGTGTCGCGGATCATCGGCGCGAGCCGGTCCTTCGACCACGTCTCGGCCATGTCGATCGTCGGCTGCACGACCAGCGTCGGGCACGGGTCGTGGTCGATGTGGTAGCCGAGCGTGTTGTTGACGATCTCGGTCTTGCCGACCTGAGCGGACGACATGACGATGGTCCGCTTCACCCCCGGCTCGTGGGGTGCGTCCATGATGCCGCGCTGATACTCAGCTCGGCTCGTTCTCCACTGCCCGGGCTCGGCGCTTGCTTCGCTTGATAGGCGTCTCCGGTTGTCCGCCCACTCCGAGGTCGTCCATCTCGGCGGGGGTTTCCACAGAGCCGCTATGGCTTTGAACGTATCGGTCGGTAGCGAGGCTCGGATCATATTCGGCGAGTTCGTTGAGTGCTTGGTTGACGGCCTCCTCGATGAGGTTGCGGATGTCTTCGAGGGATTCTTCGCCGTGAACGCGACCGGCGAGCGTCGTCGGCATCGACAACAGCTTCGCCTTCGCGTTGGAAATCATGTCAGCCCACACGGCCATGACGGCACCGGCATCGTGGACTTGCGCCTTGCGGAGGTCGGCCTCGATCTCCGCGATGTCGGCCTTTGCTTTCGTGAGCCTCGCGCGGTGCGCCTCGTAGGTCTCACCTTCCGGGCTGTCCGGGTCGCCGTCCCATTGGTTCTTCCGCTTGGTCTCCCGGTGGTGGACGATCCCTCGTATCGAGTCCCAAACCGAGTAGTTGCCACGCGCCACACGGACCACGACGCCCTCGTCGGCGAACTGCTCGATGCGTCGCTTGTCGTAGCCGAACATCTCCGCGAGCTCGGTCGCGGTGCACGTCGCCATTTTCAGGTCAATCTTGCTCGGCGCTTCGGTCGCCTCTTCGAGGAGCTTCTGCTCCGCTACGGTCGGCGTTCCTCCTTTTTTGATCTTCTTCACGATGTTGGAAATCGTCGCGGCCCGGATCCTCTCGGCTTGATCCGGTGTGAGCTGTGCCGCGGCTGTTGGGTTTGGTTCACTCACGGAAATGATGGGCTCCGAACTGGAAGTTCCGGCACGACAGGTAGGCCTCGCTCAGGTCTGGGAATCGACGCCTGGCCTCGGTGTCGTCGAACGGCAGGTAGTCCGCGCCGAGGATCGACACGATGTCGCCGGTGTAAAGCGTGGACCTCACGGCGGCCCCGTGCTCGACGCGAAGCGCCAGGTGGAAGTTGCGCTCCCACCGATACGGTGCCGACACCCCGCACAGGTAGAGCACCTCGCCCGGGTCGGCCTCGATGTGGACGTTCTGGTTGACCGGCATCGCGGTTCCGGCCTCGGAGAAGTAGCTCCCCTTGAGGCATCGGGCACAGTGGAGCGCCGGGTCAAAACCCGTCACCCTCTTGAGCCAGAAGTAGCGGAACCCCTTGAAGCGGTCTTCGTTAGAAATGATCGTCAGTGTAGGCATGGCAGTATCGCGTATTCGATGTCGGTTGCTCGGCCAAGTGTGCGGCCTGCCCTGTTGATTGGCATGTCGAACTCACGGCGTAGGGATTCAACCATGACACCGACGGACAGCGAGTCACGGTTTTTCTGCACTTCGACGTTGAATCCTATCGGCGTCGTGTGCCGCTTTCTAACGGTCCACTGTCGGGTCATGCACATGCGCTTGATGTCCTCCTCGTCGTGGAACTTCTGGAAGAACCACGAGCCCTTCCGGTAGAGCGCCGTGAGTCCGTTCTCGTCGAGGAACTCCACGTTCCTCTGCATCTGCCGCTTGTAGGCTGCGGTCCGGTGGCGCATGAGGTCTTCCACCCGATCCATCGACCGGCCCGAAAAGAAGATCGTCCCGCCCGGTCGGCACAGCGCGTCGATTGAGTTGAGCACGTCCTCTTCCGCTTGCTGGCTGTCCACCGAGTTGAGCACGTAGTCGAGCACCACCGCGTCGAACCGGCCGACGGTGAGGAGCTTCGACACCACCGCGTCGACCATCCGGTTGACCTGATCGACGTCGATCGCGTCGCCCTTGCGCCGGAAGAATTCCAGCCCGGTGATGTCCACGCCCTGAGCGCGGAGCGCCTTGACGTAGTCGCCCTGGCCACACCCGAAGTCGAGCACCCGCGCCCCGGGGTTAGCGGCCAGCCACGGCTTGACCAACACCTCGTAGGTCGGGCTCTTGTTGTCCTTCTTCCCACCACGCAGGCGGAACATCTGCGCGAAGGTCTGGACGAACGAGTCCCGTTGGATGTGGTCGTAGTTGAACACGCCGTATTGCGACGACAGGTAGCCCCGGGCCTGTTCCTTCCGCTCGACCGGGACCACGTAGACGAGACACGGCTTGCCGAGCATCTTGCAGGCGAGCGCGTATTGCGCGGCGTGGATGACCTCGCCGTCACCCGTCGCGACGCACGCGCCCCACGTTCCGTAGGCGAGGATCAGCCGGCAGATTTCCGACCGGACCTTCGCCCCGCGCGAGAGCAGGTTGCCGGTGATCTCGTCGGGCTCGATCTCGACGAACCCGAAGTGGTGCCCGGCCGGGATCTTGACCGACGCCTGTTCGTCGCCGAGGTCGAGGTCGGTTCCGTTGTGGAGTTGGTTGAACCGCACCTCGTCGTAGGTCGATGCATCCTTGCCGAGCAGGAACACCGGCGCGTGCGTGACGCCGATCGACCGGAGCGCCTTCGTCCGTTGGTGCCCGGCGACGATCGTCTTGCCACGGACGATGATCGGCTTGCACACGCCGAGAACCTTGATCGACTCCTGCAGCCGCTCGATCGCGGTCGGGTCGATCCGCCTCGGGTTGTAGTCGGCTCCCTGCAAGTCGCCGATCGGATGGTTCAGCGAGAGCATCGGCGGATGATGGTTGCGGCGAACCCGTAGGGCGAACCGGTTGAGGCCATGTGGTCGTCGAGGAGTTTCGTGAAGCCGACCAGCTCGTCGGCATCGAGCGGGACTTTGCGGTCACCGAACTTGAGGTAGTCGGTGTCGTTGCCTCCACGCTGCTCGTCGCCCGGAACCTCGAAGCCTTCGAGGTCCACACTCGGGATGTCCTCGGGATTGAATCCGGTGAGACCGATGTCCACCGAGCCAAGTTCGGCCAGGTGGTCGAGCTCGGCGCGTAGCATGTCCCAATCCCACCCGCCCCCGGTCTCGGCCAAGCGGTTGTCGGCGATCATGTAGGCCCGCGACTCCGCGTCGGTCAGGTGTTCCAGCACGATGACCGGCACGGCTTCGAGCCCGAGCTTCCGTGCGGCCAGCACCCGGCCATGACCGGCGATGATCGTGTTGTCGGGACGGATCAGGACCGGGTTGTTGAACCCAAACGCACGAATTGAACCGGCGATTTGCGCGACCTGCCCCTCGGTGTGGAGCTTCGAATTCGTCGCCGACGGGATCAAATCTGCGGTTGGTCGTAGGGCGAGGGTTGGTGTCATCTTAGCGAAACTGCAAATTTGTTGCGAAAACTAGTGCTTTCATGCGGTGCCCCTTCATACC
>JACCDY010409171.1_pt1 | contig 10025 bp, 7 predicted proteins | sample 7446391 | NCBI WGS metagenome assembly JACCDY01 (sample SAMN15323451, study PRJNA562643) | freshwater metagenome | isolation source: river surface water | place: USA:Blue River Watershed | collected 2017-08-18
CATTTATGAAAAGTATGGTGCACGTGTTCTTGAGGCTAATGTGCGTTCATTTCTAAGTGCTACTGGTAAGGTTAATAAGGGTATTCGTGATACCTTAAGAGATGACCCGAATAAATTTGTGGCTTATAACAACGGCATAGTAATCGTTGCTGATGAAATTGGGTTAGGTAGAACATCGGACGGTGGGTCAGGCATTCTTTGGTTGAAGGGAATGCAAATTGTTAATGGCGGTCAAACTACTGCTTCAATATATTTCTCTAAAAAGAAAGACCCTTCTATAAATTTGGAAAATGTTAGGATTCCCGCCAAAGTAATTATTCTCAAAGAAAGTGATTTAGTCGAAGAAGAGAGTTTAATTTCTAATATATCTAGATATGCTAACAGTCAGAATTCCGTTAAACAGTCAGATTTGTCAGCGAATAAACCATATCACATTGAAGTTGAAAAGCTTTCATTAACTACTTACTGCCCTGATGGTGTGGGGCGTTGGTTTTATGAGAGGGCATCTGGAAGTTATAATACGTTCCTAGCAAGAGAGGGGAATACTCCAGCCAGATTAAAAAAATTAAAAGAGAGCGTTATTCCATCTAGTAGAAAATTTACTAAAACTGATTTGGCTAAGTACATTAATTCTTGGGCACAAAAACCTTATCTTGTTAGTTTAGGCGCACAAAAAAACTTTGAAAAATTAATGGAGGCTATGGCAAGTGACGATGGTCAATCCATTTATCCATTACCAAACGTCCAAGAATTCAAAAGAATAATATCTAAAGCAATTCTATTTAAGCGTGCATATGGAATAGTTAGGCCAGGGTTCCCAGCTTTTCAAGCAAATATTACGACATATCTAGTGGCAATTCTCTCAAAGGTAGCGGGAGATTCATTTGACTTTGATAGGGTTTGGCTTAAGCAAGATATTTCTGAACAACTTAAAGAGCAATTAAAAATTTGGTCAATTTTAGTTGATGATGCTTTAAATCGTTCCGCTAACGGTCGCATGCTGTCCGAGTGGGCAAAAAAAGATGATTGCTGGTCCTATGTTTCTTCGCAACAATTCGCTTTGTCTGTAGAGGATATTCCTGAAATAAAAATCGCTCTTAATTAGAATTCTACGATTTCAAATTTATCGTAGAGACATGGTAAGTTTTTTACGGCAATCCTAAATTGGGATCTAGCTTTTATAGAGAGCTTTCCTGTGTCAGCCATTGATAGTTTGGGGGCCGGATCATAGTTAACTAAACCTGTATTCATTGCGTCCAGATACTTTGTAAAGTCTGTCCCAATGCCAAGCAATGCAGGGGGGTTGTATTTATAATTTATTGGTGGGTCATCTCTACGCTCATATGGTATGTATGCTGCGTTAGCGTGCTTTTTATTCCAGTGGTTGATAAGTCCTTGATATGTCCAGATCGCTGATGGCTTCCCGGAGGCGTCAAGCATAGTTATACCTTTACCTACATCTATAATTTTCTTGGTTACGGGATCAAATCCATCCAAAATTAAGAGTTGTCCGGTAGTTTTTTTTCTTTCACCAACTTTATGGACCCCAGTAAAATAAATTGAATCATCTGGGCGTGTATACCCGTATTTTCTGAGAAAAGCCTCGCAGCCTTCTTCTCCATAGAAGCCACCGTCTGGCTCGGGTGTCATTAATGTTACTTTGCCTGTAGAGTATGCCTTAATTTCCCACCCTAAAAAATCAGGGGCTGCTATTCCGTTAGGCTTCACGCCAAGGTGTGCCTCTAGGGTGTAGCCGCCAGCATTTTTGGCGTTATAGTTAACTATCTCTCCATTCGCTAACATTCTAACTGATGGTGTCCAGTTTAATTCTTTAATTCTACTTAGTTCATTGAGCAAAGATTGTTTTGTGTCAATGATATGTCCAAGTGAAACCTGATAAAAAACACCTGATCGTTCAATTGCATTATTTTTCTTTAATTTGTCAAAGTGAGATGAGAGTAGGCTTTTTTCGAGCGAGAGATATGCAAGAACTTTTCTATCATTAGTGATCCCAAACCAAAGCACTCTTCCATCCCAGCTATTTTTTGGCCTTCTTTTTTCTTTTGGAATTGGTTGCATGTTTTTTGATGGGGCAGATTTGCATCCCATTAGAAAGCCAGACAGTCTTACTTCTGGATAATTCGGGTAAAGAATAAGTTGAGAGTGTGGGGCTGGCTCTAACGTATCGTTTTCGCCGAGCCAAAATAGGTTTAATTTTGCTTTAAAGTTGGCTAATTTGGCAGATGTGTCTGAAACTACATCCTCAAAGGGCAGTATGTTTAGGACTTCGTAGTTTCCGCCAAGATATATTTGTTGTTTAGAGTTGTCGTTTTCTGCAAGTGGTTTTGCAATTAGTTTGATCGCTCCGGCATGTCGAAAGCGGGCCTGCAAAGTATCTAATGATATATCCATAAGAGTAGGATAAATTTATTTGAGATGTTTGACCATGAGTTTTGCAGCATGTCTCATTACATCGACAACAACTGAATTACCAAATTGTTTGTATGCCCTCGTATCAGAAACCGGTATTTTGTATGAGTCCGGAAACCCCATTAATCTGGCGCACTCACGAGGAGTTAGGCGTCTAGGATTTTTATTTTTTCCTTGGTAAATTAAAATCTCCGATCCATCTTTGTAGTATCTTGCCGATAATGTTCTTGCTACGCTATCAGGAAATACTAAGCCAAATCCAAAACCATTTCCAGCCGCTTTGTGTTTTGCGGCATAATTTTGTAGGTAGGTCCAAAGACCATCTGTCAGAGTATATTTGTCTAAAACTTTTTTCTTTTTATGGTCAAAGTATTTATCGCCATCCCATTCTAAGTATGGTTCTGAGCCATCAGTTTTATGAAGAATTTCACTGATAGTTCTTTTGTTTTTTTCTGGGATCTTAATGCCGTCAAAATCAAAATCTTTCGGTTTTTTAAATCCAATAATAATTATTCTTTCTCTGTGTTGTGGTACCCAGTGAGCTCCATCGATAACTCTGTAATGTATATCGTAACCAAGCTCTGACACTAGAGTTCTTTTAATTACATCAAAGGTTCTACCTTTGTCATGTGACATTAAATTTTTTACATTTTCCAAAAGAAATGCTTTTGGTCTCTTTTCGTGAATGATACGTGCCACATCAAAAAATAGTGTTCCTTGAGTTTCGTCTTCAAATCCATGAGCTTTTCCTAAAGAAGATTTTTTTGAAACTCCAGCTATGCTAAATGGTTGGCAAGGAAAACCAGCCAACAAGACATCATGAATAGGTATTTCTTTTGCATCTACTTTAGTTATATCTCCATTAATTTCATGTGAATCATTGAAATTTGATGTGTACGTGGTTTGTGCGTAACTATCCCATTCGCTAGTGAATACGCATTCCCCACCAACTTCTTCAAATGCTTTTCTGATCCCGCCTATGCCGGCAAAAAGATCAATAAAGGTAAATTTACTTTTTAATCTCTTTTTTGGTGGGGAGGTTATTTTTTTACTTTCAAATTCTTTTAGAGCTAAACCAATTACTTGAGGCACGGCAATGTGACCGTTCTCCCATCTGGAAATTGTTTTAGCTTCCACTCCGAGTAATTCTGCTAAAGCCTTTTGAGTGATGCTTTTCCGAGCTTGTTTTAATAGTTCAAGAGGGGTCATTTTCGCCAGGTAGTTAAGTGGACATTTTGGTATAAGTATACCCAGAAGAGAGATTATGCATTATACTGTATAAGTATACAGTATTTATACTTCTAGGCATAAGTATTTTTGTTTTAACAATCAATTAGCATGCATATATTTCTCTTAACAGCTGGTGGCAGAATAAAATGCTTACGCTGTACAGCAAAATCTAAAAGGACTGGTTTGCAATGTGGTGCACCGGCTTTAGTGCTTAGCAAGACACAAAAGTGTCGGATTCATGGCGGCAAATCAACCGGCCCGAAAACTGAGGCTGGTATTCAAAAAATTCGTGAAGCAAATATTACTAGTGGTAATGAAACAAGGGCAGCTCGTGAAGAGCGATCCCAAAAAAATCTCTGGTTTGCTCAAGCGGAAGACGTAATGCAGGTTTTAGAAATGACAGCCAGCCCCCGAAATAGAGGCAGAAAACCAAATGGTTACACTAGGATTAAATCATTAGATGATGTCAAAGAATGGGTAGCTAATGATGTTTTGCACCGTATTACAGCCCCGCTTAAGGAGTAATTTTTATTTGATCAAATAACCTCTTGAACCGTAGCTTGAGTTTCGTTGGTTTCGGAGGTGCACCCCCACCATATTTTGTGCATCCAAATCCAGAACAAATGCAGTGGGGGGTAACCCACAAAACCCACGAATCAAAGCAGTTCATTGCAGATCTTGGGATTGATCCTGTACACAACTGTCTTTCTTCCAGCATTCTCTGATGCATGTTCTGTTAACCAGCCGTATTCGACCAATGTGTTTACTGCCATTTCAACTTGGTATTTATTTTGCAGGCTTTTCCAGCCCTTATGCATGACAGTTCTCTGGGTGAAGCCATCTAACAATTTTCCTTTGATCAGATTTGTAGCTAATGACCGAGCTGATGTTGCATCAAGACCATGTACGGAGCCATAGATTCTTTTTGCGTGACTCTTTAAATATTCGGAAAACTTAATTGCCGCATTAAGACTTTTAATTCCAACTTGATTGCCATTGTGGTCTAGCAGATGAAATAGCAACGCCAATCCGGGAATTAAGCTGCGGTATTTTGCAAAGTGACTCTGTTCTGATGGATCTAGCTTGCCTTGCCGTAGCATTTTTTCGTTATCTGCGTACCAGCCATTAAACATCGCTTGAGCTTCACTATCAAAATTTAGAACTTGGACGCCATTCCGGTTTGGAATTAATCCAGGAATTGGTTCGGTTGACACTTTTCGCAACCTAATAACAGCCTGTTCCATTGCTTGGATTGCAGTTCTGTCAGGCAATCGATCAATGAGTGTGTATTCATCATCCAAATCAGGCCAAACCAGTAGTTGAAAACGTTGAAGTAATCCATCATTTTTTGAGCTACCGGACTGCGCTGATCTAACATAGGTTTTAATTCTGTCAGGTTGAAAGCCACCAAAAACACTTAATAAGAATCGGTTTAAAGTAATAGTTCCTCTAGTAACGCGATCGAAGGTATAGCTGGTGTTGCCACCCCAACCAGATAAATAAAAGCCACGTGCAGCTTCCTGTCCTGGGGTATCTAAGCTTTGAAGAAGTCCAGTAAGTTCATCTGCGAGGGCTAAAACACCTTGTGGATTATCTGAAATAATCTCCCCAAGAGCTTGGTACGTGATGTCATTCACAATGAGTCGCTTTTTAATCGGCTTTTCAGGTTCAATTGGAAAGGCTGTGCTTTTACCTGATTTAAATTCAGACATTTCTTTGTCAAATATCTTTTTGGCTTTCATGTATTCAGAGTATTCAAACTTGTAATCAGAGGCAGCTTTTTCTTCAAGGTATTGAAGTGGTTTTAAAGCAGCCTGAAGAGCTGGGGTTTTCATCGATCCAGGGCTACCAACAATTCCGCCCCAAAATGCTGGATGCACAATCCATGAGTCATCAAACTTCTTAGGTTGAATACCAATCATGTTGCCTGCAGCAATCCCGGCGCCCGCAAGTGCTGGTATTGCGAGGTAATCAATTGGGCAACTCAAGCGTTCAGCAATATCAACAACAGCATCACCAATGGCTTTTGGTAGATCTTTAGGATCTAACTTTGCTACTGGCTTCAAATCGCCAGGTAATTTTTGTGGTGTTTGCCAATTGCAAGGCTGTTCCAAAATATGATCTTTACTAAGAAGCCGCTCTTCGACAAGTTGTCTGACTGAATGCCAGTTCTTATCAGCGCAACTATTATGAAAGCAATGAAATCCTAGCTTGCCATCTGCATTTTTTGAGATTGCTGAATCACCTTTGCCGTGCTCAGGGTTAAAGGGGCAGTGATCAAGTTTGTAGCTGACTAACCCGCTGTCTTTCTTGATGATTTCGTAACCAATATCGAGGTTTGACAGGAATTTGTCCAAATCATAGTTTTTGTTCAGAAGATTTAACTGAAGATCTGACAGTGGACCAATATTCGATGGTGGTTTACCAAGAAACCCCAAAGCTGTTTCAGCTATTAACTTCTCTTTTGAGACTACGATCATATTGTGTGGTGTATGAATGAGCTCAGCAAGCCTATGAGGAGTTTCCTCCGTATTGGGACCTTTATTTGCCATCGTTCCGTAGAGCTTCACTATCCGGCCGGGATTGGAAACAACAGTATCAATTTTTACGGTGTCATTATTGAATTTATTTCCAAGCTCAGTCAGTACATCACTTACTAGCTTGGTGTTTTCGTCTGTGTTATCCAGGTCGATTCGATACAGCAAATGGTACCCATTACCAGATAATGCAAAGATGGGGGATCCCCAACCTTTGGACTCTAGGTATTGCTCACAGCTTTTGGCTACTTTCAAAGCAGCTGCAAGTTGTTCATTTGAGGACGAGGTGTTAGTTGGCCTTATTGGATCGCAGTCGATAAGTAATAACGAACGTTTAGCTGCATCATCATTGGTAAATAAGCCTTTTGCGTATGCCTTTATACTGTTGTTGGCCGGCCCAATAAATTCATCCTTGATGGGGTTCAAGTTGACGTAAATAGCAGCTGACGAGTTCAATCTGATTGCTGCGTTGGCTAACTCAGCCAAATGAGCACGATCAAACACACCTGAGTCAGTTCTTTTTCTGCCATCTGCTGTTGGTGGATACACCGCACGTAACTCAATACGGCTATAGTCAGGCATTACTTGATTGATGAAGCTGATGATTTTTTCACAATTAGGTTGCTGAGAGTTAATCATCATTGCTCTCCACTGTAGAAACGCTGTTCACATAGGTGCTGGCTGATGAATTTAGAAGTTCAAAAATTGCGCCTAAATTTTCTTCAATCTCTTGCAGTTTTTTGGACTGAATAGCTGATTTTTCATTTCCAAGCCGGCGGTAAACTAAAAAAGATCTGCTAGAGCTATTTGGGCACCCACCTTGATATGGGGCTATAGGCCGATAGATTTCTATGGCATCAAACCCAGCCTGGCTAAATTTTTCAAACCAATTTGTTGAAAGAGAGTAGGGCTCAAGCAAGTAATAAATGTGGCCATTGGTATCTGACCAAATGGATACGTGATCAAAGAAACCTGTAGATTTGAGTGCATCGTAGTCTTTGGCTACGTATTTGGGCTCAACTCCAAATTTCTTGGGCTTTAACCCTGTTATGTTGCTAAAAATTACAGTTCGTTGTGATCGTGCACCATGTTCCTGAGCGGTGCCTATATCAACTGGATATGTACGGTAAGTCCAGGTAGGCGGCTGATTGTTGCTGGTTACATATGAGCCTAGGCCGAAGTATTGATAACCTAAGTAATCTTTGAACTTAAGATTCCCATGAGTGCTGAATGATAGTTTTTGAGTTTTATCTTCGTCATCTTTATACCAAGCGTTAATGGTCACTAATTTTTGTTGAATTGGTTTCATGTGTTGTCCTTTTGATTTGCTTGATTTGTTAGGTATTCCAAAACTTCATGCGCCCAAAACCCCGAAGCTCTACCTCCTGGAACAAGCTTGAAGGAGCGCGGGAAAAGACCTTTTGCCTGAAGGGCAAAAATATGTGGCTCTGAAAGGGTTGTGAGTTGTGTTACTTCATGCATCCTCAGAATCGGTTTGCCGATGAGGTTTTGCATCATTTTTTCTAGCAGAACGCTAGTACTAGGTTGGTTCATCTTTATCTCCTAAGGGCTCAGCACCATTGCTAAGCAACTAAGGAGATTTTTTCTTCTATTGATGTCGGTCGATAGTGACCCAAAAAATTATTTGATTCCCTTGACTAAGGGCGATTAATCCATTCCACGGCATCAAAATAATTGTCATTAATCCAAGCGGCTACATGAGGATTATTTTTTATGGCTTTTTTAATTAAATCTGTGCTTTTATCATGCATTTCAGCAACCATCTCCGTGGCCTTAGTTATGCCCAAATTTTGGCCGCCTCGGCTTTCAGGTAGCATTGCTATAGCCACTTCTGATGCCCATATTTCACCCATAAAATTAGAAGGGTTCCCAGCTGGCCGCTTAACTCCAAAGGCTTCTTCAAAAGAGATGCCATCGCCGACAGCCTCAATAGCTTGAGCAAGCGCCTCTCTTTCGTTATCTAAAATGGTGTTTTGCCTAATTCTTAATGCAAGCAATCTGAGATGCATTCTATTTGGATGTGGCGTTTTTTTCTTAACCAAGATATTGCTCCCATTCATTCATTAGCAACCTTCGTTTTTCAAGCTGATCTTCCCTTCTGTAGGATGCCTCAGTTTTGTTTTGAATTGTGTGAGCTAGAGCTAGTTCGACAGTTTCATTTTGATAGTTGGTTGTTTCTGCAGCCCAGTCTCTGAATGTCGATCTAAATCCGTGAGGTACATAGTTTGAGTACTTTGGCATTTTCTTCATTAAGGCTAAGAGAGCCATATTGGACATTGGTGTCGGCCCTTTCTTGGACACCCTACTTGGAAATACATATTTAGTAGATGAGTGATCTTTTTTGAGTGATTGAATGATTTCAATTGCTCTGCCAGGTAAGGGGATGCGATGTTCTTTACCTGCTTTCATCCGGTCACTTGGAATGGTCCAAACCTTAAGCTTTAGATCAAACTCTTCCCACGTGGCGTTGATGACCTCACTTGTTCTTGTGGCTGTTAGGATCAAAAATTCTAAAGCTAAAGCAGCAGTAGTCTTTTTAGTTTGTAGTTCCTTGATAAACCCCTGAATATTTTTGTAGGGGAGCGCAGGGTGATGTTTAACTTTTGTAATTTTGCTGGGGTTAGGTAGTAGTGAACTTAGATGTCCTTCATATCTGGCAGGATTTTCACCTGTGAAATACTCACGCGCCTTAGCCCAGTCAATAATGGCTTCAATTCGCTGTCTAGTTCTTGTGGCCGTTTCTGTTCTGACATTCCAAAAGGTTCCAAGAGTTTTGTTATTTTTGTCCTTAATTGGCTGCTCGAAAACTTTAATAACTAAGTTTGTGGTGATACTGTTAATTGGCAAATTGCCGATAATGGGGTTCACGAACGTATTGATTGTGTTTATCCACTGAGTTTTATGCTTTTGATTCTTCCATTCAGCTTTTTTCGCTTCAATGCATTTTTGAGCGGCATCTGAAAAGGTGATTTGTTTGGATGCTGCTAAGAATCGGTTTTTCTTAGCATTATCTTTAGCGTCCTTAGGGTCAATGCCTTCTAGAATTAACTTGCGCAGGTCACCAACTTTAATTCTTGCCTCGCTCAGTGATCTATCTTTTGTTGAGCCCAATCCTAATTCACGTCTTACGGGCCTTCCTGGATTCTTTGTTTGGGTTACAGCAGGACTTGTGTATCGAAAGATCCAACTTTTATTAATGCCCTGAGATCCTTGGGTGATTTGTAAGTAAAGGCCCTCGCATCCCGGGTCTACATGAGAGCCAAGTACTTTTAAATTTTCTACGTACTTAGCTGTAAAAGGACGTTTTTGCTTTGACATAAAACCCACCAATAAACCCACCAATATTTGCCAGATTCTATCAGAGTTTTTAAGAGCCTGTAATTGCTTAACTGGCTATAAACCCTTTATTTAATTGATTATTATTGACAATAAAATATTTAGTAAGAGTTTGCAATAGTATTTCTATGCGGATCTCGTCTCCGCCAATATCAAAGACACAAAGGGCTGAAAAGCCCTTTTTCTTTTGCAAAATCAAATTACTCTTAGTAATCAATGTCTTTCATTACAAATGAGCCTTATTCTTTCTTGGTACAAGCCCTTGAGCATATCTTTAATCATTTAAAGGTGGGAGAATGAATTCAATGACACTTTGTTGGTTAATGCTGAAAAGGAATGATCATGAAAAAAAGTTCTTTATTAATTGGTTTGGTGGCAATCGTCCCTTTGGTGGGCTGTCAGTCTGGGCACTACGGTAGCGGTCAAAAAGCATCTGCAACTTTGGAGTCGCGTTCAGGATCTAGTACAAAG
>JACCDY011254156.1_pt1 | contig 10025 bp, 5 predicted proteins | sample 7446391 | NCBI WGS metagenome assembly JACCDY01 (sample SAMN15323451, study PRJNA562643) | freshwater metagenome | isolation source: river surface water | place: USA:Blue River Watershed | collected 2017-08-18
CGTAGGGAAACTCACTTAATCTCTCCAGTATCCGCACCATCCTTATTTACTCTGGAGATGCTGCGTGACGGATTAGGCGTCCACGTCGGATTGGATAACTCAAAGAACCGCCAGTGCCCATCATGTAAGAGCGGAAGAATTTTAGTTAGCAAGAATGGTGGAGGTTCATACTGCAGCAACATTCCGCTCTGTGACTTCAGTTCACCCGTATGTCTCAAATGCGAAAAGCCAATGACTTACACCGATGGGAAAGAACGTTTCATTTGTGAAAAACACCCCGATGCTTTGCATAGAATCTGCTTTGTGTGTGACTGGGGTGTGTTGGTACCTAAAAAGTTCATCAGTAAATACACGGGCACTGAAGAAACATTCTTCTCTTGTCACACGTGGCGAAAGACGGGCTGCAAAGGAAAAACTAACTAACGTCCCAAACTGAGTAAATCCATCACAACTCTTACGACGTTATCTCGAATTATTCCAATACTGTCAGAGAATTTATCTCGACGCTCTTTTCTGGAACCTGACCCTTGATTGGTTTCAAATGCGACTTTAGTACGAGTGGCTACTGCGAGTGTGTGTTTGATGATTCTTTGACTAATACCAATACTCATGGGAATCTGAATTGTTGGGTCTGTGAACGGTGTAAATGGAACGTCTACAGATTTTCTTGGCGTACGTCTATCCAAAACACTGTAAGCGCTTACGGTTGAATTCTCAATCCTTTTCAATTCTGCTTGACGAATTGCGATATCTCGCTCTTGCTTGCCACTAACTTGTGCAACGTATGCAGCAGGTAGCGATGTGGTCCTACGCCAAATCTTTGCGTTTTGTCCTGGCAATGGTCTGTAGCCGAATATCCAGAGAACCCACTCATACATATAAATTGGACCGTGCTGTTGATTAAGCGGTTCCAAATCGAAGAACTCACTTTGTTCCAGGTTTTCCATATCAGGCAAGAGAAAAGTTGAAATGTCCATGTCATAGGCACGTGCAATTTTCACCGCATCGTCAAGAGTCATGGGACCTTGACCATCCTCAATCCATTTATAGTGTCCAGGTTCAATCCCTGCCTGCTTTGCAAAATCTTCCTGAGACTTAGGATTCGGTGGCGGCACCTTCCCGTCGGGCTTCCATTCACTTTCGATATTGTTGAAAGAAATGAATTGCATAATTAGTTCATCACGCACTTTCTTGAACTCAATTTCTTCACCATGTTTGCGGTCTGCCTTTGCAGCCTTGGTCTCTCCTGAAACTCGAGGTGCTCGTTTCTTTTTGGGTAACTCAACTGCCTGGCGTTCCTTGGCCTTGGCATCCCAATAGGCATCGGCCTCTCTTTGTCGTAATACAAGTAACTTCTGATGAGCCAAGGAATTGACCACAGAACCTCCTATGTATGGGGAACTTTGCTCAATCGTCATCAGTTGTACCTCCCAAGAAAATGGTAAGAGTCAATAAAAGCGAGAATTTTTTTAGAGGTAAAAACTCTCGCTTAGGTGCAAACGGTACTTAATGCGTCATTGAAAAGGAAAGGAGTTGGAGTGAAAACTCAACTCTTAAGCGTGCCTCAGTTCTCTGAGAGCACAGGAATCAGCACATCGACCATCTATAGGAAGACCCAAAATGGAACCATCCCATCTGTAAGCGTTGCAGGGCAGGTTCGCATTCCTGCCTGGTATCTAGACGAACTTACCCAGAAGCCAGGCGAACTTCCATCTTGGCTCCAGAAGGGAGAGATTGATGAAATCTAAGACCCACTTCTTCACAGAAAATCCAGATGACCTGATTAAAGTCCCACGTTGGTTTGTTGAAAGCCTTATCAACATGGTTTATTCAATTCCAGATTGGTACAACATGGAATGTTTTGATGGTGTTCACGATGAGTAACTCAACACAGGATGTATCAAAATTTCTCCAAGCAATCTGTGGTGATGGAGGTGGATTCGTATCTATTTCCTACACGATGGACTCACACCTAAAATCTCTGCGCAGTGAATTTTTCAATGCGACAGATATCGCATCCATTGAAAAGCATTTATCGTCATTACCGACGGGTGCTCAAGTTGTCTTTAATTTTGCGCGTATTGCCAAGAAGCCTGCTTCTGGTCGTGGCAAGATTACCGACACGCATGCATTTAGTGTCATTGGGATGGATATTGATATCGCAGACCCCAAGAAGGCGAATAAATCTTTACCTGCGAATATCGATGAAGCAGTTGTAGCACTGGAAACTTTGCCACTACCGCCGTCAATCTTTGTTAACTCGGGTAGCGGACTTCATGCGTATTGGGTTCTAGATGAAGATTTAGTTGTCTCAGATGAGAGCGACTTAAAACATGCTCGTGAGTTCGTGGCAAATTTCTATCGTGGAGTGGTTTCTAACCTCCCTCAATACAACTTTGACCCTACCCACGACCTAGCACGTTCATTCCGTATGCCAGGGTCGACTAACTTGAAGCACCCAGCAGACCCAAAAATCGTCACGATTCGTGAGCACCATAGCGAGCGCATTTACTCTCATGACGAAATCATTGACGCAAGCATTGCTGCAACAGCAAAGGAACGTGCAGTAAAGATTGCGCCAGTTGATGTCGATTCTGTAACCCAGAAGGTCGACTTGGATTTAATGTCTTCAGGTTGCGGTTGGGTTCGTGACGCACTCAAGCATGGAGACAGCGCAACATATGAAACATGGTGGGGCATGGCTTCATTGCTGTCTAAGGTTGAGAATGGGCGTGAAATCTTCCATCAATGGTCGAAGAATCATCCTGACTACGACCCTGATGTAACGGATGCAAAATTTGACCAGGTAGACCCTGAGAAGGCTGACCGCACCTGCCTAGGGTTATCCCTATATCCAACAAGTCCAGTTGCTGGAGCGTTGGTGGCTGGAGTTAATAAGCAATGTACAAAGTGCGTATTCCATGAAGGTATCAAGTCACCTGTTGAACTTGGAATCCCAGGAATCCGTACGGTCATAACCAATAACGCACAATTACGTACTAAGGCAGCAGCGTTATGGGCAGGTGTTCACACCAATAACCACCCACGTCGTCTCTTCTCATTTAATCGTCAGATTGCGCGTATCAAGGAAGATGATGCCAAGGTTGAAATCTTGGACATGACCACCGCGAAGTATGAGTTCGCTCGCTTAGTCAATTGGATGCAAGAGGGCAAGAATGAATGGGGAACACATGTTGACCCTTCACAAAATGTAATTGGCGATGCACTCTCCACACATAAACCGCCACTACCTGTACTCACTCAGGTAGTTTCAATGCCCATTGTTACATCTGAGGGGCGGTTAATTACTGCACCCGGATATGACGCAGAGTCGGGAGTCTTCTATGCAGCAGAGTCGGGATGTTTACCGCAAATCAACTCTGCTGCCACCAAGCAAGATGCGCTAGATGCACTGAAATGGATTGAAGAGGAAATCCTTGTGGACTTTCCTTTTGCTGATGCCGCGTCAAAGGCTGCAGCCATTTCAATTGCAATTCTACCCTTTGTTCGCCAACTCATTCATGGCCAAACTCCGTTGTACTTACTAGAAAAGCCTGCTGCAGGAACAGGTGCAACAACATTAGGACTTGCACTTTGTTATCCATTTATGGGTAAGGAAATTCCTGTAACAACCTGGACGACTACCGAGGAAGAGCGGCGTAAGCAAATTACTGCGCACCTTGCATCTGGTGGTGGTCCTATCTTCTATGACAACATGAGTGGATACGTAAACTCAGATGTTCTAGCCAGTGCTCTCACAATTCAGAATTGGTCGGACCGTTTACTGAGTACAAGCAAGCAGGCGGAGTTTCCAATTAACTCCACATGGCTTGCCACAGGAAACAATCCAGAGTTTCATGCACAGATTCTGCGTCGTATAGCCAGTATCCGTCTTGTTTCATTGATGGAGGACCCAAGCCAACGTACAAATTGGCGCCATGCTGATTTACTACATTGGATTTCTATGCACCGTACAGAGTATGTAGAGAAGATTCTGACGATTGTGATGGCTTGGCTTAATGAAGGTATGCCTGAGTTCCAAGGTAAACCACTAGCCAGTTATGTCAGTTGGTCCTCTGTCATGGGAGGAATTCTTCATTTCGTGGAGGTACCTGGTTTCCTTGAGAATATCGACCTTAAGAAAGCAGCCATGGATAACGAGACCCAGGTAATTCGTGAGTTCATTCAGGCATGGTGGGAAGAGTATGAAGGAGCACCCAAATCACCAACCGATATCTTCGCTGATTTCTCAGCGATGGAGGTAACGGGAAATTGGGATGCCCCTACTCGCCAAGGACAGGTAACAAAGGTGGGTCGTTGGATGGCACACCTGAAGGACCGTGTCTTTTCCGTCGGTTCAACTACCTTGCAAGTTACTCACAATGGACGCAAGTACTACCTGAAGGAGATTCAAGAGGTGGCTGCTTAGCAACCTCTACACCTTCTACACCTTTGTAACGGGATGTGGTTGGCGCAGTGCAAGATAGAAAGACATTCCTGCGCTCGCCCACCACTCCCAACAAGGTGTGTAGGTTGTACAAGTTGTAATACTTTGACTTTACCCAGACGCAATGAAGATTAAATGTCATCCTTATACAAACAAATTAATAAGGAGAAGATATGGACCTTCCAACACTTTATACGCCAGCACAGATTGCTGACTACCTTCACGTATCCCGTGGAACCATTTACTCACTTTTGAGTCGTCGGCAGATTGATTCGGTAAAAGTGGGACGCAACAGACGCTTTACTGCAGAGCATGTTAAGGAATACCTTGCACGTCACCCACAAGAAGTAATCATCACCTATTAGTAGATAGCAAGATTGAAACAGAGGGCTCAAAAGCGGAAAGTCATCTTGCAATGTGCAAGATTCGCAAGCCCCACATACATCATTCGGTCCCTAATGAAGATTGTTAAACATCAATTGGTAAAAACCCCATGGAAACCAGGTCTGTCGCACGGACAGCCTCCAAAAAAGAAAGGCAGTTGCCAAGATGTTAAGTTCAATCCAATTTAGTAAGTTCAAGAAGCCAACCAATAACGGGCCTAAGCCACCTAAAGTTAAGAATGGCGGTTCGTACAAGTATCCAAAGCCTGTTCCTACAAGAGAGGAACGGGATTTAATGGAGTCAAAGGCACGAATCAATAACGCAAAGGCCGCAAAATTGAACCGAGAGGCCTAGAACCTAACCTTTTTCCCGCATATCTCATTTAATGACCAAAGAAATGAACCCTTTGTCGGTGGCTTAGTACAGAATTAGTCCCATGGTGGAGGTCATCCGCCGAGTAACCAGGGGGATTTATGTCTGAGCGTGGCGATGTTCTCATCGAGAACCCGATAATCAATTCGCCATTTTTTGAGCCGAATAAGCAGTTTGCCTTTGATGACTTCGGCATCAAAAACGAGGTCATTGATGGAAGGCGTCCAAGTTCCTATTTCATACCAATCGCGGGTGCAAAAAAGTCTAAGAGCGGTCAACTTGTCATTGATACCGAATGGACTAAGGACAGAATTGAAGAGAACCAATTTATTAATGGAGTTCGCTCAAAGGTGCGAGTTTGGCGAGAATCTGGATATCCAGGAGTAACTCCAACCACACTTCAACTTCTACGTTATTGGACTGATAAAGACAGAGAAAAGAAACTCTTCTTCTGCCAAATCGAAGCACTAGAAACAATTATCTACTTGACTGAGTGTGCGAAGTCATTTGGGGACTCCTGGATGATAAATGACCTTAAGAATGCCAACGACCTTTCTAATCCTGGTCTGAATCGAATGGCTATGAAAATGGCAACGGGGTCAGGAAAAACTGTCGTAATGGCAATGATTATTGCATGGCATACCCTCAACAAGAAGGCGGCCCCTACTGACTCTCGTTTTGGTGACGCGTTTTTAGTTGTCACTCCGGGAATCACTATCAAGGACAGACTGCGAGTTCTTGTTCCTAGCGATGAGAATAATTACTACAGAGAAAGAGACATAGTTCCAATAAATCTCTTTACAGAATTACTACAAGCCCAAATTCTTATTACTAATTTTCACGGTTTTCAACTAAGAGAGAAGTTGAAAACTGGAAAATTAAACAAAGCAATCTTGCGTACGGATGGGCTTGAAACACCAGATGAAATGGTCAGACGAGTTTGTAGAAATCTCGGGACGAAGAAAAACATAATCGTTTTAAATGATGAAGCCCACCACTGTTATCGCCGCAAGCCGGAAGATGCTGACGAGGCTATATCTACTGATGAAAAAACTGAGATAAAGGCGCGGGAAGAAGAAGCAAAAGTTTGGATTTCTGGTCTAGAAGCAATTAAAAAGAAACTTGGAGTACGTGCTATTTATGACCTTTCAGCAACTCCCTTTTTCTTAAAAGGTTCTGGATATCCGGAAGGAACTCTTTTCCCTTGGGTAATTTCAGATTTTTCACTTATTGATGCAATTGAAGCAGGAATCGTCAAAGTTCCCAGAGTCCCTGTTTCCGATGACTCGGGTGTAGGTGAACAGCCGACCTATCGTGACCTATGGCTTCGAATTAGAGACTTTTTGCCAAAGAAAGGTAGAAAGACAGAACTCGCTGGAGATGAACCTGTGCTCCCTGTGGAATTGCAAGGAGCGGTGCACAGCCTCTACAGCAATTACCAGAAGTATTTTGATTGGTGGGATAAGAATCCGGATGCACAGGCAAGCGGCCACACTCCACCTGTATTCATTGTTGTTTGTAACAATACTAACGTTTCCAAAATGGTCTTTGATTACATTGCTGGTTGGGAAAAACAAATAGAAGGCCAAACTATCGTTCAAGCAGGAAAACTAGATGCTTTTCGAAATGATGATGGGTATGGAAAATGGAATAAGAACCCTTACACAATCCTGGTTGATAGCGCACAACTTGAATCAGGAGATGCACTAACCGAAGATTTCAAGAGAGTCGCCTCCAAGGAAATTGATGATTTTAAGAGAGAGTACGCAAACCGACTTGGTGGGAAAGATATTGAATCAATTAGTGATTCCGACATCCTGCGTGAAGTAATGAATACGGTAGGCAAGCAAGGAAAACTTGGAGAAAATATTCGTTGCGTTGTTAGCGTATCTATGCTTACAGAAGGCTGGGATGCAAACACAGTTACTCACGTTCTGGGAGTGCGTGCGTTCAGTACTCAGTTACTTTGCGAACAGGTTGTAGGCCGCGCTCTTAGACGTCGTTCTTACGTTGTGAATGAGAATGGCTTCTTTGAACCTGAATATGCTGAAGTGTATGGCGTGCCATTTTCCTTCATTCCATGCAGTGGTTCTACCTCAGACCCAAAACCAGGGAATATGCCGACTCGTGTGCGTGCCATCGATTCACGAAGTAACTTGCGCATAACTTTCCCCCATGTACTTGGGTACAGATATGACTTAGGCACCGAGAAACTCAACTATAAGTTTGATGAAGATTCAAAAATGGTTCTATCAACCGCGGATGTACCAACTAAAACCATAAGCGAGCCAATAGTTGGTGAAGGTAGCGTACATACCCTTGATGACTTAAAGGCAAATAGAAGTAATAGGGTTGCTTTTGAAGTAGCGAAGGAAGTTCTCGAACGGTTCTTCGGCGAAGATGGAAACTATAAGCCTTGGCTTTTCCCTCAAGTACTAGAAATAACAAAGCAGTGGATGTCAGAGTGCTTAATAATGAAGGACAACACATTCCCTCAGATGCTCTTAATAACTCGGTTTACAAGAAATGCAGCGGAGAAGATTTACCGTTCGATTGTTGCATCGGTTGACGGACAAGAGCGGATAAAACCAATTCTGAGGTCCTTTGAAGTTGAAGGAAGCACGGATTACGTTGATTTTGACACAACGAAGAATGTTTACGTCACGGATGAAACTAAATGTCACATATCCCATGTTGTAGCAGATACATCTTCTTGGGAACAAAAAATGGCCTCAGTACTTGAAGAGATGTCGGAAGTTAAGTCGTACGTGAAGAATCAAAGTCTTGGATTTTCAATCCCTTATGTTTTAGAAGGGGATGCAAGACAGTACATACCAGATTTTATTGCTCATCTAAAAATACCTGGAAGTGACCGTCATTTGAATTTAATCCTTGAAGTTTCAGGAGAAAAGCGAAAGGACAAGGCTGCAAAAGTGGAGACTGCAAGAAATCTTTGGGTACCAGCAGTTAATAATCATGGAGGTTTTGGTCGATGGGTATTTTTAGAAATTACTGACCCGTGGGATTCACAAGGTCTTATCAGAAGTTGTATAGATGAGTTCGTAAACAATGAGGGAGTAAAAACAAGTGGCAACTAATTCCGGTGCAGGAAAGCGCAGTAGCGGTAAGAGTGTGGCCGCGATTAAGCATCTCGATAAACGCTCTAATATTCCGACAGAGGAATTGAGAGATTTCGTAGCGGAAGATGAAAAGAATCCCCAAGTACTTACTTACCCTCGAGATACCTCATTGGACCCACAACTTGTTTGGAAGGGGAAAGATGAGCAAGACTCAAATGATTTACGTGTTCCTGTCGTTCCTATTTACATTCAGGAGAAGATTCATCCTCAAGTATTGATTGATGACCTTTCCGAAGAGCAAGAGGAAAATCAACTTGATTTGTTCAGTGACTTCAACGGCGGCCCAAAGGAATTTGAACAGAAGATTGATTTTTACCAGCATGAACAGAACTGGACAAACCGACTCATTTTGGGTGACTCACTTCTAGTAATGAATTCGTTATCCGAAAAAGAGGGCCTCAGGGGAAAGATTCAAACAATTTACATAGACCCCCCATATGGAATTCGTTTTGGTTCGAACTGGCAGGTCAGCACAAGAAAAACAGATGTGCGAGATAACAGAGTTGAAGATGCAACACGGGAACCCGAACAGATAAAGGCTTTTCGAGATACTTGGCAGTTGGGTATTCATTCCTACCTTGCATACCTACGAGACAGACTTGTAATCAGTCGTGACTTACTGACTCAATCTGGCTCCGTTTTTGTGCAAATTGGTGAAGAAAACATGCACCTCGTACGTTCTTTGCTAGACGAAGTATTTGGTTCACAAAACTTTGTTTCGCAGATTTCATATGTGACAACCTCTGGCTTTGCTCAGGCAAAAGCACTAGGTCGTAGAGGTGACTACATACTTTGGTATGCGAAGGATGCGGAACAAGTCAAAGTACGAACCCTCCTACAAGAGAATAATGAACGTACCGGATATAACAACATTGAACTACCTGATGGCACTCGCCGAAGAATGACTCGAGAAGAGAGCGAAGGTTCAGCGAAAATACCTGAGGGCTCGAAGGTTTACCGAATTGATAACACGATTTCTCAAGGTGGAGCGTCCGCGCCACAACCATTTGAATATGAAGGAAAAACCTTTTTACCTGCAGCAAATTCACATTGGAAGGCAAACTATCCTGACGGCATGAACAGACTTGCAATGGCAAGAAGGCTTGTAGGTCAATCAACTGCTTTGGGATACGTTCGATACGCAAATGATTTTCCTTACCAACCATTTAGTAATCTTTGGACCGATACAGGTTTGGCTGGTTTTGCAAGTGGAAAGCGATATGTAGTTCAAACAAATACAAAAGTCATTGAACGCTGCATACTCTTGACGACCGACCCTGGAGATATTGTTTTTGACCCAACATGTGGCTCTGGTACTACTGCTTATGTTGCTGAGCAATGGGCACGTCGCTGGATAACTTGTGACACTAGTCGAGTAGCAATGGCATTAACACGAACCAGAATGATGTCATCCAGGTTTCCTTATTACTACCTTGCAGATTCATATCAAGGAAAAACAAAAGAAGAGGAATTAAGTGGTTTAGTCCAAGATAAATCTAATTTGATGGACGATGTGCGCAAGGGATTTGTGTATAAGAGAGTCCCTCACTTGACTCTTGGTGCAATAGCAAACTGTGATGAACTAAAGCCTGGTATGTCAATAAGTGAAATTGAAAAAACAGTAGCACGCAAGGCGGAAGTTGAAGTTTTATATGACCAGCCTTATGAGGACGTAAAGAAAG
>JACCDY010976232.1_pt1 | contig 10017 bp, 4 predicted proteins | sample 7446391 | NCBI WGS metagenome assembly JACCDY01 (sample SAMN15323451, study PRJNA562643) | freshwater metagenome | isolation source: river surface water | place: USA:Blue River Watershed | collected 2017-08-18
AACAGCATTTGAACATCGAACATCGAACGTCGAAACTGAACGTCGAAGTGAGGCGGGTAGGCCGTATCGATTTTACCACCTCTCTTCACTTCGATGTTCGATGTTGGGCGTTCGATGTTCGATGTTCGGATTCACCAGAGTGCCGTGTCGTCGACACGGCGCTACCTCATCTCGCCCCATCCCACCTGCGTGTCAGATTGCGTAATAGCACATCCCACCCAGATCTTTATCCCACTCCCCTCACCCCAAGGTCCAGCCTGCGGAAGCTTGGGTCAGAAACACCAGACGCGACGAGACCACGAGTGGACCTCGCTCATGCGAACCAATCCTTGATCACCTTGGCCGGCTCGACACCGGTCAGGCGCTGATCAAGCCCCTGATACTTGTAGCTGAGCTGCTCATGCTGGAGGCCGAGCGCATGGAGGATGGTCGCGTGCAGGTCGCGGACATGCACCGGGTTCTGGACGATGTTGTAGGACATCTCGTCGGTCTCGCCATAAACCTGTCCACCCTTGATGCCGCCGCCCGCCATCCAGATGCTGAAGCAACGCGGATGGTGGTCGCGACCATAATTGGTCTCACTGAGCTTGCCTTGGCAGTAAACGGTGCGACCGAATTCGCCGCCGAACACTACCAAAGTGTCCTCCAGCATGCCCCGCTGCTTGAGGTCCTGGATCAAACCATAACAACCTTGGTCGACATCCTTGCACTGCGAGGCCAGGTCGCGCGGCAGGTCGCCGTGCTGGTCCCATCCACGGTGGAAAATCTGCACGAAGCGCACGCCACGCTCGATCAGACGACGCGCCATCAGGGCGGAGTTGGCGAAAGTACCGCGGTTCTTGCTGTCATCACCGTAGAGGCGGTAAACGCTTTCCGGTTCGCCGGACAGATCCGTCAATTCAGGCACCGACGCCTGCATGCGGAAGGCCATCTCGTATTGCTGCATGCGCACCTCGATCTCCGGATCCTGGATCGCAGAGAACGATTTCTGATTGAGCGTGTTCAAGCCATCGAGCATGCGCCGACGTGTCTCGCGCGAAATTCCCGGCGTGTCCTTGAGGAAAAGCACCGGATCACCCAACGAACGCAGCGCCACACCGGAATACTTGCCAGGCAGGTAACCGGAACCCCACAAGCGCGCCGAAATCGCCTGCACGTTCGCATACGGCGAGGTGTGTGTGGCATGCAACACCACGAAGGCCGGCAACTCCTCGTTCATCGAACCCAGACCATACGACAACCAGGAACCGATCGACGCCTTGCCCGATTGCATCGATCCGGTGTAGATCAACTGGTTCGCCGGCTCGTGGTTGATCGCATCGGTGTGCATCGACTTGATGACGCACAAGTCGTCGACCATCTTCGCGGTCCACGGCAGCAACTCGCTCACCCAAGTGCCGGATTGGCCGTGCTGCTGGAACTTGAAGCGAGCCGGCGCAACCGGAAATGCCTTCTGCCCGGAAGTCATGCCAGTCAGACGCTCGCCCTGCTCCTTGAGCCAGGCGGTCAGATCCTCCTGGTAGCGTTTTTCCAGCTCCGGCTTGTAATCAAAAGTCTCGAGCTGCGACGGCGCACCGATCAACGAGATGTAGATCACCCGTTTGGCAGTCGGCGCGATGTGCGGCAGTGGCCCGGCCATGCCGGCCAACTTCTCGGCGGCCGCGACTCCCTGTTTGCCGAGCAAACTGGCCAAAGCGGCCATCCCCAGTCCGGTGCCGGACTTACGGAAGAACTGACGACGGCTGTAGGCGGTGTTGTGGAATTCAATCAGTGGGTCCATCGCATCAACGGGTCAGGGTTTCATCGAGATTGAGGATCTGGCTGGCCACCAGCGTCCATGCGGCAAGCATCGGCACATCGACCTTTTCAGGCAACGGTTTCTCACCGGTGGTCACCAACTTCATCGCCTCCTCGGGCTGTGCCTGATAATCCTTGAGGAACGATTCAAAACCGGCCTTGAGCAGGTCCCGCTCGTCATGACTCAGGCTGCGGCTGAGCAAGCGCAGACTGATCCCGTCGAGACGCTCGTCCACCGTGCCGGACTCCTGCATCACGCGCAGGGCAAGTTCGCGACACGCTTCGACGAACTGCGGGTCGTTGAGCAAGGCAAGCGCCTGCAGCGGCGTGTTGGTCCGCTCACGCTGGACACAGAAAACCTCGCGCGTCGGTGCATTGAAGATCTCCATCGTCGGCGGAGGCGCCGTGCGCTTCCAGATCGTGTAGAGCGAACGCCGGTAAAGCTTGTCGCCGAAATCCTGCTTGTAGAAGCGGGTGTTCGATTGCGGCATCGCCACCGCCTGCCAGATCCCCTCCGGCTGATAGGGTTTCACCGGCGGACCGCCGACCTTCGGGTTGAGCAACCCCGATGCCCACAGGGCCATGTCGCGTAACTGCTCGCCATCGAGGCGATGACGCGGACCGCGCGACAACAAGGCGTTGCCCGGATCCTTCTGCAGCTTTACGGCATCGACCGCTCCGGATTGGCGGTAAGCCATCGAGGTGACCATCAGCTTGACCATGTGACGGTAGTTCCATCCGGAATCGACGAATTCCGCCGCCAACCAATCGAGCAACTGCGGGTGCGACGGCCGCGCGCCCATGATGCCGAAGTCGCCGTTGGTTTCGACGATGCCCTTGCCGAAAAGGTAGGACCAAGCGCGGTTCATCGTCACCCGCGCCGGCAGCGGGTTGCGGGGATCATTCAACCACTGCGCCAGACCAAGACGGTTCTTCGGCGCTCCCTCGGGCATCGGCAGCAGCGACTCAGGGGTGTTGGCACCCACTTTCTCGCCCTTGTCGGAATACACACCGCGATTGAGGATGTGGGCAAACGGCTCACCCGACTTCTCCTCCATCACCAGCGAAACGGAACCACGCTTGCGGATTCCCGTCTCCTCACCCCGCAGACGCTCGTAATCCCTCTTGGCCGCAAGGTATTCCCCGTCGACATGGTTGAGGTAGTAATCCTTCAGCAACTTCACCTGCTCCGGAGTGCGCTTGTCGGCCGGCGCCTTCACTGCTTCCAGCAACTGGCTGGTACGGGCAAGATTGCCACGCTCCTGCGAGGAAAGCACCCGACGGTAAATCCGCAGATCCTGAATGGCAACCTGACCACCCTTCAGCTGCGCATCGCCGCCTTCGCGGGAACCGATGCGCAAGGGCACTTCATTCTCCAGCAAACCACCCGCGGTATTCGGGTAAACCTTCGCATCGAGTCGCTTGCCATTGAGCGTCATGCTGATCGACTGGTGGCCGGCCTTGGAACCATCGAAGGCCACCGTAAGGAAATGCCAGACACCCGGCGTCAGCGCCTGGCCGGCGAGACCGCGTGACTCGGCATCCTCCCAACGATCCACCACATGCAGGATCGGCTTGCCGTTCTCCAAGCCCAGATCCCATCCACGGTGTTTCAACGATGGATCCATCCGCGAGATCAAACTGCCGCTCGGAGTGCCCTCGACGCGGATCGCCAACGCAACGGTCACCTCGCTGTCGCGACTCCAGTTGGCGATATCGCCCAAGGCGATCGATTGCCCGGTGATCACCGGAGCCTTGCCGATCAGGCCATCGACGTGATCCAAAGCCACCGGCCAACTGCGCGGCTTACCACCGACAAATCCCTCGATCGAAGCGCCGCCACCCGCCAGCGGCAGATACAACTCCACGCTCTCGTCGGTTTCAACGTAGGGCTTCAACTCCGGTTTGCCGAGCCACGTCTGGAACTCCGTTTCAGCCTTTGAAGCACGTTGATCGAGCTTGCGCTTGTGATCCGCCAACTCCTTCTCCAACACCAACCAGCGCTCGCGGTCAGGCAATTCAGGCACGAACACGTTCGGCGGATGGAGCGCATCATTCTTGTCCATCGCATGCATGGTGGTGTTGCGGAAGAACGCCGCCATCGAATAGAAATCCTTCATCGAGACCGGATCAAACTTGTGATCGTGACACGCGGCACACCCGGTCGTCAGTCCGAGCCACACCGCCGAAACGGTTTCCACCTGATCCTTGGCGTAAACCGCTTCATATTCCTCGGCGATCGCACCACCCTCACCGGTCGTCGCCATGCAACGGTTGAAACCCGACGCCACCAACTGATCGAGACTGCGATTGGGAATCAAATCACCGGCAATCTGCTCGGTCGTGAACTTGTCCCATGGCATGTTCTGCTTGAACGCACGCACCACCCAGTCGCGGTACGGCCAGATCGCCCGGTAGTTGTCGATGTGGATGCCGTGGGTGTCGGCATAGCGCGCCACATCCAACCACAGGCGGGCGAAATGCTCGGCACTGGCGGTGGTATCCATCAACCGATCCGCTTCAGCCACCACCGCCGCCTCGCCACGCTTCGCATAATCATCGAGGAAGGCATCCGTCGCCGCCGGCTCCGGCGGCAAGCCGGTCAGATCGAACGCCATCCGCCGATGGTAGCGACGCAAATCATCCGCAGGATTCGGCTGCAGCCCCTGCTCGGCCAGACGCGCCGCGATAAAAGCATCAATCGGATTCACCCCCCACCCTTCACCTGCCGCTGGCGGCTCGGGCCGCTTGACCGGCGCAAACGACCAATGCGGCTCATACTCCGCCCCCTGCTCGATCCACTTCTTCACCAAGGCGATTTCCTCCGCCTTCATCTGCTTGTGGCTCTCCGGCGGCGGCATGATGAGATCCGGATCATGGGTCAGCATGCGCTTCACCAGATTCGATTCGTCCGGCTTGCCCTTGATGATCACCGGCTTGCCGTCCTCACGAACCGCGAACGCATCCTCCTCCCGGTCCAGCCGCAGGGGCGCTTCATCGGGCCGCCGGGTCTTGGCGTCCGGACCATGGCAATGGTAGCAATACTCCGAAAGAATCGGCTGAATGTGCTGGTTGAAGGAAATCTCCTGCGGCAGGGCAGCAGGCGCTGGCGCCACCTCGGGAGCAGCAGGCACGGACACCTCCGGCGCCGGCGAGTCGCAACCCACCAACAGGACAAACAAAAGGATAAGACCGGAGAATCGGATCATGACGTCTGGAATCAGCCACAAGATAACGGCCGGAACCACCGATTTTTTCAATTTTCGGGGCAATTCAGCCATACTGATCCTCCCAACCCGACTCACACCGCCCCCACTTCGCCGCAGAAAGCAGGTTTGCGACCTGCCGCCCATCTTCCGCAACTCAATGTCCGGATGAGTTCCGACTCCTCCTCATGGCAATCCCCACAAAGCCGAACCCGATCAACCACGCCACCCGGGGCTCTGGAATCGGCGACACCCAACCTTCGGTCGTCTGATCGGTGATGCTGATACCACCCGCCATATCGACGTTGATGTTGTTGTGATCGGTCGCTCCCTGAATACTACCCAAGGCAAACTTCCACTGACCGGCTTCGAGTTGGGTTTTGCTCAATGGGGTATTGGCCTCCAAGTAGGCCCATGAGACGGCATACTGGATGAGAATGGTAGTGCCGAGATTGGTCGTGACCAAACCATCGACGGTCTGCACATAACCCTCACCCGTGCGCCCGTCGCCATTGATATCAAGCAAGGTCTTCTGGCCATTGGAATTATCGAGATCCTTCATATTGATCCCATTCCAAGTATTTGCCCGCGTGTTGAGCACACACATCTCCAACCCGTGGGTTGCCGGATTATTCGACTTACTGTCCCATGCGATCGCAAAATCCGGCAACGTGCCGTTTGTATTACTACCGGCCGTTGTCGGGTAATCATATCCCGCCAGATCTATCATCAGCAGATGTGCGCCTTGAATGGTGCCCAACGCAACCGTGCCCGAATACGCCAAGCGCATCCGAAAGAAAAAATAGTCCTCGGTGCTCGCCCAGTAAGCACCCGCATCCTGCGCATCACCCACGAAATCAAACTCACCGGTCATGCCGGTCTCCTTCGGGTCATCGAGATCCTGGATCGCCTGCCAAGGCACCAACCAATTCAAGCCGGACCCAACGTGATCGATGGTCGTCGCCCGCACATTCGATCCCACACCAGCCAACACCATGCACAACATGCCGCCGCGTAGGGCATGTAGCATGAAGCCAGAATGGAAGGCCGATATCACGGCGATTAAACAAAGGCCCGGTTAAGACCTGATCCAAGTTCATAGCAAAAAAGCCCAAATCCCAAATTCAGTCCATCCGCCAAGCATGAAGCACTCCGCATATCTTGCTTTTTCAAAAACCAAGACCGACTCAAATGCACCTTTGACCTCCACCATCAACGCAGTATCTTCCGCGCGCCATGGCCTTCGCCGATGTGTTTCCCGAGCTGCTTGAGCGCCCCACCCCATTGATGCGGCGGCTGCAACGCATGCTCGACGACCCTCGCCCGGATGCACTCGAAACCATGGCCCGCGACAGCCGGCTACTGACGCGCCGCCACTTCGGCCGCACCATGCGCCTGTTCGCTCCGCTCTACCTGTCCAATGAATGCGTGAACAACTGCAGCTACTGCGGTTTCTCGCGAGATGCCCGGATTCTGCGCACCACCCTCACGGTCGACCAAGTGATGACCGAAGCCCGCCACCTCCATGGCCACGGCATCCGCAACGTGCTCCTGGTCGCCGGCGAACACCCGAAATTCGTCTCGGATGGCTACCTGCAAGCCTGCCTCGACGCCCTCAAGCCACTCATCCCCACGCTCGGCATCGAAGTCGGCCCGATGGAGGATGCGCAATACGCCGAAATCGTCGCCCACGGCGCCGAAGGGCTGGTCGTTTACCAAGAAACCTACGACCGGGCGATCTATGAGACCCTGCACACCGCCGGACCCAAAAAGCACTTCGACTGGCGGCTCAACTGCCCGGAACGCGCGTATGCCGGTGGCTTCCGCCGCATCGGCATCGGCGCGCTGTTCGGCCTCGCCGACTGGAAACGTGAGGCCCTCGCCCTCTGCGCCCACCTCGAATACCTCTACAAACACTGCTGGAAGGCCCAACTCACCGTCGCCTTCCCGCGCATGCGCCCCTACGCCGGCAACTATGAATACACGCCGGACTCCAGCCGCCTGCTGCCCGACAAGGATCTGTTGCGCCTGATCTGCGCCTTCCGCCTGCTGTTCCCCCAGGTCGGCATCGTCGTCTCCACCCGCGAACCCGCCGCCTTGCGCGACGCGATCTGCACGCTCGGCGTCACCCACATGTCCGCCGGCGTCCGCACCGAACCCGGCGGCTATACCGGCGCCGGCCATCAGGACCTCCACCTCACGGTCAAAGGCCGCCGGGTCGAAATCGACAAGCCCCAGGGCTGCGAAAAAGCCACCGAACAATTCCAGATCAGCGACACCCGCAGCGCCGCCGAAATCGCCGAAACACTGCGCTGCAAGCAACTGGATCCGGTTTGGAAGGACTGGGACGAGGCCCTGCTCTCGCCGGCCTGATTACTCAGCATTATTTGATATTTTCGGAGCTTGGGGTGGATAATTTTAAAATTATCTCACTTTTCCTTACTTTCATACTTGCCGGATCGGGCTGGATTGTGGATCTTTTTCAAACCTATCCTTGCTTCCCTTACCTTGCCCTTCCCTTACTGTCCCCTCGTCCCGTGAGCTCAGAAACCATCCAAGCCAACGAAAAATCGCTACGCGAAAAGTTGGAAAAAAACCCTGCTGATTGGGATACCCGCCAACAGCTGGCGCATCTGCTTTACGACAACGGCGCCTTCGGCAAGGCGGCCGATCTGATTTGGGAAGCAGACAAGATTCCCAGCACGGACCTCGACCTCGCATTCGCCGCGCGCGTCCTCGCCAAGGAACAACCGCGCAAAGCCATCCGACTGCTCACGGCAGTGCTCGAACACAACAAGGGTAAAGCCGTCCAGAACATGGGCATGGCCAACGCACTGCTGTGCCACGGCATGGTTCTGCAAGCCGCACGCTTCTACGGCGCCGCACTGGAAGCGGATCCCGCACTGGTGAATCCGGATCTCGAGCACTTCATCCTTTGGACCGATGACGAACAAACGCTGTGGGGCGACTTCAAGGATCGTCGTCCGAAACTTGGCGAACTGCCATGGATGGCACGCGACCCGATGGAAGCGTTGAAGCTGACCAGCCGCGTCAGCCTGCACACCACACCGATCGCCGTACCAAAACTCAAACCGGTCGTCGGCGAAGAACTCAAAAACGATCTCTATCAGCAGGAAGCGAAGCTGAATGGCAAGATCACGCCGCCACCGGCCGTGACCATCCCTGCCGACCGCGTCGATCCCAAACACCGTCGCTTCGATTCGACCTACGGCGCAGCCACCGGCGATCCGACAGCCAAAGCAGCGCCTGCTCCCGCCGCAGCAACTCCAACTCCCGCCGCCGCAGCTCCCGAGCCGGCAGAAGCACCACCCGCAGCCAAACCCGCCGGCCGCCGACTGCTGCTGCCAGGTGCTCCACCACCAGCCAAAGGCGCCACGCCAACTGAGAGCGCCACCCCAAGCACTCCAGCACCTGCAGCGCCCGCGCCCGCGCCCGCCGCAGCAGCACCCACGGCAGAAGACGTCGCAGCCGCCAAGGCCAGAGCAGAAGAGTCGAAACGCGCCGAGGAACTCGCCAGGCAGCGCGCCGAAGAGGAACAGAAAGCGATCGAAGCCGCCAAAGCCCGCGCTGAGGAAGAACAGAAAGCCGCCGAAGCCGCCAAGGCTCGCGCTGAACTCGAACAAAAAGCACTCGAAGCCGCCAAGGCCCGCGCCGAGGAGGAACAAAAAGCCGCCGAAGCCGCCAAGGTCCGAGCCGAAGAACAGAAGAACAGCGAAGCGAAAACGGCAGAAGCACTCAAGGAGGCCGAAAGCTTGTTGGAAAAAGCCCGCAAGGAAGCCGCCGCCGAAGCCGCGACCCTCAAGGCCAAAGCCGAGGAAGAACTGGCTGCCATCAAGGCGAAATCCGAAGCGGAAACGAAGGCCGCCATCGAAGCGGCACGCAAGGCTGCCGAAGCCGAAGCAGCCACCCTCAAGGCCCGCATCGAAGCGGAGACCCGCGAACAGATCGCACAGGAACTGAAAGCCGCCGCCGAGAAAGCGAAGCTGGATGCCGAAGCCCAGGCCGCCCAAGCCAACCAAGCCGCCACCGAAACCAAAGAACGCGCCGCCACCGAGGCCAAGGCTGCCACCGATGAAGCGCGCAAAGCGGCTGAAGCCGAAGCTGCCGCCATCAAGGCGCAAGCCGAACTGGCGATCAAGGCCGCCGAGGAAGCCCGCCTCAAAGCCGAAGCCGAAGCCAAAGCCGCCGCCGAAGAAGCACGCAAAGCCGCCGAAGCCGAAGCCGCCACCCTCAAGGCACAAGCGGAAGAAGCCCGCAAGGCCGCCGAAGCCGAAGCCGCCGCTCTCAAGGCACAAGCGGAAGAAGCTCGCAAGGCCGCCGAAGCCGAAGCCGCCGCTCTCAAGGCACAAGCCGAAGAAGCGATCAAGTCCGCCAACGAGGCCCGGGCAAAAGCCGAAGCCGATGCCAAGGCCGCCGCCGAAGAAGCTCGCAAGATCGCCGAAGCCGAAGCCATCGCCATCAAGGCCCGCATCGAGAAGGAAGCGCTGCAAGCCGCCAACGAAGCCCGCGAAAAAGCCGAGGCCATCGCCAAGACCGCCGCCGATGAAGCGCGCAAGGCCGCCGAAGCCGAAGCCGCCGCCATCCGGGCACAAGCAGAAGAGGCGATTAAAGCCGCCAACGAAGCGCGCCAGAAAGCGGAAGAGGAACTCAAACAAGCCACCGAGCAGGCTCGCTTGAAGGCACAAGCCGAAGCCGAAGCCATCAAGGCGGAAGCCGAAGCCGCTCGCCTCAGGGCCGAGGCCGAAGCCGCCGCATTGAAGGCTCAGGCAGAAGAAACCATCAAAGCCGCCAACGAGGCGAAGCAACGCGCCGAGGAAGAAAACCGTCTGCGTGCGGAGGCCGAACTCAAAGCCGCCGCTGAGAAGGCCCGTCAGGACGCCGAAGCCGAAGCCCGCGCCATCCTCGCAGCAGCGGAAAAAACCCGCGCTGAAGCCGAAGCTCAAGCCGCTCAAGCCGCTCAAGCCGCTCAAGCCGCTCAAGCCGCTCAAGCCGC
>JACCDY010934492.1_pt1 | contig 10016 bp, 3 predicted proteins | sample 7446391 | NCBI WGS metagenome assembly JACCDY01 (sample SAMN15323451, study PRJNA562643) | freshwater metagenome | isolation source: river surface water | place: USA:Blue River Watershed | collected 2017-08-18
ACACATTATTTAGGGATTTAAATATTATTAAAATTGGCAAAATATCGGCAAAGGTACGGTCAGATTTCCGACAAAAAACCGTTTTCGTGGAAAAAAGGCGGACTTTACGTGGATTTTGACAACTTCAATGTCAGCCGTTGTTTCTATCACAAGTTGTAAAAGCATTGTTAATGTTTAATTGATACTTACTTATTTATTCTGGTTGGATGTTCTTTATATTCTTCTTCGTTGATTTTCTGAAATGACATAACACACTTTAACGTTTACTTAGCAGATGCGAATATTTAAATTCTTGAATTAATTCTCCAAGAGTTCATTCAATCGATCAACGCCGTACCCTCATGGATTTTAAAAAAAAGTTCTGAATATTAGTCCGAAGAAATTTTGTATTCACCAGTTTATAGAAACAACTGAAAGAAATTTGCTTAGGATCCTTATCGTATTCGGTACTACGTCCATGGCATTTTGTTGGAGGTTTGCTCGTTAAGCTGGTGTTATAAACTTGTCTCAGGATATTCCATAAGCATTAATTTCCGATACCGAGTTGTGAATCGCTAGTATTGGACTGTGTTGTTAATCACGAATGAGAAAAAATGAAGAGGAAATAGATCACCCAGCCAAATAAATGAGGTAATGTTGGTAGTGGTGGTATGGTAGTGGAGATCTTAGTGGTGGTATGGTAGTGGAGATGGTAGTGGTCGTTGTTGCCAATCAGAATGAACGCAAATAAAAGGACTGTCACTATCACCCCTAATAGCACAGTTGATGATAATGTCGTCGCCCAAAGGATGGAAGACAGAGTTGGAAAGAGTACTTTTGGACCCATTGCGATGTGGTAACATGGATGTGTGTTCGGAAAGGTTTCTCCATTCGACTTGTATACCAAGCAATTCTATTTTTGTCCACTTCTCTTCAAGGAACAAGAAGATCGGAAAGACACTCTGGACTTTTCCGAAGAAACGGGATAGAATCTATTTGACTCCTTACGCCGGTCCAGAAAATGTTGAATGGCTTGCTTGCTGACTCTTGTGGTTTGCTGATCTTGCTGATAAGATGACTGCTGCTCAAAACAAACGAAGAACTCAGATTCATGAATCCATTGATGATAGTGAGGATTTCGCTCGTTCAGTCAGTTGGATACTCTTGCTTGTTTGAATGTCTGCTTGAACGACAGCAAGCACTTTGAGATATTACTTGTACGAATCCTTCGTTCCATGGAGTCGTGGCGTCAAGGAGAGTTCAAAACGTAAACATAGCACTTGTTTTTCCACTTCAATTTCTTCACCGACCGTCCATGTGGAAAATGCTGCTCTACCATTGATTGAGATCGCTCAAATAAAACAATCGCGGAGACGAAAACGTAAACCAAACCACATCATGGCAGCCACGCGCGACCGTTCCAGAGAATGTGCTATCCGGTGAACGTTCTCTCCCAACAGCAGAGACCCGTATATATGTAACACGTAAATTAGGTAAGTAAATTTTTTCTAAGTTTTGAGATAGGATATAATATTAATAACACATATATTAATAGTACGCACATATTATATTGAACATCCAATGAATTTACCCGTCAAGAGTAATACCCACCAAGTCCTCTCCTTCATATTCATCGCCTTTGTCATGGAGACTATGCTGAGGGAAAGCTGTGGATATATGATGATGATATGCATTGGGTAATAAATTCAAACCTTGGATGTCCTTCACAAATTTGAAGTGATCATTTATGGTTGCAAGTTTGGTCAAGTAATTCGATGGTATGACCAAACCGGACATGTACTTTACGTTCTTGGTTCCTCTGGCTTGATGCTCACGCACTAGCCATAGACGTAACTCCATGTGTCGCGAGTTTCTGAGTGATCCTTCCCCATTGACGAAGTCAATCATTGCTTTATTATCTGCAAAGATGGTAGATGGAGCTTCTCGTGTCACATTGAGGGTATCAAGAAGAGTTTCGATGTAAAGACAAGTCTTCAATGCTTCGGACAAAGCATCAAGTTCACTCTCGAATGAGCTGGCTCGAGTACTCTGTGTTGTTTTTGCCTTGGCATGTATTGCTCCAGCATGTTCGTGGAGTTTAGTCAGTTGACCAGAGACGCTTCTTCGCTTGGGAGCAGTTGCTAATGAACTATCTGTGTAACTTATGAGGCGAATTTCTGGTGGGCCTCCAAGTACCAGGGGAATATTCTTTGTGTAGTACAAATATGCAGCAAGGTATGTGGCCATGTGGAGATGATGCTGTCGTGGTGTTTGAGTGTGCCAGCTCAAATAGAGCACGGCAAAGGATATATCAAACCTAATACCACTTATCCAGACACATCTACCAACAATTCCCATGTAAGTCTTTATCTCTGGTTTGGTTAACAACCGTTGCGCGTCGTTTGGAAGTTTTGCGTAGTCTTCTTCTGCAAGAATATAACCAGTGGGAGGTAATGGCATTCTTCTTCTTCTGGTATTATCGTCAATTTTGCAAAAGTTGGCTAGATCTTCTATCCGATCAGTCATGGTCAACATTATGATTTTCGCGTCTTCGTCTCGATTGACTTCCATGCCAAGTACTGCTTTTGGATTCCAGATTGGTTCTGTGGTTTGTGCTTTCTTCCGGAACTCAGCGATAAACTCGTTTTCGATCACGTCTTTGGTATTGCCGATAACGATGAAGTCATCGACATAATCATATACTAACACAAAATCGTGTGTATTGATTATTTTGATGAAAAGAGCATTGCTAGTCGGTAATTTCGAGAAACCCATGTCTTCTAGTCGCTTGATGACTTCCACTTGATAATCCTTTGGGGAAGTCTTCAGTCCGTAGAGGGCACCCAATACTTCAAACCAATCATTCGAGTTGACATGCTTGGTGTAAACTTTCTTTGATCCTTTATACGATGCGGAGAGAAACGCACGCTTCTCGTCGATGTGAACCCACGCAAGATTCCTTGATGCAATGAGGTGCATTAAGACAAGAAATTCCTCTCTACTTGGGGTTGGAGCATACGTAGATTCTTCAGGATGGTGAGTCTTGCCATTGGCGACTAGACGAACCTTCTTTACTATACGTCCTTCCTTCTCTTTCTCCTCGTACACCGGAAAAAGTATAACCATATCAGCTCCATTCTTGATGGCTTCTCTGGCTACAGCAGCGTCGACCTTTATCAAGGTTTTGGCATCAAGGATTGTTGTCCATTCTGTTGTTGCTGCCTCGCTCCATTCTGGATGTTGAAGTGCTGCTGGGAATGACTTTGGAACATTTTTAGTCACTGCCCTGTGTGCTTCTTCGGAGTAAGGCTCTTCTCCTTCCACTGACACGGCATAATAAGATCCAGTGCTTTTACCAAGTTGATGCCGCATGCTTTGATCAAATGTATAGAACTTGTGTTCAGCGACGGAGTAATACATGTCGACCTGGTCATCGGTGTGATTGCTCCAATCGGCAAAGTATGCAATGGCTTCATTCATGAATGACAAGAAACGTCTTTTGGGATCTTCATCATTGCTTTCAGCACTTCGTCCTTCGACTCGCATACGACCTTGTTGCTGACGTCGTTCGTTTCTTCTTTGGACAGCTACAACTTCATTTGGTTTTCTACCTTGTTTATGCTTGTTTGTGCGTGGGCGAGGAACATTCTTGCTGCTGTTCTTTGGTGGAGAACGTTGCTGCTTGTTTTGAAGTGCGTCCGCAAGTTGTTGTCCTTTCTCGGTTTTGTTTCGTTCTCGATGTTGACGAGGACTTATGGAGGAGATTGTGTGGTCCTGCATTGGTGGTGATGGTCGTGTAGACTCGGTTGTTGTAAACTGTGGAATCTCAAGACCGCTGATAATGGGAGTGTCTGTTGATGCGCCAGATGGGTCAACAATTTCACTTGTTGTTCGCGTTGGTACACTGTGGACTCGCGATTGCAGTTGTTCTTCGATGATTGTTTGACTTATGAGTGGTTGAGTCAACACATCCTCATCATCCGGAGATTCTGTTTCCAAAATCTCAGGGGGTACAGAGTGGTCTGTAACTGGAGCAGGAGATGGAACTGGTTGTACCGGTTCTATCATACTGTCCAGTACCCGTTCGATGTGAGGGTATGGGTTGACATTCCCACCATTTGAAACGTTCTTGAATTGAGTGGTAACCAATATATGAACATGATCATTGATAACTACTGCGACCCTAATGGCTCCTTTGACATCCATTGATGGTCCCACATAGAGACCTCTTTGCCAGTAGTTGTCTTGAGTTTGGAGTTCAGCATTTTCTTGATGTCGTTGGACACTGAGCACTGAAAATATTGGCAACAACCTAATGTCTTGAATGTTTGGAACTACACCATGATATGCTGAATACCTTGTTTCATTGGGTAGCTTTGGATGTGCTTTCAAGTTTATGATTACAATGGACCATTGCACTATCTCTCCCCACAATTGGAGTATTTGACGTTTGGTATAACCTAAATAGGGAAAGTTTGGGTTATGGAAAATGTACAGAAAAGCCATGACCATGAGTTCTTTGATTGCACGGATCGTGCGTTCTACATTTTGAGTTCCATTTTGATGGTTATGGGCTTCACTGATACGTTGTGCAATTTTGTTCTTCAATAGTAACTTTTCTACATTCGAGGTGGACACCTTGAACTTACTCGTGGGAATCACTCCAACATCTGCAATAAATGTTTGTATGAGATGATTATCTCGCTCGTAAGTCTGGATGAGCCATTCGACGTAGGTTTCTGGGGATTGCAATGAAGATAGAATCTTCCCATGGACATAACCAGAGTATCTGTCAATAGCAATGAAGACGTATAACCCACCCCCAAGAGTTGGCATCTTGGACACTTTCTTTCTAGTGTTTGGAGCTGGTGGTGGGGTAGGACTTGTTGGTATTGTCATATCGATTACATCTGGTAATGGTGCGGGTATTTCTTCCGGTGTCGCATGTTCTGGTGTATCAGACTGGAATTGATTCTTCTTTCCTCGTTTCTTCTTCTTGGAGCCCCCAGCGCTCGCGGAAGGAATTGTTGTTTCGGTGACGTCATTGATATCACACTCCATTATGTCAGCTTCTACTACATCACCAACCTTGACTATGGGTTTTGGAATACTCATGTAACCAGGGCGATTGCCAATCATATTGGGTTGAGCCAACTGGAAGGCTTCTGGCGAGCTTCCATAGTCTCGTTCAAATTGATTCAATGATGCCATTGTCACACTTGGGTGAATGCCTGTAGCAGTTTGATGCTTCACATAATGCTTTAAGTTGTTCAACGTTAACCCAGAGATCAAGTACGCCAATATTCTTTGTTCGACTGTCGATGTGTTGAGTCTGGTATTGAAAAACATTGTGCCCACAGCACATGCTTCAAGAATCTCCGATTCATTAAGCTCATTACTGTTGGCTGCTGCATAAAATCCAGAATCATCATTGCTATGTTCCACTTCATATGTATGATTCTTGACCGTTAGCTGCAATAATTTTGGAAATTGTTTGATGTATCCCAGAAAATCGTCCATTTGTTCTGGTAGGATTCTTATTACACAGCCTCCATTTTCCAATAGGATGGCTGCTCCTTCCCGAGCAAAATCATGCGCACATAACAAACACAAGTTCGCTGGCATGTCTTCAACATAATGCTCTGGTTTATTGTAATGATTGACTCCAGTGTGAGTGACAAAACTCATGGAGTTGTTGAACCCATTGATACGGATTGTGGATTTGGTTTTATCGATGATTGGACGAACTCTACTCTTATCTCCTGTCATGCAATGGCTGCATGCACTATCAAATTTTTCCGTCCATTTCTTGAGAACTCGTTGTTGCCTGGGCGGTAATGTGGCTATGAGAGCTTCTTTGGCGATGACTGTGTAAAGTCTTGAACACTATCAGGTTCAGTGAGAATAGCTACTTCTTCACTGCTAGACATGGCAATGTTACATGTAGTCCTATCGCATTCACGCACTATCAGTGTGTGTCGTGAAAGATCTATTCCCTTCTCTGTCTTAACAAGATGGTTAGCGAGATCATGCTTGTTATTGGAGAAAGGTATTCGATTCTTCACTCTGTTTGAAAGCGGCCTGATGAGAATATTTTTGGATCCTTCTTCATGTGCAGCGATCTTTGTTGGGAGGGTTGTATTGTTGTCGCACCTAGGGACAGAGGGGACAACAGCTGCCTGTGGCGGCGGCAGTGGGCGCGCAGTCGCGTACTGCGGGCTTAAACGTTGTTGGGAGTTGTGATCACAGATATTTACAGTATACTGGTTGGTTCTTTTTTGTGGTTTTAATTTCTTGTTATCCGGAAGGTCATTTGTATATACAGCTGTGTTTTTTGATGGACCAATCACCTCTTGTGCCAATTGGTTTGCATCAATAGGATTTTTCGTTGGGTATGTACAGGTTGTTGAGAAAGGTTGTGGAAAATTATTTGCAAATTGAGAGTCATAAACACACACACCATTTGGACAGGTGACAGATTGTTGCTGAAGGGTGGAATAGTAAGCCTGGACAGTGTCCGATGGAATGAGACGTACTAATTCCTCAGCAAGTGCTGCCACCTCTGCGACAATGCTGAGTCACTGTTTGTCAGGTTTGGAAAGACTTGCTCTGAAGGCAGTTGGGAGTTGCATACATAGATCAACTGGGTGACCAATCATGTCACATCTGGTGCATTTCATATTGGAGCACGGTGTGAACTGGATCATTATTTCCCGCACGGCCTTTTGGATGGCAGTATTTGCGCTTCGAGAAATGAGCAACGTAAGGTATTTCCCCTTTTGGCGTCAAGATGAACATAGAATCATTCCGTGACACTGCTTGTCCAAGATGATGATGAACGAACAGTCGTGAATACTTTCTTTTCGTTTTCGGCTGCGTTGCCTTGAGCAGCATATGCGGTGGTCGCATTCGCTGGAACCTTGGAATTCATCTTTCCTTGTTGGCCACCGTAATGTTGCTTTGATTTTCCAGAATTGTCCTTGTTGCTTGAGGTCTTACCGGTGGATGATGCACTGTCCCTTGTTATCTGCTTATGACGATTGGTGGTCTTTACATCATTCAAACTCTTCGCAATGGCTTTAACTTCTTGGCACATTGGACCAATAACACTGGTTGAGTACGATGCAAGTTCATCCGGTGTAAGGTTTTCGAATATCGGAACCAACTTAGCCATCCACTTTTGTCGATCAGCGTCCTTCTTCCATGAAAGAATAGGAATTAAGGAAAAGAGAACATCAGGATGCATGAATCTCTCCCAGAGTTGGTCTTTTCGCCATTCTTCTTTTTCCTTTTCGGCATACATTAATGCTTCTTCGAAATTGTCGGTTGGATTGACATACATCAGCAAGCGCTGAATCCGATTACAAAATTCATCAAGAGTTGGAAGTAAATAGAGAGTCGTCATGTTATGGTAGACTGCAATCACTTCAGAATTGGTTACAGGTTGATTAACTGTTCGCCCTGATGGTTTGATAGTGATGTTCTGATTGAGCCTAGTAAATGTACCGGTCAACGCAGGATACAGTCCAACATAATACTTCAACATATCTACAACTGTCTGAAGCATCTGTCCAAAATGATCCATCATATCCATAGTCACTGTCCGTTGCATTTCCAGCTGCTTGATCCGCTTTTCCTTGAGTTCAATTCGTTTCTCAGTCATGCTGCGTCCACCAGGATTGTGATACTCAAAAATCTGGCGTTGTGCTTGGTCTTGCAACGTTTTAACATACTTCAACTGAGCTTCATGGATGTTGAGAGCATGAGTCTGGTATTCCATCTTTGCGCGATAGTCGGAGAAACCCGTGTTTTCAAGTTGTGCATGCAAATCCTGTTGATAGATCTTAATTTGGTCCGAGTACCTGTCTGCAGCCATTTGGCCAGCTTTCTCCCAATCCACATCATTTTCGCGCATATTGCTTATGTCGTATCTGATGTGGTTAATGAACACTGTGAACATATAATTGAGTGGTTGAGTTAAACAAGAATATGGAAAATCATGCACTACAATATCCATCAATAATTCACTTGTGATACTAGCACGTTTGAAGCCGTTTTCAAGATCCGTGATGATCTGGCGAATGTGTCCAACAGCAGCCGCTTCATTGGTCATAAAGTCAGCCGGTGGAGCAACAGTGAATACTGGTGATTGAATGTTCTGAAGCTTGGATTCTACTCGATTCTTGTCGGAATAGTAAATATCAACGCTCGGAACTTTTTCAGCGTAATGAAAAATGTTCCGCATGATGTTGTGCATTGCTGGTCGCTCATGTGCATTTTCAATTGGAAGTACTTGCTCAGGAAGAATGGGACAGTGGTCAGTTTCGCAAAGTTGTTCCCTTATTGCCTCATACGTGGGAGTTACAATATCGCCGCATCGCAACGAGGGATATGCACCCCTTAATTCATGCATGGAATAAGGAGAAGAATATCGAACATCACTAGTTGTGTGCATCGAAGTTGGCTCAGTGAAACTGGTGTGACTCGGGGTCATCATGAGATTTGAAGGAGACACAGCAGTCGCTTGGGGACGGGACCATCTTGGAGGTTCGAAAGATAGACTTGCTGTTTGCTCTGCGACATGCGGATTCAACATTGAATGTGCTGGTGCTGAATGATGGTTCAGTGGTGGAGGCACAAAAGTTTGAGGAGGAGGAATACTTGCCGTCGTTTGGGCAGTGTTCGTCCCACTTGCAGAAAGGTCGTGGACCGTCATCTTTGCAGAAGAATCTTTTGCAGTTTTCTTCTTGAGGGCATGGACTTGCTGTAAAGCATCCTTTACTTGATTGGTCACGTCCTGTAGAGTCTGAGTAATGGCGGCATGTTTTACCAGATGGACATTTTGCATGCTGTCATTGCTCTTTTGAAACTGGGACTGGGTCAGATTATTCGAAGCTCTGTTCGATAACATCTTTTTCATCGAATTGAGTAGGGACTTTCGCAAAGAGCGGTTTGCAGTCAAAGGCGGAACAGTAGCAGGATCTACTGGTGAAGATTTTCCAGAATCTTAATGGAATGAAACACGAGGATGCAAACCAGAAGCAGATGGATGGTCTTGGAGGTTTCCAGGGGAGATCTGGTGAACAGACGCAGATTTTGCTGGACCTGCAAGGGCCTGGTTTACGAGGTCCATCATGGTGTCCTGTTCTTCGATTTTGTATAGATCCGTCGTAGCAGGGGTCTCTTGTCGGACATTATTTTCTGCGTTCGATTTTGCAGCACCAGCTCGCTTTTTTTCGCTGGGTTTGGGATTTTGGCGCAACGTGCTGCGGATTTTAGACTGTTCGGGGAACGTTTTGGCATCAGTTGGGGTAGACATTTTCTCAATTTTAACAATTTAATTTCCTTAAATAAATATTTTCTATGCGCGTAACGTTGAATTTAAAGGAAGTACTCCAATAACAACGCAGATTAACAGTCTGTGGACACAGAAAAATTTTTTTCAGTGCACTTAACGTGTCCGGAACTGACCGTTAGACGGATGTTGAAGTTGCTTCAACCAAAAATTACCGCAAAAAAAAAAAATTACTAACCTTTCGGATCAATCTCCACACCCCTGATATCGGAATTGGGTGAATAAGAGGTGAGGAAGCAGGTGAAACACAAAGAAGCAATCTCCTAATTAATCGCCTATGATTATGCTTAATTGGACACCCAATTCCGATATGATGGAACCCAGAAAGTGAAACTACCGTAGCTAACAGAGACAAATCTACAACCTATATATATAACGATATGTATAACCGATAAATATAACCGAGATACCCTCAGCAGTCTTCGACTCACCCCGGTTGGTCGCAAAATAGCACTTCGCTATTTAAGAGTAACCTACATATAAGAATGCTGAGTGGTATTGAACAAAAACAATGGAGTACTTAAGTATATGCACAAAAGACAAAACACTAAAAATACACATTATTTAGGGATTTAAATATTATTAAAATTGGCAAAATATCGGCAAAGGTACGGTCAGATTTCCGACAAAAAACCGTTTTCGTGGAAAAAAGGCGGACTTTACGTGGATTTTGACAACTTCA
>JACCDY011350873.1_pt1 | contig 10015 bp, 8 predicted proteins | sample 7446391 | NCBI WGS metagenome assembly JACCDY01 (sample SAMN15323451, study PRJNA562643) | freshwater metagenome | isolation source: river surface water | place: USA:Blue River Watershed | collected 2017-08-18
ATCTCTTGGTCAGCCACGCCGTGGAACTTGTCGGGCATGGGGCGCAGGCTCTTGGTCAGCATGCGGATGCTGGTGGCGTGGATCGACAACTCGCCCGTGCGGGTTTTAAACAACTTGCCTTCGCACGCCACGATGTCGCCCAAATCCCAGTGTTTGAAATCGGCGTACAGCTCTTCGCTCACGTCATCACGTGTCACGTAAATCTGGATGCGGCCTGTGCTGTCTTGCAACGTGGCAAAGCTGGCCTTGCCCATCACGCGCTTGAGCATCATGCGGCCTGCCACTTTGGCGAACTGGCCTTCTTCGGTCAATACCTCGGCAGTTTTGTCGCCATGCAGCTCGTGCAAGTTGGCAGCGTGGTGCGCGGGTTTGAAATCGTTGGGGAAGGCAACGCCTTGGCCCGCAACTTGGCGCTCGCGCATGGCCTTGAGCTTTTCGCGGCGCTCGGCAATGAGTTGGTTTTCGTCGACGGGAGCGGCTTCGGGCGTGGCGGGGGTGTTGTTGTTAGACATCTAGAGGGACGTGGGTAGAAGAAGGGCTGCCTTTGAAAGTGCAAAGGCAGCAAGCCTTGTATTTTAAGAGGAAGCCCTCTTTGGATTTATTTGAATTTCAGAGCACCAGTTTTAAACGCTTGAAACGCTGATTGGTAGTAGGCAATGGCCTCATCGCGCAGCTTGGGGTTCACTTCGGTGGGGGTGGCCGAGCCGTCTTTGGCGATGTTGAAGGTTTCCACTTTTTGTTTGGGGCCGAGCACGGTGAGCTGGTTTTGGCTGAGGTAGCCTAGTTCTTGGTAGTTGCTGATGAAGGCGCGGCGTTGGAAGTCTTTGCCTTGCTCAAACACCGAGCGGCCATAGAAGTGGTCGTCGCCTTCGACACCCAAAACATCGATCAAGGTGGGTGCAATGTCAATTTGGCTGACCAGCTCGGTGTATTTGCCAGGCTTGAGCAGCTTGGGCGCGTACATGATCATGGGGATGTGATAGCCAGGCACGGGCAGCTTGGTTTTGCCAGCGGCAGAGGCGCAGTGGTCGGCCACGATGACAAACAAAGTGTCGGCAAACCAAGGCTTGGTTTTGGCTTTGTCTAAAAAGTGGCCGATGGAAAAGTCGGTGTATTTGACGGCCCCTTCACGCCCGCCTGGCGATGGGATGTCAATGCGGCCATCTGCATAGGTGTAGGGGCGGTGGTTGCTGGTGGTCATGACTTGCGCCATGATGCGTTTGCCGTTTTGATGGGTTTTGTCCAACTGTGTGAGCACGTTGTCAAACAAGAACTCATCGCCCACCCCCCAGACGTTTTCAAAGCCAATGGATTCTTTGGGGAACTCGGTTCGGTCAATCACTTTGTAGCTGTTGCCTTGGAAGAAGGCATTCATGTTGTCAAAGTAGCCGTAGCCGCCGTAGATGAACATGGGTTCAAAGCCTTGTGGGCGCAATACTTCGCCTAGGGTCGCCAAGCCATCGTTGTTAGGGCGGCGAACGATAGATTGGCCTGGAATGGGGGGCGTGCCCAGTGACAAGGCTTCTAGGCCGCGCACGGTGCGCGTGCCAGTGGCGTAAAGCTGTGTAAAGAGCAAGCCGTTTTGAGCGATCTCATCCAGTCGGGGGGTGATGTTTTTGGTGTTGCCAAAGCTGCCCATGAAACTGGCAGAAAAACTTTCCACCATGATCATCACCACATGTTTGGGGGCGTGTTGGAGGGGGATGCGCGTGGTGTCAAAGGCTTCGGTTTTTTCGTGTTTACCTTTGAGTGCTTGGCCCAAAAGATGGCGTTCGACGCCTAAATCAGACAGTGTTTTCAACACTTGCTCGTCTTCGAGCGTGGCATAAAAGCGTTTGTAGTCGAGTTCGTTGCGGCGAAACGCAGCACCAAAGGTCATGACGCCATTGCCTGAGAGTTCGTTGGCATAAGCGTTGGTAGAGAACGCCATGCGGTCAATGTCTGAGAGTTTCCATGACAGGGTAGGCAGCACCAAGGCGAGGGCCAAATAGACCAAGCGTGCTTGGCGTGTGTGGCCAGCCGCTGGCAGCGACAAGATAGGGTGACGAAACGCCCAGGTCAATGTGATGGCGATGGCGGCGATGGCCGCGAACATCCAACCAATGGGGTAGGACTCGCGCAGGTTGCCAATGACTTCTTGCGTGTAAATCAGGTAGTCCACCGCGATGAAGTTGAAGCGGGTGGAGAACTCTTCCCAAAACGTGTATTCAGAAAAAGCAATGAACACCAGTGCCACGGCGTTCAAGCTAAACAGCACCAGCTTGATGGGGTTTTGCCAGCGCGTCTCACGCCATCGGCTGGGGGTGACCGCTGCCCACACAAAAGCAGGCACCAACAGCCAGCACACCACCAGCACGTCAGCCAATAGGCCGCGCAGCATGAACTCTGGCCACAGTCCCAAGGGCATCGAGTCCAGACCCGTGGAGACAGCCAGCACAAAGCGTGTCAGCGTGGCCATACCAAGAAACAGCAGCGTGAGGTGCAAGAACGGCAATTTCTTCAAGAGGGTTTTGTAGCTTGTGTTCATAAAGGTGTGCGCTGTCTATCGGTGTGGGGCTTAGATGCAAAACGGCCCTTTTGGAAAGGGCCGTTGATTGAAGATGCTTAGGGGCAGTTAAGCCACAGCATCTGCAGGTTGACGCTGCAACATGGCCAAGGTGCTGGCAATGGTTTTGCGCAGTTCGCGGCGGTCGCAAATCATGTCGATTGCGCCTTTTTGCTGCAAGAACTCTGAACGTTGGAAGCCTTGTGGCAAGGTCACACGCACCGTGTTTTCAATCACGCGTGGGCCCGCAAAACCAATGAGGGCATTGGGTTCGGCAATGACCACATCGCCCACAAACGCAAATCCAGCGGACACGCCGCCCATGGTGGGGTCAGTCAACACCGCGATGTAGGGCAACCCTTTTTTGGCCAAACGGGTGAGCGAGGCGTTGGTTTTGGCCATTTGCATGAGCGAGAGCAAGCCCTCTTGCATGCGTGCGCCACCCGTGGCGGTGAAGCAAATGAACGGTACTTTTTGCTCGATGGCGGCGTGCACTCCGCGCACAAAGCGCTCGCCCACGACCGAGCCCATCGAGCCACCCATGAAGTCGAATTCAAAACAGGCCACGACCACGTTGATGTTGTGCACCGCACCACCCATGACCACCAAGGCGTCGGTTTCGCCCGTGTTTTGCATGGCTTCTTTGAGGCGCTCGGGGTACTTGCGGCTGTCCTTGAATTTCAAGGCGTCCACAGGCAGCACTTCTTGACCAATTTCGTAGCGGCCTTCGGCATCGAGGAACATGTCCAAGCGATCGCGCGCGCTCATGCGGTGGTGGTGGCTGCAAGTGGGGCAGACGTTGTGGTTGGCTTGAAGGTCGCTCTTGTAGAGCACGGTCTCACAGCTGGGGCACTTCACCCAAACGCCTTCGGGCACGCTGCGGCGCTCTGACGGTTCGGTATGTTGAATCTTTGGGGGAAGTAGTTTTTCGAGCCAACTCATGGTGAGCCTTTCGTCAGTTCTTTTGGAATGGATTGATTTTAACGGGCGGGGCAGCTTGTGCGTTAGGCGTCTAAAGCCTTGCGAATACCTGCCAAAAACGCGTGCGCAGCAGCCACTTCTTGACCCGCTGGCGCAGCTTCGAGCAGCTGGATGATGCGGCTGCCAATCACCACGGCATCGGCCACGCGGCCCACGGCGGTGGCGGTGGCGGCATCGCGAATGCCAAAGCCCACACCCACGGGGATGTGCACATGCTGGCGAATGCGCGGAAGCATGGCTTCTACGGCGTCGGTGTCAAGGTTGCCAGCGCCCGTCACGCCCTTGAGCGAGACGTAATACACATAGCCGCTGGCAATGCGTGCCACTTGTGCCATGCGTTGGTCGGTGCTGGTGGGCGCGAGCAAGAAGATCAGGTCCATGCTGTGGGCGCGCAGGGTGGCGGCGAACTCTTCGCACTCTTCGGGTGGGTAGTCCACGATCAGCACGCCGTCTACGCCAGCAGCCGATGCGTCTTTGACGAACGCATCTTTGCCGTGCTTGAGGTTGTAGCACTCCACGGGGTTGGCATAGCCCATCAGCACCACGGGGGTGGTGGTGTTGGTTTGGCGGAATTCGCGCACCATGTCCAGCACTTGGGCTGTGCCAATGCCAAAACGCAGCGCGGTTTCGCCTGCTTTTTGAATCACTGCGCCGTCGGCCATGGGGTCGCTAAACGGTACGCCGAGTTCGATGATGTCTGCGCCTGCATCCACCATGCCGTGCATGAGGGCGGGCGTGATGTTGGCTTGCGGAAAGCCGGCCATCACATACGGGATGAGGGCTTTGCGGCCTTGGGCCTTTAGGTTTTTAAGAGTAGCTTCGATGCGGCTCATTTCACAACTTTCACGATTTGTTCAACAGGGCCACCTTTGACCGATTGACCTTGGCAGCTGGGGCGGCAGAAGAAGTCTGCGTTGCTCAGGTCGGCCACGGTGCCAATGTCTTTGTCGCCACGGCCAGAGAGGTTGACCAAGATGGACTGCTCGGGCCTCATGGTCTTGGCCAGCTTCATGGCGTAGGCCACGGCATGGCTGGACTCGAGGGCGGGGATGATGCCCTCGGTGCGGCAGAGGTAGTGGAAGGCTTCCAGCGCTTCTTTGTCAGTGATGCCCACGTATTCAGCACGGCCAATGTCTTTCAGGAAGGCGTGCTCAGGGCCCACGCCTGGGTAGTCAAGGCCCGCGCTCACGCTGTGCGTTTCAGTAATTTGTCCGTTCTCGTCTTGCAGGATGTAAGTGCGGTTGCCGTGCAGCACGCCAGGCGCACCCAGTTGCAGCGAGCAGGAGTGACGGTCGGTGTCCATGCCTTCGCCTGCGGCTTCCACGCCAATGAGGCGCGTGTCGACGTGGTTGATGTAGGGGTAGAAGATGCCCATGGCATTGCTGCCGCCGCCCACGCAGGCAATCACGGCATCAGGCTGTTGCTCAGCCATCTTCAAGCTCTTGAACATCTCTGGCATTTGCGTGAGGCACTCTTCGCCAATGACGCTTTGGAAATCGCGCACCATCATCGGATAGGGGTGAGGCCCCGCCACAGTGCCGATGATGTAGAAGGTGTTGTCCACGTTGGCCACCCAGTCGCGCATGGCTTCGTTCAAAGCGTCTTTGAGGGTACGGCTGCCGCTCTCTACAGGTACAACCGTCGCGCCCAAGAGCTTCATGCGGTAGACGTTGGGGCTTTGACGCTTGACGTCTTCTGCGCCCATGTAGACCACGCACTCCAGACCGTAACGCGCACAAATGGTGGCGGTAGCCACGCCGTGTTGGCCTGCGCCAGTTTCGGCAATCACGCGGGGCTTGCCCATGCGTTTGGCGAGCATGGCTTGGCCGATGGTGTTGTTGATCTTGTGGGCGCCCGTGTGGTTCAGGTCTTCACGCTTCAAGAAGATTTGCGCACCACCCATTTCGCGGCTCATGCGGGCGGCGTGGTACACGGGGGAGGGGCGGCCCACAAAGTGCGCTAATTCGTTTTTGAACTCGGCGATGAACGCGGGGTCGTGTTGGTACTTGGCGTAAGCCTCTTTCAATTCTTCAATCGCGTGGGTCAGCGTTTCGCTGATGAAGCTGCCGCCGTAAATGCCAAAGTGGCCTTTGGCGTCGGGTTGTTGGTAGTTCGACATAGGTTGCCTGCAATAGTTGTCTTGAGGCTTGGGCCTCAAGTGCTTCAAACAAAAAGGGAGAGTGGCTTAGAGCGGGTGCTCTGCGTCTGCTGCGCGAACGGCTCTGACGAATTCATGGATCTTGGTCGCATCTTTGATGCCTTTGGCCGACTCGACGCCAGAGCTCACGTCAACTGCCAATGAATGGCCGTGGTGACGCAGTGCGCGAATGCCATCGGTCACGTTGGCAGCGTTGAGTCCACCAGACAAGACGAGGTGAGCGTTGACGTTTGGAGGAAGCTGTGACCAATTGAATGTTTTGCCGCCGCCGCCGTAACCGTCGACATGGGCGTCGAGCAGCACCGCTTGGGCATCTGAGTAATCTTGCGCGTATTTTAAGAGGTCGAAGGGGTCTTCGCCCGCTGGGGTTTCTAGTGGGATGCGGGCGGCCCTGATCCAACGACGACCCAAGGTGCGGGCAATTTTGCGGCAATGGTCAGGCGTTTCGTCGCCATGAAATTGCAGCCAAGCGCCTGGCACTTGCACACAGGCGTGAGCAATGGTCTCGGCGGTTTCATTCACAAACAGTAGCACGGGCGTGACGAAGGCCGGTAGGCGCAAGGCCAGCTCGGCGGCGCGCTCTACCGTCACCGCACGCGGGCTGGGGGCGTACATGACAAAGCCAATGGCATCCACACCTGCAGCCACGGCGGCGTCGACGTCTTGCTCACGGGTGAGTCCACAAATTTTGATACGCGTGCGGTTCATGGCAATCCATCATACGCAGGGGTACGGTCGGGCAAATCCCACTGTGCGTCGTAGCGGGGGCCTAAGAAATACAAGCCATCAGGGCTGAAGGTGGGGGCGGCGGCATCGCGGTCGCGGGCGGCCAGCACTTCGGCCATCCACTCGGGCGGTTTGTCCCCACTGCCGATTTTCACAAAGCAGCCCATGAGGTTGCGAATCATGTGGTGCAAAAACGCGCTGGCTTCAAACTCAAAGCGCCACACGGCCGAGCCAGCTTGGGTGCTTTTGCGGGTGATGTCGATGCGCGTCATGGTTTTGACAGGCGTGAGGGCTTGGCAGCTGGAGGCGCGGAATGAGGTGAAGTCGTGTTCACCCATCACGTACTGCGCAGCTTTTTGCATGGCTTCGAGGTTGAGTGGACGGTACACCCAGCCCACGCGGCCCACCTCTACGCTGGGGCGCACGGCTGATTCAAGCACGACGTAGGCATAGCGGCGCGCAATGGCGCTGCCTCGGCAGTGAAATTCACGTGGCATCTCACGCGCCCATTGCACAGCGATGTCGAGCGGCAAATAGCGGTTGGTGCCACGCACCCACGAGTAAGGTGTGCGGTCCAGTTCGGTGTCGAAGTGGATGACTTGCATGAGGCCATGCACGCCAGCATCGGTGCGGCCCGCACACAAAGTAGAGACAGGGGTTTGGGTGAATTTGGACAGCGCTTTTTCAAGCTTGTCCTGCACCGTTTTGCCCGAGGACTGGCTTTGCCAGCCTTCGTAGGCTTGGCCGTTGTAGCTCAAGCCCATGGCGATACGCATGGGCTTACGCTCGTTCAGCCAGCCACTGAAGGGCTTTTTCTTTGTCAGCGCCAGCTGCTTCGTTGGCCACTTCTTCCATCAAAGCTTTGCTGGTGTGCAGTTGCCCCAAGTTCCACAGCTCGTTGGCCAAGTCAATGCGCACTTGGTAAGGGCTGGTAGGGGTATCAGGCTCGTCCAAATCCAGTGAAATATTGGGCATTTCCATGGTGGGGCGAGTCGGCAACTCTTGATCGAGTGAAGGCTCTTCGTAGTGGTAGTCCTCATCCGCATGATCATGCGGATGTTCGTGCCCCTCGTTCATGTGCGTGGTGACATCGTGAATGTAGGCGCGCTCCACAGGCTCATGTGAGTCGTGATCGGGCAAGTCCAAATTGAACTTCACATTCAACGGTGGCAAACCTTGAATGTCGTCTTCGCTCTTACTGAGCGAACGGCGACGCCACAGTGCAATCAAGACCAACAACCCAATCAAGCTGCCTGCACCAACAGGTGTCAAGGTGTTGTCGCGCAATTCGTTCAGCCATTCACCGTTGGCTTCGGCGGCGCTGGCAGGCACATCGATAGATAGAACACCACCCGCAGAGGCCGCATCAGAAGCTGGGCTGGCAGCGCCCCCTGCGGTCGCTGCGGCAATCTTGCCGAGCTCGGCAATGTTGCGGCTCAATTCGGCAGCACGGTTGGCCACCTCTTCGGCCTCACGTTGCTGAGCAATCTTGTCGGCAGCAGCGTCTTTGCTACCTGGCTTGGTCAAAGTGAGCTTGTCTTGGTTGGCCTTGGCGTTGTTGTTTTGTACTTTGGCGTCCAGTCTGCCAGAGGCATCTTTTGCCACTTTGGGTACGGCCCCACCAGGCGCGCGCGCGGCCAACTCGGCGCGGTAGGCTTCAAAGTCTTTGGTTTGAATTTGGATTTCGCGGCGTGCTTCGTCGCGAGATATCGCTTTGGCTTCTTGCTCGGTAGGCAAGGTCAGCAAGGCGCCCGCCTTCATGCGGTTGACATTGGCGTCAACAAACGCATCTGGGTTGCTGCGCAGCAAGGCCACCAACATTTGCTCTAACGACACGCCTGCAGGTGTTTTGCCAACTGCCAATTCACTGGCGGTGTCACCACGCTTAACCACGATCTGACCCGTTGTGGTCTGATCTGCCGCTGATTTCTCTTTGACTTTGGCGCTCGACGCGTTGCTTGTCGTAATGCCAGGCAGTGGCGAACTGCTCGTTTTTTTGCTTGCGCTGCTTTCATCGAGCGACACATTGATGTCGCGCAGCATGCTGCCAGTGGCCCAGCGCAAATCAATCAACAAATCAAGTGAATTGCCATAGATGGGTTGCTTGCTGGTGATCTTGAGGTAAGGCTTACCATTATCCCTGCGCAACAGTTGAACCTGAATGTCGACAGGTACGCCATTGCTGACAGGTGGCTCAATCTTGGCTGCTCTGTAAATGTCTTGACTTGCCAAGCTTGCTTGAAACTCAACTTGCTCAGAGATCGTGATTTCACTGATGTCGATCTCTGCACGCAAAGCCTCGCCCTGCTTGCTTTGCACCACAGGGCGATTCAAGGTGAGCGCTTGTGCACTGCCGAAAATCGACAGTGACAGAGCTGCCCACAAAGCAGATCTCTGGAACAAACTTGAAGCGTTACGTTGAGCTTGGGTCATAACCAGAGATATTACTTGGTTTTTTTACGCTTCCAAGAGGATGCGCAGCATGCGGCGCAACGGCTCCGCCGCACCCCACAAGAGCTGGTCACCCACGGTGAAAGCACCTAGGTAATCGTTGCCCATGGCCATTTTGTGCAAGCGGCCCACTGGTACTGTCAAAGTACCGGTCACGGCTGCTGGTGTCAGGTCACGTTCGCTGATTTCGCGCACGTTAGGCACCACTTTGACCCAGTCGTTGGCGCTGGCCAAGATGCTTTCGATCTCGTCCATGGGTACGTCTTTTTTCAGCTTGATGGTCAAACCTTGTGAGTGGCAGCGCATCGCGCCAATGCGCACGCACAAACCGTCGATTGGGATCGAGCCCGCAGTGCGGAACGCTGGGTTGCCCAAGATCTTGTTGCACTCAGCGCCGCCTTTCCACTCTTCCTTGCTTTGGCCGTGCTCCACAGGCACGTCGATCCAAGGGATCAAGCTGCCAGCCAAGGCGGTGTTGCGGAAGTTCTTGGTGGGGAACTCGGCACTGCGCATGGTGGCCGACACTTTGCGGTCGATGTCCAAGATGGCAGAAGAGGGGTTGGCCAAGTCGTCTTTGACGGCAGCATGCAATGCGCCCATTTGGCTCAGCAACTCGCGCATGTTTTGAGCACCTGCGCCCGAAGCCGCTTGGTATGTCATAGCGCTGACCCACTCAACCATGTTGTGTTGGAACAAGCCGCCCAAGCCCATCAGCATCAAGCTCACGGTGCAGTTGCCGCCGATCCAGTTTTTGCCGCCTTTGCCCAAGGCGCTGTCGATCACGTTGCGGTTGACAGGGTCCAAGATGATCACGGCATCGTCAGCCATGCGCAGGCTAGAGGCTGCGTCAATCCAGTGACCGTTCCAGCCAGCAGCGCGCAACTTGGGGTACACCTCTTTGGTGTAATCGCCGCCTTGGCAGGTGATGATGATGTCGCAGCGCTTCAGCGCGTCAATGTTGTTGGCGTCTTGGAGCGTGGTTTCGTTCTTGGCTTGCGCGGGGGCTTTGCCGCCAGCGTTCGACGTGGAGAAGAACACGGGCTCGATCAGATCGAAATCTTTTTCTTGAACCATGCGGTCGATCAACACCGAGCCGACCATGCCGCGCCAACCGACTAAACCTACTAACTTGCTCATTTTTCAACGCCTTTTCA
>JACCDY010845288.1_pt1 | contig 10014 bp, 8 predicted proteins | sample 7446391 | NCBI WGS metagenome assembly JACCDY01 (sample SAMN15323451, study PRJNA562643) | freshwater metagenome | isolation source: river surface water | place: USA:Blue River Watershed | collected 2017-08-18
CGAATGCCTGCCTCATAGGCTTCTTCAACCGCGTACTGGATGAGCGGCTTGTCCACCACAGTCAGCATTTCTTTTGGGCTGGCTTTGGTGGCTGGTAAGAAGCGTGTGCCCATACCTGCGACAGGGAGGACAGCTTTGGTGAGTTTGTTTTTCATGCGTGTGATCTTGATTTTTTTGCGAAGTCTAGTGAGGTTTTATTTCCCCAATTTGACAAGCTGCTCCTGCACCTTGGTCAAGGTCGCGGTGAAGTCAGCAACGCGTTTCTTAGCTTCTTCAATCACGGCTGGTGGTGCTTTTGCCACAAAGGCTTCGTTCTTCAACTTGGAGCCTGCTTTTTCGATTTCGTTTTGCAAACGCTCGACTTCTTTGCCCAAGCGAATCTTCTCGGCGGCTACGTCCACTTCGATGAACAAGCACACGCGCAACTCACCAATCACGGCCACAGGCGCAGCTTGTGCCGCAGCAGACCATTCGACTTCACTGTCAAACACTTTGACTTCGCTGAGCTTGGCCAAGGCTTGCAACACTGGCGCCACGCCTTGCATGAAGGTATGTTCTTCGGCGCTGCCAGCCAGCGCAAACAAAGGCATGCGCGTGGCGGGGGACACGCCCATTTCGCCACGCAGGTTGCGGCAGGCATCGACCAGCGATTTCACGCGGGCCACATAGGCCTCAGCTTGCTCGTCAATGCGCTCAGGCTGGCTCACAGGGTAAGCCGCGATGCTGATGGACGCTGATGTGTCGTCAGCCGCTTTGCGACCCGCCACCACCGCCACGGTTTGCCACAGCTCTTCGGTGATGAAAGGGGTGATGGGGTGGGCCAAACGCAAAATGGTTTCGAGTGTGCGAATCAGGGTGCGACGTGTGGCACGTTTTTGTGCATCGTCACCCGTGTTGATTTGCACCTTGGCTATTTCCAAATACCAATCGCAGAACTCGTTCCACACGAAGTCGTAAATTGTGTTGGCCACGTTGTCGAGGCGGTACTCGGCAAAGCCTTTGGTCACTTCAGCTTCCACGCGTTGGAGCTTGGACACAATCCAACGGTCAGCTTGGCTGAAGTTCAGATAGCCGTGCGATGGGCCGCCCACGGCGCATTCTTCTTTGGTGTGTTCTTTGAGACCGCAGTCTTGGCCTTCGCAGTTCATCAGCACGAAGCGTGAAGCGTTCCACACCTTGTTGCAGAAGTTGCGGTAGCCCTCGCAGCGTTTGCTGTCAAAGTTGATGCTGCGGCCCAGCGTGGCCATCGCGGCAAAGGTAAAGCGCAGGGCATCAGCACCGTAGGCAGGGATGCCTTCTGGAAATTCTTTTTCAGTTTGCTTGCGCACCTTAGGGGCGGTCTCGGGCTTACGCAGACCTTGGGTACGTTTTTCAAGCAGAGGCTCAAGCGTGATGCCGTCGATCAAATCGACAGGGTCAAGCACGTTGCCTTCCGACTTGCTCATCTTCTTGCCTTGCGCGTCGAGCACTAGGCCGTGGATGTACACATGTTTGAACGGCACGCGACCTGTGAAGTGCGTGGTCATCATGATCATGCGGGCAACCCAGAAGAAGATGATGTCGTATCCGGTGACGAGCACGCTGCTTGGCAGGTACAGGTCGTAGTCTTGCGTTTTCTCTGGCCAACCCATGGTGCTGAAAGGCACGAGTGCCGATGAATACCACGTGTCCAACACGTCTTCGTCACGCTTCAATGTTTTGTCCGGCGCCTTGGCTTGTGCCTCGGCTTCATCACGCGCCACATACACATTGCCGTCTTCGTCATACCAGGCTGGAATTTGGTGGCCCCACCACAGCTGGCGAGAGATACACCAATCTTGGATGTTGTTCATCCACTGGTTGTAGGTGTTCACCCAGTTCTCGGGGACAAAGCTTACTTGGCCGGATTGCACGGCGTCGATGGCTTTTTGCGCAATGCTCTTGCCTGTGGCATCGCCTTTGCCGACCTGGTTCATGGCGACGAACCATTGGTCGGTCAGCATGGGCTCAATCACTTGGCCGGTGCGTGCGCAACGAGGGACCATGAGTTTGTGTTTCTTTACTTCCACCAGCTGGCCTGCAGCTTCGAGGTCGGCTACTACAGCCTTGCGGGCCACGAAGCGGTCGAGGCCTCGGTATTTCTCAGGCGCGTTGTTGTTGATGGTTGCGTCCAGGTTCAGCACGCAGATCATTTCCAGCTTGTGGCGTTGGCCCACGGCGTAGTCGTTGGTGTCGTGGGCGGGCGTGACCTTCACCACACCCGTGCCGAAGTCTTTGTCCACATAGTCGTCGGCAATCACGGGGATGGTGCGGCCGCACAAGGGCAGGTTCACCTGCTTACCAATGAGGTGTTTGTAGCGCTCGTCTTCTGGGTGGACCATCACGGCCACGTCGCCAAGCAGGGTTTCGGGGCGAGTGGTGGCGACGGTCAATGAACCACTGCCGTCGGCCAAGTCATAGCGGATGTGCCACATCGAGCCGTCTTCTTCTTCGCTCTCGACTTCGAGGTCAGACACTGCGCTCATCAGCACCGGGTCCCAGTTCACCAAGCGCTTGCCACGGTAAATCAGGCCTTGCTCGTACAACTGCACAAAGGTTTCGGTCACGGTTTTGGACAGCTTCTCGTCCATCGTGAAGTATTCGCGGCTCCAGTCCACGCTATCGCCCATGCGGCGCATTTGGCTGGTGATGGTGCTGCCCGACTCTTCTTTCCACTCCCACACCTTGCTCACAAAATTTTTGCGGGCTTCGGCAGGCGTAGGCCCCATGTCGTGGCGGCTGATGCCTTTGGCTTGCAGCTGGCGCTCCACCACGATTTGCGTGGCAATGCCGGCGTGATCCGTGCCGGGAATCCAAGCGGTGTTAAAGCCAGACATGCGGTGGTAGCGCGTCAAGCTGTCCATGATGGTCTGGTTGAACGCGTGGCCCATGTGCAGGGTGCCTGTCACGTTGGGAGGTGGCAACTGGATGGCAAACGCGGGGGCATCCGCCGATGGTGCGCCTGTGCCACGAAAGCCCGCAACGCCATAGCCGCGCTGCTCCCACTCGGGACCCCAATGTGCTTCAAGAGCGGCTGGCTCGAACGATTTGGACAGGCGTTCAAGACCGGGTTGTTCGATGGGGAGGGCGGGCGTGTTGCTCATGGGAGTGCTTTTGACAAAAGAAAACGGCTGGCAAGATGCAGCCGTTGGGTCAGAGGGCTAAAAGCCACATTTTACCTAGGGGATGCCCTTCTTGAGCCTGATAATTCAGGCTATGTTGTTCTTACTTTCCCCTGCCAAAGCCCTCGATTACGACACGCCAGCGGGTGACGTGCCGCACACGCAGCCCTTGTTTGTGAAGCAATCGGCCGAGCTGATTGAAATTCTCAAAGAAAAATCACCACAGGATATTGCCAGTTTAATGAGTTTGAGTGATGCGTTATCTAGCCTCAATGTGGCACGGTATCAAGCATGGAGCTCAAAGTTCACAGTTAAAAATTCAAAGCAAGCCGTGCTGGCTTTCAATGGTGATGTGTACGAAGGCTTGGATGCCAAGACCTTGAAGCCCAAGGATTTGGACTGGGCGCAAGAGCATGTGGCTATCTTGAGCGGTCTCTACGGTGTGCTTCGTCCCCTCGATTGGATGCAACCTTATCGCCTTGAGATGGGCACGGCATTGGCCAATGCGAAAGGCGGCAACCTCTACAAATTTTGGGGCACGCAGATTGCTGATTACTTGAACGAGCGTTTGAGCACTGAGCGTGAACCCATCATCGTCAACTTGGCTTCGCAAGAGTATTTCAAATCGGTGGACCGCAAAGCGTTGAAAGCGCGTGTGATTGAGTGCGTGTTTGAAGACTACAAAGGCGGTAAATACAAAATCATCAGCTTCAATGCCAAACGTGCGCGTGGTTTGATGGCGCGTTACGCCGTGACCCATCAAGTGAAAACACCCAAAGCATTGGAAGGTTTCAATCTTGAAGGTTATGCGTTTGACGCAACGGTGTCCGAGCCTGATCGCAAAGTGTTTCGCCGCAAATTAGAGGCTTGAAGTTATGAATACCCCTGAACAATCCCAGTTGGGTAAATCGTCGTCGTATGTGGATCAGTACGACGCATCGCTGTTGTTTCCTATTCCGCGCCAAACCAAGCGTGATGAGATTGGTATTGCTGGTCAGCCTCCATTTTTTGGTGCGGACCTGTGGACTGCGTATGAGTTGAGCTGGCTCAACACACGCGGCAAGCCGCAAGTGGCTTTGGCGCGCTTCACGGTTCCCGCAGAGTCGACGCACATCATCGAGAGCAAATCATTCAAGCTGTACTTGAACAGTTTCAACAATACGCGGATTAGCGATGTGGTTGAGTTGCAAACGCGCTTGCGCCAAGATCTGAGCGAGGCTATTTGGAGCGGTGACTCCGTCAAATCCAGCGTTGGTGTGCAACTTGTGCTGCCCGAAAATTTTGACCGTGAGCCCGTGCATGAGTTGGATGGCCTGAGTTTGGATCGCTTAGATTTGGAGTGTGACGAATACCAACCCAATCCCGAGTTACTCAGCGCCAATTTCAACGAAGCGCCGACAACAGAAACCTTGACCAGTAATTTGCTCAAAAGCAATTGCTTGGTCACAGGGCAGCCTGACTGGGGCAGTGTGCGTATCAACTACACCGGTCCGCAAATTGATCAAGCTGGGTTGCTGCGCTACATCGTGAGCTTCAGAAACCACAACGAGTTTCATGAGCAATGTGTGGAACGCATCTTCATGGACATCACGCGCCGCTGTAAACCGCTGCGCCTAGAGGTGTATGCGCGTTACACGCGTCGTGGCGGCTTAGACATCAGCCCCTGGCGTACAAGCCACCCTCAGGCAGTGCCGCCTAATGTGCGCACAGCACGTCAGTGACGCAATGTGCCTAGCTGCGTAGGGCTTTTACAAATACGTCAGTCATCTCAGGGCAAAACAATGTGCCCTTGTTGCTAAGGATCACTCGCACTGCATCAGCAGGGCTACTTTCACTTCTGGCGTAATCGCCCGATTGCAACTCTTCATAGGCCTCGACAATCGCCACAATGCGAGCCCCAATGGGAATCGCCTTGCCTGTTAAAGCGTCCGGAAAACCTGTGCCGTTGAAGTATTCGTGATGCGAGCGAATGATTGCGGCTACGACTTGCATGTCGTCTAAGGTGTTGAGTGTTTGTTCACCCATGGTGGTGTGGGTGCGATAAACCTTGGCATCGGCCAGCGGCAGTTCGATGAATTTGGTGTTGAGCACGCGGTCGCTCAGGCCAATCTTGCCGATGTCGTGCAGCAAGCCTGCGATGTATACCGACTGACATTCGTCATCACTCAGGCCCGCCAGCTTTGCCATCTTCATGGACAGCGTGGCCACACGGCGTGAGTGCGGCAGCAAATCAGCACGGCGCAGCTCCAGCAAATTAGAGAACGCTTTGATCGACGCTACATACGCGGCGCGTAAATCTTGGGTGCGTTCTTGTACACGAGACTCCAGTGTTTCCACCATTTCATTGAGCGACTCTTTTTGTGCTTCGGTCAGCGCTTCTAGGCGTTCATGCTCGTTGGCCAATGTGCCAAACGCAATAGCAGATTTGATCGTTCCAAGCAATTCTTCGTCGTTCCATGGCTTGGCCGTGTAGCGATAGATAGCACCTTGGTTGATCGCGTCAATCGCGCCCGACACGTCGGATGCGCCAGTGAGCATCAACCGCATGGTTTGTGGCCATTGGCTGCGGACTTTTTCTAGCAATTCTCTGCCGTTCATACCAGGCATTTGCATGTCCGAGATGATCACGTTCACCGTTTGTTTGGCGAGCAACTCAAGGGCTTGTGCACCACTTTCAGCGGTGAACACCTCAAAGCCTTCGAGCGACAACATGCGGCGCAGCGCCGACAAGATGTTGGGCTCATCGTCCACGCACAGCACTTTGTATTGGCTGGCATCGAATGATTCGTTGCTCTCGGTCATGCTGATCCTTTGGCCATAGGGCGTTTGATAGGAAGGGTAATTTTGAACGTGGTGCCCACCCCCACGGTGCTGCTGACTTCCAGCTGGCCTCCGTGCTGTTGGATGATGTTTTGTGACACTGAAAGCCCAAGCCCCGTGCCTGTGCCAGGGTCTTTGGTGGTGAAAAAAGGATCAAAGATTTTTTTCAAAATCTCAGGTGCAATACCTGGCCCGTTGTCTTGCACCTCAATCCAGACCTTGCGTTCATTGCAATCGGTGCGAATGTCAATCAAGCCAATCTTCCCCTCGGGCATGGCTTGCGCAGCGTTGACGATGAGGTTCAAAAACACTTGGTCGATTTGCGAGGGCGTGCACTCCACCAGCGGTAAGTTGCCAAGGCTTAGGCGCACATCGGCGCGGTTTTTCAGTTGGTTGCGTGCAATGTTGAGCGTCGACTTGAGGCCGATATGAAGGTCAGAGGCCACGTAATGCGAGGCCACGTTGGTGCGGGCGTAGTCCTTGAGGTCTTGGATGATGGCCTTGACGCGGCCCACGCCCTCTTGTGTTTCTTTCACCAAGTTTTGCAAGTCTTCACGGATGAACGCGTAGTTGTGTTTTTTCTTCACCGCCAGCATCTCGTCGGTGTTGGCTTCTGGTGCATCCAGCACTTTCTCGTAAGCAGCCAAATATTTTTGCAGGCTGGTGAGGTTAGATGAAACATAGCCCACGGGGTTGTTGATTTCGTGGGCCACGCCTGCGGCCAGCTCGCCCAGAGACGCCAGCTTTTCAGACTGCACCAAACGTTTGGTGGCTTCGTCTAACTTGGCTTCAAACATGTGCTCACGTTTGACCACCGTGAAATAAGCCCGCCACAAGAACACGCCCAAAATCACGATGCCAGAAACCACGGAGAGCACCGAAAGCCAAAACGTTTGTTGACGCAAGCTGGTCAAGTCGGCGCTGTCGAGTTGGTTGTAGGTTTGCAGCTTGACCCAACCCAAGTCAGACCCTAAGTTGACCTTGGCCCAAGTGGTGATGTAGGCGTCATCGCGAGACTGAATGACTTCTTCGTGGCTGTCTGGCGTGGGTATCCAATACGGGTCAAACAGCAGACGCGGTTTTTGACCAGGATCGCGCTTGAGGGCTGACAGTACGCGCCCCGACATGTCGGTCAGCATGACCGAGGCCACCTCGACGTTGGACATGGTTTGCACAATGCGTGACTCGACCGAGGCGTAGTCTTTCACCACCATTTGATCTGCCACGGCCACTACCAACCCCGTGGATAGGTTATGTGCAGTTTGGAATTTGCTTTCCCAGAGTAGGTTCTTCGACTGGTAGTACGCCGCCACGCCCGAGCCGATTTGTAACAACGCTAAAGCCAGTCCAATGAGCAAAGCAGGCTTGATGCTTTGCCACTTGGTGGCGTTGAGGCGATAGCGCATATCACTGTCCTGTCAGCATCAAAAACTTTTCCAACTGCAGCGATTCCAAGGGTTTGTAATGCTTGGCGTAGGTTACTGCTTGGGGCTTGCTGAGGTTGATGCCATCAAGCAGCTTGCGTCCTTCTTCGTCTTGGGTCAATTTGGTCATGGCCTTTAAAAAGCGCTCACGCACTGAGGTTGGCACTGATGGGTGCGTAGCTATCGGGTGCGGCGTGTAGGCCGATGTTTCGTACAACACGCGCAGCTGTTGTTGCACTTCAGGCGCTTCATGGCTGAGAGTGTTGTTTACGCCTCCGCCTGCGATGGCGTCCTTGCCAATGACTGAGCGATACACGTTGCTATGGGTTTTCACAAACACGGGTTGGATGTCGATTTTCTTTTTGGCCAACTCTGCACGGATCAGCAATGATGCGGCAAAGGCGTTGGGCGCAGGAAACGCCACGGGCTTGCCCTTGAGTTCGTCCACGCTTTTGATGGGGCTGTCTGCGCGCACCACCAAGATGCCAGTGAGCAAATCTTCGCTATCGGCCAGCAAGGGCTGGTATTTTTGTTTTTGGTGGGCGAGTACCGCGTGGTAGGGGTTCATGAACACAAACAAGGGCTCACCCTTGAGAAACTTTTGTTCAAACTCGGGGATGGTGGGCGATACACGCAGATCAAAGCACAAGCCCGCGTCTTGCCCCACACGCTGCAACACAGGCGACCAAATGCTGTAAATCTTGGCGGCAGTGAGTTGCGGAACCACCTCAAAGCTGTAGGTCTTGGTCGTGTTTTGCTCGCCCAAGCAGGCGCCATGAGCTGTGCTCACCAAGAGCATGGCACTGGCGATACAGCCGAGAAGATGGGATTTAAACGCTGTCATTTGCAAAACCTGATTTTGATGGTTTTGCTATTTTGACTGACTTGGGACGCGTTGGATGTTGGGCCTCAGTCATCCCCGAACAGCGACTCGGTATAGGGACGTCGGCTGGCCTCTTGGGCTTGTTGTCCCAATGCTTGCCACTCGTCGAGCTTCATCAATGAACCCACGCGCACGCCCAGCAAGCGCAGGCGACGCGTGAGGTCCACACGCTTGAGGCACTGGCCCGCCGTGTGGCGAATAGCCTGTGCGTCTTGGGTGTGTTGTAGGCATGTTTGGTCACGTGTGACGCTTTGAAAGTTGTCATAGCGCAGCTTGATGCCAATGGTCTTGCCCACATAGCCTTTGCGCTTGAGGTCGCTCGCCACTTGTTCGCACAAGCGGGTGAAGATGCGGCCTAGCTCTTCGCGGTCCGCTACGGCGTGTAGGTCGCGTTCAAAGGTGGTTTCGCGGCTCAGACTCACGGGTTCGCTTTCGGTTTCCACGGGGCGGTCGTCGTTGCCGTGAGCGGCGTCAAACAGCCACGCGCCATAGCTTTTGCCAAAGTTTTGCATCAGCCACACGCGGTCGCGCTGGGCCAAGTCGCCAATTGTGTGAATGTCATGAGCGGCTAGCTTGGCCTCGGCCTTGGGGCCAATGCCGTTGATCTTGCGGCAGGGCAAGGGCCAGATCATGCTTTGCAAATCCTCGGGCTGCACGATGGAAATGCCGTTGGGCTTGTTGAACTCACTCGCCATCTTGGCCAGCAGCTTGTTGGGGGCCACGCCCACCGAACAGGTGAGGCCCGTGTCGTCAAAGATGGCTTTTTGAATCAGCCGCGCCAACACGCGCCCACCCTCGCGCTGACCGCCGGGCACGTGGGTGAAGTCGATGTACACCTCGTCCACGCCACGGTTTTCCATCACGGGCGCAATGTCGGTGATGATGGTTTTAAAGCGCTGCGAGTAATGGCGGTATTGGTCAAAGTCCACGGGGAGCAATATCGCGTCGGGGCACAGCTTGGCTGCTTTCATCACGCCCATGGCCGAGCCCACGCCAAATTGCCGTGCCGCGTATGTGGCGGTGGTGATGACGCCGCGCCCTGTGTAGCCCGAGATGCGCGGAAAAAAGTCCAGCGGGATTTCGTGCAGCTTGTCTTCAGACCAGTCGTAGTCTGGGTGCTCGGCACGTAGGCGGCCCAGCATGTCGTCCACCTTGCGCCGTCCTCCGCCAATCACCACGGGCAAGCCCTTGAGCTGCGGGTAGCGCAGCAACTCGACCGAGGCATAAAACGCGTCCATGTCGAGGTGGGCAATGCGGCGGGTGAGGGCTTCACTCATAATCGCAGCCACTTTGAGACCAAGGAGAACCCATGCCCACCATTCGCGTTGAACTCATCGAAGGCCGCACGCCTGAGCAGAAAAAACAACTGGCCCAAGCCATCACCCAAGCATGTGCTGACAAGCTGGGCAGCAAGCCCGAGAGTGTGGACGTGTTGTTCTTTGACATTCCGCGTCACGATTGGGCCACGGGTGGTGTGCCTTGGAGCGAGAAACTTTAAATCGCTTTTTGTACCAACCAGCCTTTGAACAGCAAAGGCTGGCGCGGCTTGCCATCTCGTGGGCCGTTGTCTTTGTTTTCCACGCTGATGGCCAAGCTTGGCGCTCCCTCTAAGGCTTGCGCTGGAACATCAAGCTGCTGGGTTTTGTATTTGTTGGTGAGCACGCCCAACATGCGCGGGGCATCACCCTCGGTCAGCGCCCAGACGTGCAGGGCTTGTTCACGGCCCTCTTTCACATCGTTCAAACGC
>JACCDY010463065.1_pt1 | contig 10012 bp, 9 predicted proteins | sample 7446391 | NCBI WGS metagenome assembly JACCDY01 (sample SAMN15323451, study PRJNA562643) | freshwater metagenome | isolation source: river surface water | place: USA:Blue River Watershed | collected 2017-08-18
AGATGCCCACTTTGCAGGCCTACTCAATCAGATTCGCATCAATCAACATATTGAAGAGGCGCTTGATACTCTGAATGCTGTTTGTTACGAAACCAAAAAAGAGGTTGATGAGCAAACCATCACCTTAACTACGACTAATGCACGTGCAGACCAGATTAATGGCGCAGGCTTACGCGCATTAACAACGGATGCCAAGATCTACACTGGTAGTAGCACCGGTAAGTTCAATGTCGATGATCGCAATCTACCATCACCAAACCATTTAACCCTTAAGGTTGGGGCTAAGGTGATGTTTACAGCGACCGATAGTAATTTCCCCAAGCGTTGGGTCAACGGCACCATTGGCGTCGTGCGTGAACTGCTGCCTAATACCGTGAAGGTCATGGTACAGAACGGACCTTACTCAAATACCGTTGAAGTCAAAGGGCACCAGTGGGAGTCCTATCGTTACGACCACGACATGATGTCCGGAAAAATTTCACCAAACATCATTGGTACCTTTGTGCAGATCCCTCTGATGCTAGCTTGGGCTGTCACTATTCATAAGAGTCAAGGCAAGACGCTAGATAAGATCAAAGTAGACCTTTCTTCAGGAGCGTTTGCATCGGGACAGGTTTATGTCGCACTAAGTCGCTGTACCTCGATTGAGGGCATTACCTTAGAGCGACCGATACAGCCCAAGGACGTGAGCTGTGACCAAGAGGTGAAGCGTTTTTATCTTAATTGCTTACCAAGTTAATTTGCTTAGAAGCCGGCTGCTAATCCATCGCGACGATGATCGCTACCAGCAATATAAGCATCTTTAGTCTCTTCACCCAATAGCGCAATCGCTTGAGCGCTTCCAAAGTCCAAGCTATTGGCTGGCACCACAGTCACCTCATGCCCCATGGCTTTTAATCCTTCTACTACAGCGGCTGGCATGGAAGCCTCAACCGTTAGCTTGCCCACATCATCAATTCTCCAGCGGGGCGCATCTGAGCAAGCTTGGGGATTGAGATACTCATCAACAAATCGCATGACGAACTGAATGTGTCCTTGTGGCTGCATATTGCCACCCATCACACCAAACGCCATGGCAGGTTGACTGCCCTTGGTTAAGAATGCCGGGATGATCGTGTGGAAAGGGCGCTTGCCCGGTGCCACTTGATTGGGGTGGCCATCAACTAAGCTAAAGCTCATACCACGGTTATGGAATGCAATGCCACCAGGTGCAACTACTCCAGAACCAAAGCCTTTGAAGTTTGATTGAATGTACGAAATCATCATGCCAGACTCATCAGCGGCGCACAGGTAAACAGTGCCACCAGCATGTGGATCTCCCGCACCATAAGTACCGGCTTGATGATGATTGATGAGTGCAGCACGGCTAGCCAAATAGTCTCTATCGAGTAGGGCGCTTGTTGGTACTTTCATGGTGCTGGCATCTGATACGTGAGCGTAAGCATCCGCAAAAGCAATCCGCATGGCTTCTACTTGCAAGTGAATTCGCTGTGCAGAGTTGGCCGGATATTGCTTTACGTTGGCCGCTTGCAAAATACCGAGCGCCATCTGCGCAACGATACCCGATCCATTGGGTGGAATCTCATGCAAAGTGTAGTCACCGTAATCAAAGGCTAAGGGCTCCACCCATTCAGTTTGATTATTGGCAAAGTCTGCCATCGTGAAACAGCCTCCAGTGCTTTGAGCAAAGTCGACCATACTTTGGGCTAGCTTCCCAGAGTAAAAAGATTCACCTTCGGTATCAGCGATCTCGCGGAGTGTTTTCGCTTGAGCGGGATAACGCCAGATTTGACCAGCAGTGGGAGACTTGCCTTCAATCAAAAATGACTCACTAAAGCCAGGTTGATTTTTCAGAATCGGAATCGCTTCGCGCCATTGGCGAGCGATCACCGGCGAAACTGGAAAGCCATTCTCAGCATAATCTATGGCGCGCTTAAAGAGTTGTGCAAAAGGTAGCTTGCCAAATTTGCGAGATAACTCAATCCATCCCGAAACCATACCCGGCACTGTTACGGTATTCCAGCCAATTAAATCCATTGCCGCTTTGCCAGAAAAATATTCAGGCGTCCAAGCAGCAGGTGCGCGACCAGAGGCATTCATACCATGCAGTTTTGTACCATCCCAAATCAATGCAAAGCCATCACCCCCTAAGCCATTCATGGTGGGTTCAACCACAGTCAGTGTGATTGCGGTTGCGAGTGCTGCATCAACAGCATTACCGCCATTTTGCAAGACCTCGATACCAGCCTGCGTGGCTAAGGGTTGGGAGCTTGCAACAGCATTCTTGGCTAAGACTGGGGCGCGGCCGCCACCAAAAGGGGGTGATATCAACATGGATCTAATCTATTCAATAAATGGGTATACGCAAAACTAATGCGCAATTAATCAATCTTTACGTTTGCTGCCTTAACTGCTTTTGCCCACTTGTCATGTTCGCTTTGTGTAATCACAGCCAATTGTTCAGAGTTGGCAAATTGCGGATGAATTCCCTGAGTTGCTAAGCGCGCCTTGAAATCAGGATTAGTCAAAATCTTCCGAATTTCTCTTTCCAGCTTTGCAACGATTGCTGGGGGTGTTCCTTTTGGAGCATAGATTGCGTAAAAGTTTTCAACATCAAATTGCTTCATGCCATCTTGACCTAGGGTAGGCACATTGGGCATGAGTGGTGAACGATCGCTTGCGGCAATAGCGATTGGGCGCAACTTACCACTCTGAATATGGGGTAAAGATGCGGTGACACTATCAAACATCATGAGGGTGTTGCCAGCAATTAAATCAGGTAATGCAAAAGAGCTGCCTTTGTATGGAATGTGAGTACCAGTTGCCCCAATTCGTTGCATGAACAAGGTTGACTCTAGGTGAGAGAGACTGCCGTTGCCTTGTGAGGCGTAATTAAAGTCACCTTTTTTAGATTTAATAAAGGCAATGAGTTCAGGTAAATTTTTAGCGGGTACCGAAGGATTAATTACGATCAGATGGGGTACGGTGCCAATCAGTGCAACTGGAGCAAAATCTTTTGTTAAATCTGCAGGAGGATTTTTGAAGATGGCCTGTGAAATAGACTGATTGGTCATCGCACTAATATGGATCGTATAGCCATCTGGAGCAGCCTTTGCAGCAGCTCCCAAGCCAATCATGCCGCCGGCACCGGGTTTATTTTCAATCACAACAGGCTGTCCTAGTGCCTCACCAAGTGGAACTGCTACTGCACGTGCAAATACATCAGTGGAACCGCCCGCAGGGAATGACAGAATAGCGACAACTGGTTTTTTAGGCCAATCCGTATCTGGCGCTGACATCACCTGTCCAGATAAGCTGCTGAGTAGTAAGAGTCCGAAGAATGTTTTTGAGAGGCAACGTAAAGTATTCATTTCCGTATCCAGTTAGTTAATCAGTAATATAGTATTGGAAAACTCACCGTAAGGTGTGAGACAAATTAAAAATAACATCGAGACAAACATGACAGTAGCTGCAAAAACTCCTAGCGTGATTGATATGTCCGCCTATTGGCTCCCATACACACCTAACCGCTACTTCCATCAAAATCCTAAAGTCATGCAGTCCGCCAAAGGAGCTTACTACTTTGACGATCATGGTCGAAAATTATTTGATGGCCTTTCGGGGCTGTGGTGCTCCCCATTGGGGCATGCTGATCCACGTATTGGTGCAGCAATTCAAAAACAGTATGAAACCATGGATTACTGCCCAGCATTTCAAATGGCAAGTGAAGCCACTTTTACTTTGGCCAGCCGCATTGTGGATATGGCGCCAACAGGTTTAGACAAAGTCTTCTTTACCAACTCCGGGTCTGAAGCAGTTGATACCGCCCTCAAGATTGCGGTTGCCTACCATCGATCAATGGGGAATGCATCTCGTTTCCGAATGATTGGTCGCGAGCGCGCCTATCACGGTGTTGGTATTGGCGGCATTTCAGTTGGCGGGATTGTTGCTAATCGCAAAGCATTCGCCAATATGATGATGAATGGAGTTGATCATCTTCCGCATACGTTTAATCTTTCTCAAATGGCTTTCTCCAAAGGTCAGCCTACTTGGGGTGCGCATCTGGCTGATGAACTAGAAAATATTGTCACTTTGCATGATGCCAATACGATTGCTGCAGTGATTTTGGAACCCGTGCAAGGCTCAACCGGGGTGATAGTTCCACCACAAGGCTATTTGCAAAAGATTCGTGACATTTGTACAAAGCACGGCATCTTGCTTATCTTTGATGAAGTCATTACGGGCTTTGGCCGCTTAGGTGCAAATTTTGGGGCTGATCGATTTGGTGTAACCCCAGACATGATTACTTTTGCTAAAGCGATTACCAATGGCGTGATTCCGATGGGTGGGGTATTGGTGCGCGGAGATATTTACGATGCCATCATGTCGCAAGGTGGACAAGAGCAGTCCATTGAATTCTTCCATGGCTACACCTATTCAGGCCATCCAATTCCAACAGCAGCTGCCCATGCAGTATTAGATATTTTTGAGTCTGATGATCTGGTGAATCGCGCTAAAGCTCTAGAGCCTGTCCTGGAAAATTCTTTGCATGCCCTTAAGGGAAAAACAGGTTTGCTGGATATCCGCAACTTTGGTCTCTCTGGTGCAGTTGACTTAGTTCCCATTGCCGGCAAGCCGGGATTGAGGGCAATGAAGACCTTAGAAGCCTGTATTGAAAGAGGCGCATTAGTGCGTATTACGAACGACACAATTGCAGTCGGACCTCCGTTTATTTCAACACCTGCAGAGGTGGAATTTTTGGTGAGTGTATTAAGTGATGCGATTGATGATGCGATGAAGATCGCTTAATACAATTAATCAGTCAGTCAATGGGCCCTAGTTAAATAGGTGATAAAGAATGGGGATCGCTACTGCGCTAATCACCCCATTCATTCCCATTGCTAGACTGGCGTAAGTCCCAGCTTCGGGGTGAATACTAAATGCACGCGAGGTTCCGATGCCATGTGCACCGATGCCAATTGCAAAACCACGCTGCCACCACGCTTTCATCCCTAAACCATTCAGAATAAAAGGCGCCAAAATAGCCCCCAATATGCCAGTGGTAACCGCAAAGATAGCCGGCAAGGTTGGGGATACGCCAATCCGCTCAGCAATACCCATGGCAATTGGCGCGGTGACAGATTTGGGATACATCGCTCCGGTAATGCTCGAGTCAGCGCCGAATAATTTAGCGATATTGACTGCGCTGATGATGGATACAAGCCCACCTGCAAGTAAGGACGCTAGCAATGGCAGGGACCGACCCTTTAAGCTGCTCAAGCCCCTATAAATCGGAATAGCCAACGAGACGGTTGCTGAGCCTAATAAGAAGTGAATGAATTGCGCACCTTCAAAGTAGGTGGAATAGGGCATCTCAATAAATTGAATGATGCTGGCCACCAAGATGATGGCAATTGCTACAGGATTGGCCAAGGGGTTCTGTTTTGTGGCTTTATAAATTGATAGCCCAATTTGATAGGCGGCTAAGGTGATGAAGAGGGCAAATAAGGGGCTGCCCGATAAGTAAACCCATATCTCAACGATGGAGTGTTTCTCACTCATCATTCCACCTCTGTTGGCTTTGCGCTCAAAAAACGGACAACTATTGCGCTAGTGGCAATAGTCAAAATGACGCTACCGACTAGGGCACTCACAATGGCCAGTGCATTGGCCTTAAGTTGGGGTAGAAACAGCACTACACCAACTGCTGCCGGAACAAATAAGAGTCCAAGGTACTGGCTGAAGCCATCTGCCACCATGGCGAGTTCATGATTAATTCCCTTACGTAGTACCAGCCAAGCAATCAGTAGAACTAGCCCAATAACTGGACCGGGGAGGGTGGGTAAGGCGAACTTGGAGACGAGCTCACCCAGGCTTTGAAACAGGAGAATTTGGACGAGGCCGGAGATCATGGGTTGATCTTACTGCTCCGCAATATATGTTGCAAAGCAATAACTTATTTCTTGGTTAATATAAACACGACAAAAGCAGGGTCTTTATCTCATAGATCAGACTCCAATATAAAAACATTTAGGAGAACACTCATGGCTGACTTAAACGTCAACGGTAAAAAGTACAAGGTGGATGTGGATCCAGAAACCCCTTTGTTGTGGGTGATACGAGATCATGTCGGTTTGACAGGTACTAAATATGGTTGTGGCGTGGGTCAGTGCGGTGCTTGTACCGTGCTATTTGATGGTCAAGCTATTCGTAGCTGCATGATTACGGTAAGTGCGGCTGAAGGCAAAAAGATTGAGACGATTGAAGGTCTAGAAAAGAATGGTCAGCTTTCCAAAGTGCAAAAAGCTTGGGTTGACAATCAAGTGCCGCAATGTGGCTACTGCCAATCTGGCATGGTGATGGCAACTACTGCCCTATTGCGCAATACTCCAAAACCGACTGATGCCCAGATTGATGCTGCAGTAACGAACATCTGCCGTTGTGGAACCTTCCAACAAGTGCGTGATGCTATTCATGCTGTGAGCAAGGCATAAGGAGCGATCATGACTAAAAACATTACCACTACAAATACTTCACGTCGCCACTTTATTGTTGGGTCCAGTGCTATTGCAACTGGGTTGGCAATTGGCTTTGATTTATCTTTCATCTCCTCAGCCAATGCTGCGATGGGAACGGGCACTACCTCTATGACGCCGCTGGCAACGCCGGAGATTGGCGTTTGGGTGGTGGTCAAACCAAACGATGACATCGTTGTCCGTATTGTCCGTTCTGAAATGGGCCAAGGAACGATCACTGGTTTGGCTCAGATGGTTGCAGAAGAATTACAGTGCGACTGGAAAAAAGTCTCTTATGAGTACCCATCTCCAGCTGACAGTCTCAAGCGTAAGCAGGCATGGGGTAGTTACTCCACTGGCGGTAGTCGCGGTATTCGTACTTCTGAGCAGTATGTTCGTAAGGGTGGCGCAGCTGCTCGCATCATGCTCGTTCAAGCTGCGGCGAATCAATGGAATGTTCCAGCTGCCGAGTGCGTTGCTAAAGACAGCGTAATTACACACACACCATCTGGTCGTAAAACTACTTTCGGCAAAGTATCTGTGGCTGCATCCCAGCTGGATGTACCAAAAGAAATCACCCTCAAAGATCCTAAAGAGTGGACATTGATTGGTAAATCAGTGAATCGTATCGATGGCACTGCTGATAAGGTCACTGGTAAGCAGGTTTACGCTATCGACTTAAAGATGCCGGGTATGCTGGTTGCCACTATTCAGGAGAGTCCAGTATTTGGTGGCAAAGTGAAAAGCTACGACGGCACTAAAGCCTCCAGCATGAAAGGTGTAAAGAAAGTAGTGCAAGTGGGTGACTCAGCTATTGCGGTAGTTGCAGAAACCTTCTGGCAAGCCAAAACTGGTTTGGATGCTGTCAATATCACTTGGGATAACGGCGCTAATGGCCATGTTTCTAGTGCCTCTATCAAGAAAATGCTGGAAGAGGGTCTTGCTGCGAACGATACCTTCATTGGCAACTCCAATGGTGATGCTAAAGAAGCGATTAGTAAGGCTGCCAAAACGATTGAGGCAACCTACTTCTATCCATTCTTAAATCATGCAACTTTAGAGCCACAAACTGCGACTGCAAAGTGGACGCCAGATTCTTGTGAAGCCTGGGTTCCTACTCAGGATGGTGAAGCTTCTCTTGCGGCTGTTATTGCTGCTTCAGGTTTGCCGGCTGAAAAGTGCAATGCCTACAAAGTAAATCTTGGCGGTGGATTTGGACGTCGTGGAGCATTTCAAGATTACACAACCCAAGCAGTCAACATTGCTAAGCAAATGCCAGGCACTCCAATTAAGTTGATTTGGTCTCGTGCGGAAGATATGACTCAGGGTCGTTATCACCCAGTCATGATGTGCAAGATGACTGCGTCTTTGGATGATAAGAAAAATATCACCGGTCTCAACATGCGTTTGTCAGGCCAATCCATTTTGGCGGCTGTGCGTCCAGCAGTGCTCGCTGCAAATAAAGGCAAAGATCCTTTGGTATTTCAGGGTTTAGATGCGGCAGGTGAGCACGGTATTACTTATAGCTTCCCCAATTTGATGATTGATCATGCAATGCGTAATACGCATATTCCCCCAGGATTTTGGCGGGGTGTGAACGTCAATCAAAATGCTGTCTTCCTAGAAACTTTTATGGATGAGATGGCGGAGGCGGCTGGTGTGGATGCGGTGGAATTCCGACGCAAACATATGGAGAAATATCCTCGTGCCATCGCTGTCCTTAATGCGGTAGCTGATGGCATTGGTTGGAATAAGCCGGCTAAGCCTGGCGTCTTCCGCGGCGTAGCCCAAATGCGCTCATTCGGTAGTTATGTTGCTGCTGCTTGTGAACTTTCTGTGACCAATGGCAATGAAGTGGAAATTCATCGCATTGTGGCTGCAACTGACCCTGGTTATGTGGTTAATCCTGCACAGGTTGCTCGCCAAGTCTCAGGCTCCTTTGTTTATGGTTTGTCTGCTCTCTTCGAAGAAGAAATTACGATTGAGAAGGGTGCAGTCGTACAGAAGAACTTTGATACGTTCAACTCAATTCGTCTATCCCAGATGCCTAAGGTGGAAACCATCATCATCCAAGGTGGCGGTAAAGACTGGGGAGGCGTTGGAGAACCAACCATTGCAGTTGCAGCACCAGCTGTTCTCAATGCGATCTACCGTGCAACTGGTAAGCGCTTGCGTACTGTGCCATTGAACAATAGCGGCATTAAATTGGTGTAATTGTTGTAATCAATCAGATGGAGTAAGTAGCTATGGGCATGCAGGAATGAGACGAACGCTAGCAGTTTTCTTGCTAGGGACATCGACTCTTTTCCTGCCTTGCTTAGCGCACTCCCAAACCTGGGTAGGGGATTCGATTATGAATCCCCTTACTTCTTCCCCGGGTGACGTTGCTAAGGGACGAGCCATTGTGGCAAACCGCCAAGTCGGTTTATGTTTGCTTTGTCATAGTGGACCATTTCCAGAAGAGCGCTTTCAGGGCAACCTAGCTCCTGACTTGACTGCCAGTGTGGGTCAATCTACTCCAGCCCAATTGCGGGCACGATTAGTTGATCCAAGTCGCTTTAACCCAGGTAGCATCATGCCCGCCTATTACCGTACTACTGACCTAAATCGTGTAGCCCCTAAGTTTGCCAAGCAAACCATCCTCACTGGCCAAGAGATAGAAGATGTTGTTGCATTTTTAGTAAGCCTTCAATAACAAAGCAAAATGAAGAAATGAATATGACTGAATTAAAGCGGGGTTTAAATACTACTAAGCTGAGTCGGCGGATGTATTTATCCGCACTGGGTCTTTTGGGTATATCAAGCTGGATAGTTCCGAGTTTGAGTATGGCAAAAAAGCCAGAGGCTATGGAGGCCATTGCAAAAATTGTTGGCTCAAATACGATCCGTGATGGGCGAGTGAGGTTGGTGATTCCGCCTTTGGTAGAGAGTGGCAATTTGGTAGTTCTCAAGTTGTCCATAGAGAGCCCTATGACGACGAATGATTACGTTAAGGCCGTGTATGTAGTGTCAGAGGCAAATCCATTCCCCAATATTTTTACTGCTTATTTCACACCGCGATCTGGTCGTGCAGAGTTAACTACTCGCGTTAGGTTGGCTGACTCTCAACGAGTATGGGCTATTGCACAAATGAGTGATGGCAGCTTTTGGCAGGGATATGCTGATACCTTGGTAACACTTTCTGCTTGCACGGAGATGGTATGAGCAAGACCTCTCGTACGGGCATTACGATGCCATCACAGGCTAAAAAAGATTCTATTATTGAGATTCGGGCAATCGCCCAGCATGATATGGAAACGGGCTATCGGTATTCAGAGGGTGGAAAACAGATACCTCGTGATCTGATTCGTTTGTTTACCTGCCAATACAACAGCGAGGAGGTATTCAGGGCGGATTTTTATCCTGGCATAGGCGCCAATCCTCTCATTATCTTTACAACCGTGGCTGTAGCTTCTGGCACGCTGATATTTAAGTGGGTAGGCGATAACGGTTATGAA
>JACCDY010581474.1_pt1 | contig 10009 bp, 9 predicted proteins | sample 7446391 | NCBI WGS metagenome assembly JACCDY01 (sample SAMN15323451, study PRJNA562643) | freshwater metagenome | isolation source: river surface water | place: USA:Blue River Watershed | collected 2017-08-18
AGTTGCGTTGATTTGGCCGAGGCTTTGCGGCAAGTAACCCGGCCCACCCGAGGTGCTTGGGCAGGCTGGCCACTCGACCAACAGGTCGCGGGGAAAACTGAGCGCAACGGCATTTTTGCGGTCGGCTGATACGTGCAAAAGTCTGATCACATCGGCAAGCTCTGAGGTGTCGTTGCCATAGCCGCCACCTTGACCTGCGCGGGTGTCGCTGCCACCCAGAAGCATGTTGATCGGGCCCTTTAGGTCAGCCTTGTGATCACCGGCAAGCACGATGCCATTGGCCTGCACTGTGTTGCTGAGCTCTAGAACCGAGATGCCGGCAATAGCAATAACCGCACCCATAACCAGGCCGATGCCCTTGAAGGCCAAACCCCAAAACGCGGATGCCTTGGTTTGCACGGCAATGCGACCGTGGCGCGCAAACGCGATCGGCTTTTTGGGTGCGGCGGGCTTTTTCATGAACGTCCAGTTTAAGTCAGCGGGGCGGTGAGCAACAGGTCTCACAGAGTATTGCCAGCGACTTTGATGGCTATGAGAAAACCCCAACAATCAATGCTGGGGTTTTCATGGAGGAAGCGGTGGGATTTGAACCCACGGTAGCTATTAACTACGACAGTTTTCAAGACTGTTCCGTTCGGCCGCTCCGGCACGCTTCCGTACGGACAACTTTATCCTAAAAACTAGGTGTTGTCGATTGGGCAATTTTGAGGGGCGGTTCGTCTAGTCATGCCGACTAAACAGAATGCCCTCGAAGCCAGCGAGCACGCGCGCAACGCCATCTTCGTCGACAGCAGCGGTTACCGCAGTTGCCGCAGCTTTGACTTCGTCGGGGGCTTGGCCCATTGCAAAAGCCAGGCCTCCCCCGGCACGAGCCCACTCGAACATTTGAATGTCGTTGCGGCCATCGCCGATTGAAATCACCTGGTGCGGTGCAATGCCAAGCTCGGCGCGCTGCTTTTCGAGAGCCGAAGCCTTACTAACACCCTGTGGTGAAATGTCGAGCCAAGCGGTGTAGCCAATCGCATAAGAAACCGAGTGCAGACCGACCTTAGAAATTAGCCCCAAAAACTCGTCAACATCGTGCTCTGGTGAAAGCACAACCACTCGGCTAACCGGGTGGTTCATTAACTCTTCGAGCGGGGTCTCGATGTTTTGGTCGCCCAATGCATAGGTGGGAAAAGCGCGGTGAAAGCGGTAGGAACCATCGATGTCTTCGACGGCAAAGTGAGCATCTGGCAGTGCTGTAACCAGCTGGCCCAATACCTCACGAGGGTCGAAGGTGATTACTTCGTGCGGCTTATAGCCTCGAGGGTGGTCGTGATCGACCTCGATTGTGACTGCGCCGTTTGAGCACACACTAAAGCCATGGCGAATGCCAACCTCGCGCACAATCGGAATCGCATTTGCGGCGCTTCGACCGGTGGCAATGATGATCTCGTGACCTAGGGCACGAACGCGCTCGACCTCTTCGACAACCTTTGGCGAAAGATAGCCGTCGTCGTGAACCATGGTGCCATCGATGTCGATAGCAATCAGCCAGCGGTCATCGCCCTGCACGGGTTTGTCAGGCACAGAATTCATACGGGTTTATTTGCCGGCCTTTGGGTGAATGATCCGCTGGCCGCCAAGGTATGGGCGCAACGCCTCGGGTATCAAAACCGAACCGTCTTCTTGCTGGTGTGTTTCGAGAATTGCAACCAACCAGCGGGTAGTGGCCAGAGTGCCGTTTAGGGTGGCAGCGGTTTGAGTCTTGCCGTTTTCGTCGCGGAATCGAACGTTCAGGCGGCGAGCCTGGTAGGTGGTGCAGTTCGACGAGCTGGTGAGCTCGCGATAGGTCTGCTGTGATGGAACCCAAGCCTCAGAGTCATATTTGCGGGCCGCCGATGAACCTAGGTCGCCGGCAGCGGTGTCGATAACTCGGTATGCCAGTCCGCAGGCTTGAAGCATCTCTTCTTCAAGGGCTAGAAGCTTGAGGTGCTCTTGTTCTGCGTGCGCCGGGTTGATGTAGCTAAACATCTCGAGTTTGTTGAACTGGTGCACACGCAAGATTCCGCGGGTGTCGCGGCCGGCAGAGCCCGCTTCGCGGCGATAGCAGGTTGACCAGCCGGCATAGCGAAGTGGGCCGTTCGAAAGGTCGATGATTTCGTCGCGGTGATATCCGGCGAGCGCAACCTCTGAAGTGCCGGTTAGGTAAAGGTCATCGGCTGGCAGGTAGTAGATCTCATCTGAGTGCTCACCCAAGAAACCGGTGCCAGCCATAACCTCTGGGCGCACCAGGGTTGGTGTGATTAGAGCGGTGAAGTCGTGCTTGCTAGCTAGATCTAGAGCCATGTTCATGATGGCGAGCTCGAGGCGTGCGCCCCAACCCTTCAAGAAATAGAAGCGTGAGCCAGAAACCTTGACTCCGCGTTCAATGTCGATGATGTCGAGAAGTTCGCCAAGCGCAACGTGATCGCGCGGCTCAAAATCAAACTTGGCCTTGGTGCCAACTTCGCGCAAAACCTTGAAGTTCTCTTCGCCACCCGAGGGAATGCCTTCGATGACTACGTTTTCGATCTTCCAGATGATCTCGTTCAGGCGAACCTCGGCAGCGTTTGCAATTTCTAGAGCAGCCTTGACCTTTTCGGCAAGCACCTGGCCGGCGGCAATTAGCGCTGGTCGATCTTCTTTAGAGGCCGCCCCAACCAACTTGGCCGTGGCATTCTGCTCGGCGCGAAGTGATTCATACTCTTGCAGGGTCTTGCGCCAGGTCACATCGGCGGCAACAGCCTCATCGACGATTGATTCATCGTTGCCACGAGCTCGCTGCGAAGCCTTTATGGCCTCTGGGTTTTCTCTAAGAAGGTTGCTGTCAATCACGGCTTAAGGTTACCTTGCCAAGTCGGCTGATGTTTTGAGGCTAGTCGGTAAATGGCACTAGATGAGCGGCAATAATCTCAGCTGCCTGTTCGATTTCGTATCGGCCTTCGGCAACACCGAGTGTGAAATCCATGCCCTCATCGGCGGTCATGATTAGGTCGAATCGGTTTATTTCGAGAAATGATGCAAGTAAAAGCCATGCCGAACGCTTGTTGCCATCAACCAGCGGATGATTTTTGACAAGAGACTGATGCATAGCTGCCGCCATGAGCTCAAAACTTGGATAGGCCCACTCGCCAAAAACCGTTGTTTGTGGGCGCATTATTGCGCTATCTAGGAGTCCGTAATCTTTGACCGTGAATCCCAGTCGCTTTACCTGCTCGAGGGCGTTCTCAAGATCTAAGAATTGGATCATGCGTCGGCAAGTCGACGCATGAGTTCTGCATCTCTCGTCATGACCTTGTCGAACACGTTTCGCATTTGCACCGTTCGCATAGCCTTCGCGTCGGCCTCTTCAATTAGCGCAGCAACAGCCTGTTGCTTCGACAGGTTGCGATCGGCGCAAATCTCTTCAAGTTTTGCGTCTTGTTCTGGGGTGAGTCTGAGTGTCATAGCCATACCGTAATGGTAGCAAGGTGGTATCACTTTTGGAAGGGCGAAAAATGTGGATAAGTTGCCTAGGCTAAACCCATGAAGATCGGCGGGGGCAAGCAGGCTGCTAAGGCGCAAGCTGAGCGCGTTGCCGTGATCTATTACCCCGGCCGCGTTGATCGCAAAAAACTCGCGGCAGCGGTTGATCTAACGATTAGTCGACTCGACTTTGAGCCCACCCTGTGGTTGCCAACATCGGCCGATGAGCCAGGCGGCGCGCAGTCTCTTCGGGCTATTGCCCAGGGCGCAACTCACCTTGTGGTGGTTGGCGGCGATGGCACGGTTCGCGAGGTGTTTGAGGCAATCACGCAAGCGGGGGTTAGCGATCGCGTAACAGTTGGCATTGTGCCAGGCGGAACAGGGAACGTGCTTGCCCGCCACTTGCAAATCGACCTAAACGACATGCGCTCGGCAGTGAAGCGCGCGATCACAGGCAACCGCCACCCAATTGACTTGGGCCTAGCCAGAATCATTTACGAAGATGACAGCCGGGCCGAAAAATATTTTGCGGTGATGGCAGGTATGGGGCTCGACGCAAAAATAATGCAAAAGACCGATCCAAAGCTGAAGAAGGCATTTGGCTGGGTCGCCTACATTGACGGCGGAATCAAGGCTCTGCCAACAATTTTTGAGCGCATGACGGTTTCGGTCGATAACCGCGAGGCCCGCCGCCTGAAGGTGGTAACCATCATCGTTGGCAACGTTGGTTGGTTGCCAGGCAACATCACACTGATGCCCACGGCAAGCCTCGACGATGGAATCTTGGATGTTGCCGTGGTTGGCCCGCGCCGCTTTTGGAATTGGATTGACTTCTGGGGTCGCGTGACTTTCTTGCAGGCAATTCGCGAAAATCGTCAGATTCGTCACCTGATGGATGCAACCGCCAACGTGAAGACGCTCGAAAACCTAGACGGTAAAAAGATTCGAATCACTCCGGAGCAACCGGTTTACATTCAGCTCGATGGCGACCCGATGGGCAAGGTGCTTGAGGTTGAATTTGAAGTTCAACCACGAGCGGTAACTATTCGCAGTTAAAGGCTCTTGAACCAAGCTTCGGCAGCGCCGAATTCGGGGTTCGAGTTGTTGCCCTCGTGAACTGACTTTTGCTTATCGGCGCGAGGGTATGAACCCAAGAACAACACATTTGGGCTAAAGCGGTGCAACCCCTTAAGTGCTTCGGCAACGGCCTCGTCGCCTATGTGCCCCTGCGCATCAATGTTGAAGCGATAACGACCAAGGCGGTCACCGATCGGGCGAGACTCGATGCGCGAAAGGTTGACCCCTCGAGTGGCAAATTGCTCAAGCAACTCGAGCAGTGCACCCGGGCGATCGCTCGGCAATTCAACAATCACCGATGTCTTGTCACGGCCGGTTGCCGCCGGTTTTCCCGATTTGCCAACCGTTGAGCCGGCAAGTCCGATTTGAATAAAGCGAGTCTGGGCGTGCTTGTTGTCACCAATATTTTTGGCAAGCACCTTTAGCTTGTAGTGCTTTGTGATTGTAGAAGCGGCAATCGCGGCATCGGCCACTGCCCCTCCCTCAACCAACAGCCCGGCAGCGGCTGCGGCGGTAGAGGTTGTTGGCAAATAAGAGTGAGCGCCAATGTTCTCGGTGACCCACTTATTGGTCTGAGCGTAGGCAACCGGGTGAGTTGCGATGGTCTGCACATCCTTGATTGAAACCCCGGCCGGGGCAACCAAATCAAAAGTGACCGGCACCAGATATTCACCGAAGATGCGAATGTTTTCGGTGGCGGCGAGCGCGTCAAGGGTTGCCGAAACGCCACCCTCAATCGAGTTTTCAACCGGAATCACACCGCGAACGGCACGACCCGAAATCACATCATTGATGACTTCTTGCACGTTTGCAGCAGGGTGCCAAATTGCGCCCTTGGCCTCAGCGACCTGGGCTAGCGCAAGCTCGGTAAAGGTGCCCACTGGCCCAAGGAACGAGTAGGTCTTCTTTGCTGAACTGTTACGAGATGCGGGTGACATAGATAAAGGTTAAGGCGAAAATAGACAGATGAGCGAACGCGCGGGCCAAAAGGCACAAGAAATTGATCTAGTCAACATCGACAAATTGATTGATGCCTATTTTGAAATTCACCCAGATGTGACCACCGCCGAACAAAAGGTTGCCTTCGGCACCAGCGGCCACCGCGGCACCTCGCTAAACGGAAGCTTCAACGAAGACCACATCGCGGCAATCACTCAGGCGATTGTCGAATATCGATCACGCGAAAACATTCACGGCCCAATTTATGTTGGCAAAGACACCCACGCGCTCTCGGGCCCTGCCGAAATCACGGCTCTCGTGGTGCTTGCCGGCAACGGTGTAATCAGCATGGTTGACGCCGAAGGTCGCTATGTGCCAACCCCGGCAGTTTCGGTTGCCATCATCAACCACAACGAGGGCAAGCACGCGGGCGATCGCACGCTTGCCGACGGCCTAGTGATAACCCCGAGCCACAACCCTCCAACCGACGGCGGTTTCAAATACAACCCTCCGCACGGTGGGCCCGCCGACTCAGATGCAACCAACTGGATAGCCGCTCGCGCAAACGAAATCATCCTGGGTGGGCTTCGCGAGGTTAAGCGCGCCACCCCGGCACCAACCAAGTTTCACTTTCGCGACAACTATGTGTCGCAGCTTGCCGATGTTTTAAACCTGGATGCGATTCGCGACTCAGGCGTTTCGATTGGTGCCGACCCGATGGGCGGTGCCTCGGTTGACTATTGGGGTGCAATCGGCGAGCGCTTTGCGCTGAACCTGACCGTGGTCAACCCAAACGTCGATTTTCAGTTTGGTTTCATGAACCTCGACTGGGACGGCAAGATTCGCATGGACTGCTCGAGCCCGCACGCAATGGCGTCGCTGATTGAGAATCGTGCTCGCTTCGATATTTCAACCGGCAATGACGCCGATGCCGACCGCCATGGAATTGTGACCCGCGATGGCGGGCTGATGAACCCGAACCACTTCTTGGCCGTTGGCATTGACTACTTATTTAGCCACCGCCCGGGTTGGGCGAGTGATGCGGCTGTTGGCAAGACCATGGTTTCGAGCTCGATCATCAACCGCGTGGTTGCCAACCTTGGCCGTCGCCTGATCGAAGTTCCGGTTGGCTTCAAGTGGTTTGTGCCCGGGCTGATTGATGGCTCGGTTGGTTTCGGTGGCGAAGAGTCTGCGGGCGCATCTTTCTTGCGCCTCGATGGCAAGGCTTGGTCGACCGATAAAGACGGCCTAATTCTTGCTTTGTTGGCAGCCGAAATAACTGCGGTTACCGGCAAGACTCCGTCGCAGCACTACGGCGATCTAACGGCCAAGTATGGTGCCCCGGCGTATGAGCGCATCGACGCCCCGGCCACCCTTGAGCAGAAGGCAAAGTTGGGCAAGCTTTCGGCAAACGATGTGACCGCGACCGAATTGGCTGGCGAAAAGATCACCGGAATCTTGACTCACGCACCCGGAAACGGCGCGGCACTCGGTGGCCTAAAGGTTGAGACCGAGAACGCTTGGTTTGCCGCTCGCCCTTCGGGCACCGAGAACGTTTACAAGATCTATGGTGAAAGCTTCAAGGGAGAAGCGCATTTGCGCGAGGTGCAAGTTGAGGCCAAGAAGCTGGTCGATGGAGTTTTGGGCTAAATAGAAGAATCGACTGGCCAGAAGTTTCAGTATTTGTAGTTCGGAGCCGCAGGTAGGTTCCAAAACTTTTCGAGCACGGTCACGTTTAGCGACTTCATCTCGGTAGCCAACTCAACCCCCACATATCTAAAGTGCCAAGGTTCAAATTGATAACCGGTGATTTTGGTTTGGCCATCTGGGTAGCGCAACACAAAACCGTATTGCCACGAGTTGGCAGCTAGCCACTTGCCCGCCTTGGTTTTGGCGAAGCAAACCTGAATTGCGCAGCCTTGACCCGATGCTGAAACGTCGGCAGCCAAACCGGTCTGGTGTTCAGAGTGCCCGGGCCTTGCCGCTAACGCCTCACCGGCCTTCAGCCCCAGGCGAGCAACCTGATTTGCGTGCACGATTTTCTGGGTGCTGTAGCTTCGATAACCGCTATTCAAAATCAGAGTGCCAGCGCCCGCCTTTTTCATGCCGGCCTTCATTTGGTCATAGGCTTTAGCTGCAATAGCGGCGAGGCTTAGATTTTTTGAAAGAACCGGAGCGTAGGCCAGTGGCGTGAGCGGTCGCAGCTTATTTACCACCACCCACTGCGAAGATGCCTTAGCTAGAGAATGCAAGCTCGGATTGAAGCAGAAACCGCAGACAATTGGCGGGGTCGGCGTTGGGCTTGGGGTTGGTGAGATCGAGGGCGAAGGCGACACCGAAGGCGAAGCGCTCGGTGTTGGCGAAGTAAAACCGGGTGGGTCGCCGATGGCGGTTGGGGTGACCACCGGAACATCACCGGATGCATTTGCCGAGCCAGCGCCGACAAGCCCAACCATCACAGCCAGCACACAAGAAATCGCAATTGCCGATAGTCGCAACGTGCGATTAGAACTTAATTCGCGTTTAGGCTGAGACATAGTTCAACCCTAAAAGAAACGGAGCCAATCTTGGCACGTGCAGACCGTAAAGCCGCAGCAGCGGAATCGGCAATCACCGGAATCATGACCCCACGCCAAATCAAATTAGTTTTGGTTGGTCTTATGGCTGGCATGTTCTTGTCGGCTCTCGATCAGAGCGTGGTTGGCGCAGCTATGCGCACCATCGCTGATGACCTAAAGGGGCTCGAGCTTCAGGCTTGGGTAACCACCGCTTACCTAATCACCTCGACAATCTCGACACCTATTTATGGCAAGCTCGGTGACATCTTTGGTCGTCGCCGACTATTCATCATTGCCATCACAATCTTTATCGTTGGTTCGCTTCTTTGCGGCACCGCTGCAGACATGATGCAACTGGCTTCTTTCCGCGCGGTTCCAGGAATCGGTGCCGGTGGTTTGTTTTCGCTGGCAATGACCGTTTTGGCCGACATGGTTCCACCGCGTGAGCGAGCACAATACCAGGGTGCGTTCCTTGCGGTCTTCGGCAGTTCTTCGGTGCTTGGCCCTCTAGTTGGCGGTTTGTTCGCCGGTGTTCCATCGATTCTCTGGGTTGACGGCTGGCGTTGGGTGTTCCTGATCAACCTACCGATCGGCCTAATTGCCCTAAGTCTCGTGGTTTCGTTCTTGCATGTTCCCCACATTGCCAAGAAGCACCGCATCGACTGGTGGGGTGCGGTCACAATCATCATCGCGGTTGTGCCCTTGCTTTTGGTTGCCGAGAACGGTCGCGACTGGGGCTGGGACAGCACACTTTCAATCGGCATGATTGCACTCGGAGTGGTAGGCATTGTTGCCTTCATCTTGGCCGAGCGTGCAGCTAAGCACGAGGCGCTATTGCCACTAAGCCTTTTCAAGTCACGCACCTTCTCGATGTCGACCATCCTCGGCGTCATCATTGGTGTTGGCATGTTCGGCGGCATGATGACCTTGCCGCTAGTGCTGCAGATCGTTACCGGGGCAAGCCCAACCGAGGCTGGCTTCATGATGTTGCCAATGGTTGCCGGCATGATGACCGCGACCATCATCTCGGGTCAGGTGACCAGCAAGACCGGCAAGTACAAAATCTTCATGGTCACCGGCAGTGGAATTTTGGCGCTCGGCTACCTCTACCTCACCAGCTACAACGCCGACATGGCCTACTGGCAGATTTCGATCGGCATGGTCATGATTGGTCTGGGCCTTGGTCAGCTGATGCAAACTCTAACCCTCGCGGCACAGAACTCGGTGCCAGCATCTGAGATCGGTGTTGCTACATCTTCGGCCACCTTCTTCAGACAAATGGGTGGCACGATGGGTGTTGCAATTTTCATCTCGATTTTGTTCAACAGCCTTGGCGACACAATTGCCAACGCCTTCAAAAACAAGGATGTTTTGGCCGGCATTGCCGAAGCCTCACAAGATCCAGCAGTATTGGCAGACCCGAACAACCTCGAGTTTGTGCAGGCACTCAAGTCGGGCAACATGGGTTCATTTGCTGACCAACTAAGCACCGACTCATCGTTCTTGTCGAACCTTGACCCACGCCTGGCTCGACCATTCTTGGTTGGCTTTGCCGACTCTTCGGTTTTGGTGTTTGGTTCGGCAGCAGTCGTGGTTGCAATCGCCTTTGCACTCTCGTTCTTCTTGAAGGCACCACCGCTTCGCACCAAGTCGGCGGTTCAAGAGAAGGCCGACGAAGAGGCAGCCAAGCTAGCCGCAATGCACTAAATCTGGTTCAAACATTAGTGGCCCCGATTCGTTCGGGGCCACCTCTCTTTTAACCGCATTTTTCGTTTATGGTTGAACTACACGGGAGTTCGGTGAACCGGACTGAGAGGAAGACAAATAGTCTTCGACCGTCAAACCTGATCTGGGTAATGCCAGCGCAGGGAGGACCTCTAACCCGTGCCCTATCTAACGAGGAGGGCACGACAAGTGCAAATCAAACGCATCATCACAATCGCCGC
>JACCDY010914677.1_pt1 | contig 10007 bp, 7 predicted proteins | sample 7446391 | NCBI WGS metagenome assembly JACCDY01 (sample SAMN15323451, study PRJNA562643) | freshwater metagenome | isolation source: river surface water | place: USA:Blue River Watershed | collected 2017-08-18
CCTACGCAGAGACGCGGCCATGAAACTGATTAGAAATTGCTTTATTCGGCGCCGCATCTGGTGGCGAATGATTGGGCGCCGGATGATCGAAGGCGAGGATTTTACGGTGGGTGGTGTGGCTGTTTAAGATTGTGTACAGTCATCATTAAAGGTCTGTCCCTTTGTCATAGAACGTGTGGCGAACCGCGGTCACCACCCATCATTTGAGGTCCCTGCCGGTGATGATCAAGCTCCGCTTGGGAATGGTGAAAATGAAAGCCACGACCGTGGAGGCCGTCATCCGCGCTTCGGAACTGTAGCCTGAGTTGTCGCGATTGGGCTGATAGTAAAAGGTGCCATCGGTGCAGTGCGCCATCGTGAACCACCAACGGTTGGCATCCATCAGTTTGCGGAAATTTGCCGGCTTGAGGTTGGCCCCCAAGGCTTCATAGGCCATGCCCATCGGTGGAGAGGCGTGGGTATCGGGAAAGCTTTCGGGATGCTTGCCGATGATGTTTGAGTATTTGGCTGCCTGAGAGCGGTGACCATTTGCGGAATATGGGCTCAGGAAAAAGGCGACTCCGGCAGCGCCCGTCCGACCCATGTCCGCCCAGTCATCGGGTTTCCCACCGGGTGAATCCCCATACCAAAGGTAGCCGTTCTCCCCGGTCCCACGCTTGAGGAAATCATAAGCCGCCTCATGACGCTTACGGTCGATCGCGATGCCACAACGCTCCATCAACGCATAGGCAAGCGCACCTTGAGCGGTGATCATGGCGATGGGACCGTAACCTTCGAAACCCGGATTGTGACCCCACCCGCCATGAGCTTGCTTGGGGCCCTTCGGATAGGAATCGGGATGCGTTTCCTTGGCCTTGGGATTGATCTGTGACATGTCGAGATACTGCCCCTTTTCCAACTGATCGCGGATGAATTCCAATTCCTTGGGAACCCAGTCCTGCTTGGTGATCAGATAGTATTCACTGAGCAGGATGGCCGTGCTCATGTAGGTCCAGTTGATGAGGCCTTCGTTTCTTGAACTTTCGTCAGCAGTGCGCAGGAACTCGCAGATATGTCGCAAGTAGCGTTCGACATTCGGTAGGTATTCCTTCTCGCCACTGCCAAGCAAAGCAAGGCACGCAAACGTGTTGTGCACCGGATCCCCAAACGAACCTTCCTCGCGTTGTTGTTTCAGGATATAGGTGATCAGCTCCTTGCGGATTTTTTCCGATTTCTGACAGGCTTGAGGGTAAGTGGCGGAATAGGAGCCGTATTGGGTGTCAATCTTGAGATCCGCCTTAACGGTTTCCTTGCCGCGCTGCAGCATCAGCTGAAGTTTCCCGCCGCCGGATCTTCCCTGGCATTCCTCCAAGGCCTCAGCAAGCTCTGCTACAGGCCCATCCGCACCAAAGACTTCCATGCCGTAACCATTAAGATGCTTTTGCGTGAACTTCTTTTTATTCACGCCAATGATCAAATCGTCCACCTTCACGAGTTGGTGAGCGGGAGTGTTCGGGAACACATATTTCACCAGCAATGCTTTGGGGTGATCGGGGACCAATTCGGCCCGAATGCCTGTAAGCCCGAGATTGTAATACCAACCCGGCACTTCTGCATCCGGACCCGATGAGGCACTTTGGCTCCATGGGCGGTCACCCTCATAGTGGACTTGAGCCGACAACGGCGCTGTGTTGCTGCATAACAAGACCACGAACAATGCAATGCCAAGGACACGCTCTTTCACAGGATGCGAACCCTACCCACTTGAGCTAGGCGATGGAAGGGCAAAAGGGTGGCGGCGTGCACGCCAAATCTCGAACGCCGAAAGATGATGTGAAGCAGGGATTTTGGTTCCACTATCCTGCTATGCCCCGACCTTGGGAGTTCAGGTTTCGACGCACTGGGGACAGAGGGACGGGGACAGAGGGACAATTTATCAAATAAAGAAACATCTCGATCCGGAACTGGCGAATCAATTCCCCGCCCTGACCGAGAAAGGCGAGTAGCTGAGCGAGCCTTGGAAGTACTGCTCATCGGTCAGAATCGACAGGCAGGAGGCGCCCCCGTCCAGATAGCGCTGGGCCTGCCGGATGGGGTCGAAATCCGGGTCGATGAGTCCGGCTGAGGGTGAGGTCTTCTTGACCTCGGCGATGAGCCCCAGACGGGTGGGCCCACGGTCCAGGGCGGCCCGAAATCCGCCAAGATCGTTGCGCCGCCTTGACAAAAAAGCACATTCCACTCAGTCCGGGCTACGCGAAAATGTTACGCGCTTGCAAACGAGAAGTGCCTAATTTCAGTTGAGTGTGACCAGCAAGTGGTGACCGGCAGGAAAAATATAGCACAACAACAAGGACCATATGTACGCGAAATTGACAATGCCATCGATAGGTCTTTTCTTGCTGGGATTAATCGCCCCACTGGGACTTGCCTGCGCCGACTCTGAGCTGAAAGGCAGCAAACCTAACGTCCTGATCATCATGGCGGACGACACGACGTGGAGGGATTATGGATTTATGGGGAGTAAAAACTCCCACACGCCCACACTCGACAGGTTGGCGGGTGAAGGCCTTGTAATGGATCGCTTTTATACGGCGGCCTCCATGTGCGCGCCCTGTCGTTCACATCTTTACACCGGCATATATCCCGTCAAGAGCGGCGCCCACCCCAACCACTGTACCACAAGACCGAATACAAAAAGCATGGTTCACTACCTGAAAGACCAGGGATATCGTGTGGGGTTGGCCGGGAAAAAGCATATCACTCCGGAGTCAGTCTATCCGTTTGAGAACATTCCAGGTGTTTTCGGAGACTGCACCTCCTCTAAAAACCCACGCACAAACCTATCTCACAGCGTAAAATTCTGGACGCGCGACCGCAAACAACCGTTCTGCCAAGTCATGGCGTTCGTGTACGGGCATGCGCCCTGGACAGCTGGAAATGCCACGAATTTCGACCCCAAGGCACTCGTGCTGCCAGGGAACGTCTATGACGAACCCCAGTTTAGACGGATAATGTGCAGCTATCTGGCTGAGATCGAGCAGTTGGACAAAGATATCGCAATGGTCATGGAGGAGTTGAAGAAGAACAATCTCTACGACAACACGGTCATTATCTTCCTGAGCGAACAGGGAATGTCTTTTCCGTGGGCGAAGAAGAGTTGTTATGAAGACGGATTGAAGGCTGCAGGATTTGTCTGGTGGCCGGAGAAGATCAAGCCCAGGCGCACAAACGCGATCATTGAATACGTCGACGTGTTGCCCACCCTGATTGAACTTGCCGGGGGAACTCCTGCCAAAGCCCTGGAGGGGCGGAGTTTTGTTCAGGTGCTTGCCGGTGAAACGGATACCCACAAGACTGAAGCCTATGGGATACAGACTACCTTATGTTCCGGAGGAAAGCCATATCCCATACGCACGGTTCGAGATGAGCAATACCGTCTGGTTGTCAACTATTACCACAAGGATGGGTTTTCTGAAAAGGGACTGCTAGCGGAATGGGCAAAGTACCAGGACAAGGATCCCAAAGCCAAAGAGTTGCTTGAGCGCTTGACCAAGCGGCCCCAGGTTGAGCTATACGACCACAGCAATGATCCTGACGAGATAAGGAATCTCGCGTCCAATCCTGAGTACCGGGCCGTTCGGGAGAAACTGATGGGAAAGCTCAATGCCTGGCTAGAACAGCAAGGTGAATCTGATCCCTTGAAAACCGAATTGAACGCGATGAGCCGCTGCGCTAGCAAGACGCGGGTTGCCGAAGCGAAAGAGATTTTGAAAAATGGAAATTACACGACGGCGACTGAGTAATCACTGTCAGTCGGGATGCCAGGAATTTGCTTTTTCACCCTAGGCTAGAATACCCCTAGCACCCCAGAACAGGAAGGGGAAAAGGGGTTGGCCTGTTTCTGGAATTCATCCAGCAACGTCGCGAGCGCTGCGGCGCGCAGGGCATCGGCTTCTACGAGTCGTTCGCCCGCCGGTCATACCAACAGGCGTCGGGCCAGAGCTTGTTGGGCCGGGACACGCGTGAGTTGTTCGGGTTGCTCGTCGAGGTCATCCCTGCCATCCAATGGGTAACAAAAGGCGTGAGACTCGAGGCTGGCGTTTTGGGCATGGGTGGTGGTGGAGTGCGGAGGGCAACTTGCTGGGATCCACCCACGACCGATGAATGGTGCTCTGGAAACCGGAACCACCAACTCCCTGAAGAAAGGACAAGATCGCAGCATGAGTTTATCCAGACAAGTCGTCCAAATCGCCATCGCAGTCCTCACGCTGGCGTCGGCTCATGCCCAGGACAAACCCAATGTCTTGTTCATCTTCGCAGACGACCAATGCTACGACACCGTCGCGGCCCTGGGCAACAAGGAGGTCAAAACACCGAACCTCGACCGCTTGGTCGACCGCGGCATGACCTTCACCCACGCCTACAACATGGGATCCGCGCAACCCGCCGTCTGCGTGGCGAGCCGGTCCATGTTGAACACGGGAAAGTTCGTCTGGCGGGCAAACGCGGCCGTCCGAACACTGGAGGCCGAAAGCCGATTGTGGCCCCAACGCATGCAGAAGGCCGGTTACTCCACCTACATGACGGGCAAGTGGCATGTGTTGGCGAGGGAGGCACGTGTGTTCGAATCCTTGGGCACGGTCCGAGGAGGCATGGCGAAACAGACAGCAGCGGGATACAACCGGCCCACCGGCCCGGATGACCTGGAGTGGCAGCCATGGGACCCCAAGCAGGGCGGATACTGGGAGGGCGGCAAGCACTGGTCGGAGGTGCTGGGGAACCAGACCGTCGCCCGGCTGCAGCAGCTGTCCAAGAGCGACAAGCCGTTCTTCGTCTATGCGGCCTTCAATGCCCCCCACGATCCACGCCAGTCACCGAAGAAATTCGTCGACATGTATCCTCTGGATCAGGTGTCCGTGCCAAAAAGTTTCCTGCCGCAGTATCCCTACAAGGACGCCATCGGCTGCTCGGCAAGCCTGCGCGACGAGAAACTGGCCCCCTTTCCAAGAACCGAATATGCCGTCAAGGTGAACCGCCAGGAGTATTATGCGATCATCACCCACATGGACGAACAGATAGGGCGGATCCTCGACGCGCTCGATGCCAGCGGCAAGGCCGACAACACCTACATCTTTTTCACCGCCGACCATGGACTGGCCTGCGGCAACCATGGCCTGATGGGCAAGCAGAACATGTTCGACCACTCGTTGCGTGTGCCCTTCATGGTCTGCGGCCCCGGCATCAAGGGGGGTACCAAAAACAAGACGCCCATCTATCTGCAGGACCTCATGCCCACCTCCCTGGAGCTGGCTGGCGCAGACACCGATGGCGTCGAATTCAAGAGTCTGCTGCCCTTGATCAAGGGACAGGCATCAACCCATTATGAATCCATCTACGGAGCCTACATGGGATCTCAGCGCATGATTGCCAAGGACGGCTTCAAGCTGATTCATTACCCGAATGCCGGTGTCCACCTCCTCTTTGACTTGTCCAAGGATCCGGACGAGATGCATGATTTGGCGGGCAACGCCGAATTTGCGGACACCCTTGCAGCGATGAAGAAGGCGTTGGCGGCACTTCAGCAATCAATGGGCGATCCCTTGTTTTCGGACCAGACTGGCGATGGCGGAAACGTCAAACCAAAGGCTGTAAAAAACCCAAAGAAGAAAAAGCAATGAACGCCCTGAGCAGCTTGCCGCATTCGAAATACGCCGCCCTGCGCGCCCTCGGAATCGCGGCCTCCCTGGGCTGCCTGCTTGCTCCCTTCGTCCCGGCGTCAGCCGAGCAGAAAAAACCCAACATCGTCGTGCTGTTCGCGGATGATATGGGCTATGGCGAAGTGCATGCCCTGAACCCGGAGCGCGGCAAGATCCCGACGCCCAACCTCGACAAGCTGGCGGGCTCGGGCATGGTGTTCACCGATGCGCACACCGCCTCGTCGGTCTGCACTCCCTCGCGCTATGCGCTGCTGACCGGCCGCTACTGCTGGCGAACGCGTCTGCAGTCGGGTGTGCTTGAAGGCGACGGCAAGCCGCTGATCGCCGAGGACCGGCTCACCATCGGCTCGATGTTGAAGCAGCAGGGCTACCACACGGCCATCTCGGGCAAGTGGCACCTGGATTTCACCTTCAAGGGCAACGCATGGAAGGTCGGCAGCACCACCCCGGATGGCCCGTTGACCCGCGGCTTCGACACCTGGTTCGGCTTCCATCACGCCCGCAGAATGAACTCACTGTTCAAGGACGACAAGCTGGTCGAGAGCATCAATCCCATGGACATGCTGCCCAGAACCACCCAGTTCGCTGTCGATTACATCCATGCTCATGCGGCGGACGCCAAGGCCGGCAAGCCGTTTTTCCTCTACATGGCGTTCGGCTCGCCGCACACGCCCATCCTGCCGACCAAGGAATGGATCGGCAAAAGCGGCCTGGGCCCTTACGGCGACTTCGTCATGATGACCGACGGCATGGCCGGCATGATCATCGACGCCATCGATGAGAACGGGCTCACGGACAACACCATCGTGATCTTCAGCGCCGACAACGGCACTTCCAAGGCGGCGGGAATCTCCGCACTGCAGCAAAAGGGGCATTTCCCGAGCGCGCAATTCCGCGGCTCCAAGGCCGACCTGTGGGACGGCGGTCACCGCGTGCCCTTCATCGTGCGCTGGCCTGGTGGCCAGGTGAAGCCGGCATCGACCTGCAGCCAGATGATCGGCCTGACCGACCTCACCGCCACCATTGCCGACATCGTCGGCTACGAGCTGTCGGAAACGGTCGCCGAGGACAGCATCAGCTTCCTGCCTGCCTTGTCGGGACAACCCTTGACCAGCGAGCGCAAGGCGATCATCCACCACTCGATTTCCGGCAAGTTCGGCATCCGAACCCCCAAGTGGAAGCTGCTGCTCGCGCCGGGATCAGGCGGCTGGTCGTCGCCGACGGACCCCGAAGCCGTCGCCAAGGGGCTGCCCGACATCCAGCTCTACGACATGGAGGCGGATGAAGGGGAGCAGAAGAACCTGCAGACCCAACACCCCGAGGTCGTCGCCGAACTGACCGAACTGCTCCAGGCCTATGTCACCCACGGCCGCAGCACCCCGGGCAAGCCGTTGGACAACGACATCCCACAGATCAATGTGTGGAAGAAAAAGAACGATGGCCTGGATGGGGAAGAGGACTCCGCGAAGCCGGGCAACAAGACCCCCGACAAAAAAAAGAAGAAGTGAGGTCGGCTGCCCTTTCGAAGCCGTCGCCACGACACGGCAACCCACAAGGACGCGGGCATCATGCGCGGCCCGACACACAAAACATGAGAGACGCCAGCGAACAAAGCCGGCAACAGCAACAAAATGATGAACAACAGCGCATTCGCTGCAGTATGGTTGGCAGTCGTGACCCCGGCCGCAATGGCCACTGAGCCGATCCGGACCTATGAAATCTGGGAAACGGAGCAGGCGCCCAATCGGGGCGGACAAATAGTCGGGATCGGTCGCTGAAGGTGGAGATGAAGGCAGCGATGCCGAAAGACCTCGTCGAGTGGGCCGACCTGCCCTTGAAGCAGCCGGTGGAGGCTGCCATCGGGTGCAAACAGACCGCCACTCTTCAGCGGCGATTGCCGGAACGATTGCTGGCCCGCTCTCGCGCCTTCTTGTTGAAGGCATCCGCCTTTTTGGCGAGCTCGTTGTCGTCACTGGCCACAATGCGGGTGGCGATGTAAATGTTGCCCTCCCTGTCGCGACCGAATTCCTTGACCCCGCCGGCGACCAAAGCCTGCATGCCGGGCTTGATGTCAAACAGGCTTCCTTCCGTCCCATTGACCGTGATCTTGGTGGAGTCATCCACCACATAGTATCTGTCACTCACGGTGATGCCCCCGTTGCCCACCGATTTGACGACGGGCAGCTCGCTAGGGTTGCCCTTCTTGCTGTAGCTGAGATTCTTGTTTTTTTTGTCACCATTGCGGGGCGCCGCCTCCAGTGAGCAGAAAACGGAAGCAGCCATCCATAGGACGGCGGTCAGGAGGAAAGACTGTCGCAGTAGCCGTCGGGAGCTCAAGCGCAGGGGCTGATTGCTGGCAAATGGACGAAGTGCTGTCATTGTCTGCTGCGGCTGGATGGCTTGGATAATTCAAGGAGATCGGGCGGCGAGTTTTTGGCTGTCGTATGTTCAGTCTGTTCAGTCTGCCGGACTCTGCGCGAGAACAGGGTCGCAACGGCACCCGACGCAGGAATTGCATACCGGGCCAAGGCAATAAAGCCAGATTTGGAGCAGCCCCTGAAATCTCATGGGTAACAGGGATGCTTTCAAGGTCTGGCCCTCTACTCAGTAATCACTCATCGAAAAAGGTGGAGCCATGGGCGAGATGCTTGCGGCAGTAATCCTCGTTCAATTCGATGCCGTAGCCCGGCTTGTCGCCGAGCACGAGAAAGCCGTCCTGGTAAAGCGACCCGTCATGCTGGATGACATCGTCAGCACAGGCATTTTCAATGACGGTGAAATCCCTGATGGTCGCGCAGGCATGGGCTTGGGCAAGGGTTCCTACCGGCGAGCACACATTATGACACATGGTCTTCATCCCATAGGCCTGTCCGATGTCGGCGGCGCGCTTCAGGTTGATCAAGCCACCGAGATACTGGCCATCCGGTTGAGCGATGGTGCAGATGCCCTTTTGAGCCCAAGCGGTAAAACTCTGGAGGTTGGTCATCTGCTCAAGACCCACCACGGGGATTCTACCCGCGCGCGATAGCCGCTGATAAGCGGCGGTGTGGTTCTTGTAGTTCATCGGATCCTCGATAAACCACAGTTTGAACGGCTCGACACCGTTGATGAAATTGTCGGTCTGCTCCGGAGTCAACCGCCAGTGCAAATCAACAGCGATCTGATGGTCCTCGCCGACCGCCTCGCGGATTGCCTTCATGATTTCGATCCATTCCGGCACACCACCCCCACCGCGATAGATGTCAACCTTCGATGTCCTGAAGCCCGCCTTTTTCGCCCGCAGGCAGCATGCCGCCCACTCCTCGGGCTGTGTGGTCTTGGGTGTGTCAGCCGGGGCAAGATCATAATAGACCTCTACCTTGTTGCGAAATTTTTCGCCCAGCAGATTACACGTCGGGGTCTCGAGAATTTTTCCGGCAAGATCCCACAGTGCCGTCTCGATACCCGCAATCGCACCCATGTCCTTGTGTCCCGCGTTGATCAATTTCTGAACCAAATGGTGAATCCTCAGAGGGTCCTCACCGACGAGCTCTTTGCCGCACTTCCTGATGAGCTCTGGAATATTTGTTTTCTTGGGGCGCGCCTCCCCCAATCCAATAACTCCCGCGTCCGTGGTGATTCTTACCAGATGGCAGACATATTCGTCCTGAATTGAGGCGATCTGCACCCCACGAATCCTGACCTTTCCCAACCGCTCCCGCATGGCCGGCACGACCCAAGGCTCTTCGGCCGCAAGCCTTGGCCGAACCAAAGCCGCTGTCGCAGCTCCGCCCATGAGGGCTAACAAGCCTCGTCTGGTGATATTCCCGCGCGTGGTCACATTTGATCCGTGGTTTTCACAACCGTCATGCAGCACAATGGCTGAAACCCAGCGGATGAGAAATAATTATGTGGCACGGGCTGTTACTCTGAAGGATCAGGGCGCCAGCCATTCGCTCACCCCGGATCCTCACGGGGCTTGTTCCCTTAAGGTTCAGTGACGCTCGACTTCCCGCTCAAGGACCGGCTCATAATCACAAAAGGTCTGTCCCTCTATCATAATTACAAAAGGTCTGCCCCTCTATCACAGCCCCCCTATCACAATCGTGATCTGATCGAGGTAGCGCGCCCTCGCCGAGGGCGCAGAGAGCAAGGCTGCCCAGCCGTCAACAGGATCACCAAAGGTCTGTCCCTCTATTACAACCAGCGTGGGCATCGTCTCGCGACCACGCCAGCGGCCCAGCCTACGCAGAGACGCGGCCATGAAACTGATTAGAAATTGCTTTATTCGGCGCCGCATCTGGTGGCGAATGATTGGGCGCCGGATGATCG
>JACCDY010224923.1_pt1 | contig 10005 bp, 9 predicted proteins | sample 7446391 | NCBI WGS metagenome assembly JACCDY01 (sample SAMN15323451, study PRJNA562643) | freshwater metagenome | isolation source: river surface water | place: USA:Blue River Watershed | collected 2017-08-18
AAAATATCATAGTAACAAATAAACGTGAAAACGATATTTATATGTATGATGATAAACTTGGTTCATATACTAATAACGATAAACAGTTAATATTAAATAAATTAATATTAAATAGATTAGAAGATGTAGAAGAAATATATAATGAATTTGATGAAAATAACAAACTTAGTGAAAGCAACAGAAGAATATTATCAAAATTTTTCATTAAATTTTTAGATGATGATAAAGAATTCATTGATGAAGATTCAAATAAAAAAGTATTTAAAAATTTTACCGAATTTAAAATGAATAGAGTTAATAATCTATTATTTAACAACCAAGATAAAATAATCCAAGATATTACTTTAGCAATTGAAAATAGTAATAATACAAATAATACAAATAATACAAAAAATATAAATAATACAAATAATACAACAAAAGAAGAAAATAGTAAGTAAAAAAATAGTTGGTCATATAGTAATTGAGACGGTGTTTAATTACACGTTTTTTTCAATATAAATAATTATGATAAAATAAATTCAAAAGTTTTATTATAAAAAGAATATAATCTATTTTTATAAAATAATTTTGGTATTATATATTTTAACATATGACAATAATTATCAAAATTACTTCTTGAACTAATTAATTTTATTATTTCAGATAAAGGTTTATTTTTATTTTCCTCTGCATATTTTATTAAATCTGAAATATCAATATCATATATTATACTATATTTATTCAAGTAATGAATCAAATAAGAATCATTTACTAATAATTTACTAATTATTTTTAAATTATGATTATATTGTTTATTTAATTCTTTTTTATCATCATCGTGTTCATGATACGGTAAAAAACCAAGTGAACCATAAAATGTATGACCATATTTTAATATATATAAATCAGCTAATACAATAGTATTTTTTATTGATTTACAAGATATAAATGTATGGTCTTTTATAAATATTTTTTCAATATTAAATTTATTTTTATATTTTTTTAATAAATTTATTGTTATTTTTATTAAATGTTTTCCTTGTTCCTTTATTATTGTATTAGAACATTTTAATCCATCTGATGATATATTATTAATATTCGCAATTTTTAATTCTTTATCTATTATAATAACAACACATTCATCATTTTTATTTGTTGAATATAATACATAATATAATAATGAACTGTATGGATGGTCTATTTTTGTAAATGTATATGTTTCATCATTATAGTTAATATGTAAATCTTTACCACCACCATTTAATTCTTTTTCTAATAATCCAAAATTTTTTAAATTTTTCTTTGTTTGTTCAGTTGTTATGTTATTATAATAACCATGTACTGTATTTTCTAATAATATTTTACGAATATTTTGTTTGAAAAAATTCATTATATTATATTATTAGAAAAATATATTATATATTATAGCCTAAATAAGAGACTAAAAATATTTGGTTCATTAACTAATAAAAATAATATTATTTAATTTATACAGGACTTTTTTAAAGTGATTTTGTGTAAAAAACATAATATATAGGCTGAATATATTAAGCAATATATCTTATAAACCAAACCAATAATCAGTTGCTTTTTCATCTAAAATACTAATTAAAAAACTACTAAATGCAATTGCAGTTGAACATTCTCTTTTCTTTGACTCTTCATAATTATAATATTTTTTGTAATAGCTTCTTAAATTCTTTGCTGATGTACTTAAATATCTATTAATTTCATAGGTTTTTTCACGAATTAATTTCATTATTTGAATATAATCTTGTTCATTTAATAATAATAAACATTGATTAAATGTTTTATTTATATTTTTACATAAAGTAAATTGTTTATTAAATTCTTCCAAAGTAAAATTGTTATCTTTTTTATAAATAAATGCTTCATTAAAATCTGAAATTAGTGGTATAATAAAATTGGATAATACGTTTATTTCTGTTTTAATATGACTATCAGTTTGAATTTCATATTTTGTTTGAATCGGTTTTTTAAGTTTATGAATTAAAATGTTACCTAAATGAAGATCATTATGTATAAATCCTACGTTACTATAAGCATGTATTTGTGCTAATGTTAATTGTTGTAAAATATTTACAACTTGGTCTTTATTTAATTTATTTTGAAATTTAAATAAAGAACCATTTTTGTATTTTTTCATTATTTCTATTGATATAATATTATTATCTTCAGCACCCAATTGATTTTGATTAACAATATCAATTAGGTTTGTTTCTATTCGAGAATCAAAAAGAAGCTCATAATTTTCTAAACAAGTAAAACTACAATAAGTTTGAATAAAATTAGGTATATTTTTTACTATTTTATTTGCTTCAATTATAATATTCGCTTTTTTTCCTTTTGTAATTTTAACAATTACTTTTTCTTTATCAATAAAATTAGTAATTGTTGTTAAACCTTCAATATTTATATAATATGTTATTAATTTTTCAAGTGGTTTTAGCCATTTTTTAGTAGGTATAATATATTGTTTATTATTATCTTGTGTACAAATCATATTATAGTTAGTTTAGTAAATAATATAATGAAAACTAAAAAATTGATAATAATTATATTTAAAAATAACTAAATATAATTAGTATGGCGGAACTTATAAACATATTAAAAACACATTTTAATAATATATATAAACAATCTATTCGTGATGGAAATGGTGAAGATTATGATGATAGTGAAGTTAATGATTATAAATTTATTGAAGAAGTTATTATTAATTATGTAAATGACAATAAACCAATAAATATTAAAAAAATGAATTCTATTATTTTTACATTAGATATGTATCATACTGAATTTATATATATGGTTTTAATTCAACATGGATATATATTTACTAATATGTTAGTACTTATTGATTTTTTATCAAAAATAAGTTATGTATTATTATATAATAAATCATCAAAGTTATATAAAAAAATATTATTAGAAACAATATTTCATCCAGAAATAAAAAAATATATTGAAACAAATCAAGAAATTATAATATATGATAAAGATATAGAGGGTTTGCTTTCAAAAACTTTAGATAAAGATAATACCGAATTAATATCAAATATAATTTTTCAACAAATAAGTAACATATCATGTTTAAATTATGACAAATTAGTAAAAAGAAAAATAAATTGGGATGCATTTATAAAAGATGAAAATGAAATTATTAAAATAACAAAAAATGATGAAAGTAAAGAGAAAATAAAAGAATATTTAAAAATTGTAAAAACTTATATTGAAACTAAATATTTTGTAATTAAATTTCCAACTTTTGTTTTTAAACTAGAAAAATATAAAAAAGAATATGAAAAAGTATTAAGTAATGGTACAATCGACTATTCATGTTAATTAAACTTTTTATTATAAAAATAATATTTAAAACTAATATAATATTATATAATGGATGAATGTAAATTAATGTTAGGTATAGCTGATAATCTTCATGATTTTTATACACATAAAGTTTATGATAAAAGTAAAAATTTATGTGAAAATTTATTTGATAAAATGTTTGATTTTATTAATAATCAATATGGTAAATATATAAATGAAATATCTAAAAACATAATTGTAAATTATAAAAATATTAAAATAAATACAGATTTAATAATTAAAAATGAGATTGAAAATAAAATTAAAAGTGTTAAAAATCCATCTAAAATAAATATTATTGATTTGCATAATATAATAATTAAAAATTTTAATATTTTATTTAATGTAGAAAATATAAATAATATTCAACATAATTTGAATACATTGGTTAGTAATGAACAAAAAATATTATTACGGTTACCATTATATTTTTTAATTAAAAATAAAGAAAATAAAGATATAGTTAATGAACTTGTTGATTTTTTACTAAAATATATTAATTTAGATATTTATGATGATAAAATAAATAATGAAATTAAAAATAAAATTTTATATAATTTATATAATAAAACATTTGATAATAAAAAATATGATAATAAAACATATCCACTAACTTATTTTAATGACATATCAACTGGATTAAATATAAAATATAATCGCTTTCATATATTAAATTTAGATAAAAATAAAATAGACGAATCGAAAACTTTAAGTGTAAAAAAATATTTATTTAATTATGACAATGGTATTACAAATAAAAATATGATTACCAATACAGATTATAATATTGGATTTCAAATAAATGACGAAAGTTTAGAATTTATTAATGTTATATATAATATTAATAAAATTACTAATAATATTATTTGTAAATATCATAATATTACATTACAAGTACTTAAAAACAATGCAGGAAGAGAAAATGATGGTATTTATCAAATAACATTAAAAATTGTTGAAATATTTAAAAAATGTTTTGAAATAAATCCAAATAATTTAACAAAATTGTTAAAAATTGAAATTAATAATAATAAAATGTTACTTAGTAAAATTATAAATATAAATAATTTAGAAATTGAATTAAATAAAATTTATATAAAATATAAAACATTAGATTTATGTTTAGGATGTATTGTATTTTTATTATTTGGATTTAAACGTTTTGGTGATTGGATGCAAGTAGAATTATCATCAAAATTATATTTTACATTACAAACAACTGATTATTATTGTAAATTATATGGATTATTAATTGGTGCACCTGTAATAATAGATGAAATAATTTATAATTATGAACCACCTGAAAATTTATTATTAACAAATTTTATATTATTTAATGAAAATGATACAAAAATAATAAACGACCGAGATACATTAATTTATAAAGGTTTACGCGATATTGAAACAACTGGAATAAATCGTTATTATTTTAATAAATATAAAAAATATAAAATAAAATATTTACAATTAAAAAATACCAAGTAAATACATAGTATTGGACGGGGGTGATAACATACAGAACGTGTGTAATTTGTCTAAAACTCACGAAATTACTAAGTTAGTCATACAGGCCCTTTTCAGAGTGATTTTTGTGCGTCTTGGACAAAGACGAAGCTATACAAAATCGCACATGGTCTCGATACAATGATAACATAATATGATATCATATAGTAATCGGGGGCGGGGGTTGAATACACATCTTTGCTAGGGGGGTACCCCCCCAGCAAATATATCAATGATGAATTAGACTTGTATCATATTAACCAAAATATTTTTCATAATTATTATCATAATATTGTTTATTTTTAAAATAACATTTTGTACATAATGCATAATATTTATTATTTTTAAAATTTTGATAAGGTTTATAAAATTTGTATTTACAAGCATTACAACATAAATTTTGTTCATCATAATTATAATATTTACTAATACTATATAATATTGGTATTAATAATATTTTTTCTCGTTCTTTTTCTTGTTTTTTATAGATTTTATATTCGTCATTTTTATTTGCACAATTTATACATAATGATATTTTATTATTTTGATATATTATTGGTTCATATTTTTCTAGTCCACAACATTTACATAATTTTGAATAATTTTCATGACCATATATTATACTAACTGATGATAATTTAAAATCATTAAATTTTATTTTTTTACATTGAAAAGTTCTAATACAATTAAAAATATTTGAATACATATTATTTACATCAATTTCAAACCAATGTATATTATTAGGTCTATTATTTTCATTAGTTTTATGTGTATTACATATTTCAAATAAACAAACTATATTATTATTATCAATGTATGCAACATCTGCTATTTTTAAATTATTATCAAAATTAAATCTATATTCTAATTCTATTTTAGATGTTTCTGAAATTGGAGGTATTGTAAATTTTTTATGACAACATTTTTTATCACAATATCTAATAAATTGTATATCTATTTTATTTTCTAATAAATTTTTTAATAATAATTTTGCATCTTTATGAATTTGTGTTTCAGAAGGTTTATCATAGTAAAAACACTGATTATTATCTATTTTATGTCTAAAATGATATGCTTTTATTTGACCTTGACATAAGATAAGGTCTTTATTACAATCAGGACAAATATATTCATTATTTTTATTTGCTATTTTAGGTGAAACATATTCACCAGTATTTTTATTAATAGCACCTAATATTAACATTAATATAGTATATTAAATATTTTTTAATTGATTTTATATATTGTTTGGGGGTTAATTACATTGAAATCATATGAAAACATAATAGTATATCATTTTATTTATAAATTAATTAATTTCGTTTACACATTTTATCATTTCCTCGTTAGTGCCTTTGACAAATACAAAATTTATAAAAATTATTTATAAATATAGTTGATTATTGTGATAAAGACACTCTAACATCTCATTGCCAGTTGGCGCCATAATTTTACAAGCATATTGCTAATATATTTATTAATTTCTTCGTTGACGCCTATACTTTCAACTAATTTATTATATTTTTTTTCAAGTTTTGAATTATTTACAAATGTTTTATATATATGTATTTTGTATTCATTATCTGTTGTTAAACCATGAGTATTCATTCCGGATATTTCGCCATTTTTAACACAATGACCTTTTAGTAAATTTTCCAAAAAGTTTAACGTAACTTTAGTATTTTTTAAAACATATTCACCATACATGTCACACTTTTTACAAACAATTAAATATTCTGGTTCTTTTTTACTTATTCTGATTCTAAAATTATTAGGCTCAACGCACATAGTTTTGTTACACTTAGGACACAATTCAACACATGTCAAAGATTGTATACTTTTATAAAAAGGGTTTTTATTTCCATTATATAAACATCTTTTTATACATTCACTTGATACATATTGATGTGGTTTTATTTCAGTTATGTAATGTTTGATTTCTTCAAGGTCCTTTATTTTTTCTTCTAATTCTTCGTTAGTACCCTGAAAGTTTTCTCCAGGACAGACCTTTGCAAAATGTCCTTTTTCGCCACACTTGTAACAACAATCTGAAACACTTTTAAATTCGTGTTCTAATGATTTGATTTGCCATTCGTCCAAGACTATTTTGGTATATGAACCACCACGAACATTATCTATACCATATTTCATCATATATTTTTTAGTAAGTATATCTTCTTCAAATTGATTGTCACATTGATATTGTTCTATTATTTTTATAGGTTTATAAAATGAAGTCCATTCGGAAGTATTTTCTGTTTTATGTTCTTTAAAACGTGTTGAAACATCCCTTGATGTTTTTCCAATATAGTATTTACTTGAATCTAACTCTAATGCGTAAATGTTCATATGTAAGTTATAAAATTATCAATTTAATAAATTAATTTTCAATTTTATTAAACAAATAATAGTTGGTTTCTTCCTCATAATATATAGTGTAATATATATATTAGTGTAATTAAAATGGGCGTTTGTCAAAAGCACTAACGATGAAATTAGAAAAGGTGTAATAAAATAAATATAAAATAGTAAATAAAAATTATATTACTGATTCATACAATGAAAACATAATATGATATCATATTAGTAATCAGGGGGTGAATACATCATATTAAAACATACTATTATGATTAATAAGAAATTTTTTTTATATTATTTAAAAATATTTTGTTAATATTTTTAGCATTAGTTTTAATTTCATCAAAATAATTTATTTCATTAACAATATAATTATTATATTCTGTAATTTCATTTATTTTATTATCTAAAGCATTTTTATTGAGAGAAAAATTTGGATCATTTCTACAAACACTATTGTTATTATAATTGTATATTAAGCAATTATATTCTGCAGTTATTGGTTCAAATGATTTTTTAATAAGTTCATAAAGTTTGTAAAGTTTACTTATATATTCAGTATAGTAATTAATAAATTTTTTTATTTTTTCTATAATATTATTATGAAAAACAAAATATTCATTGCATATTTTTTTCAAATTTTGTTTTGGTAAATTATTATAATCTGGAATATTAAATTGTAAAATTTGAATATCATGAATAGTTTTTTCAAGAAAATTTAAAAGTTCAATATAAATTTCATTTTTAATACCAATAAAATTTAGTTCAGTATTATTACTTAAATTTAAATAACTTATTGTTTTATTTAATGTTATACTTTTTAATTTTATTTTTTTTAATAGTTCAATTATTTTTTCAATTGATTTATTTAAATCTTTTAAATATGTAAGATTGTCATTATATATTTGTGTTTTATTTTGATAATTTATAAATTTTAAAGTATCCATAAAAGTATTATAATTATTTTTCTATCTTTTTTTTTATCAATTTTTTAATTATTAATAAACTATTATTAATAATTAAAATATAAAAAACAAATAAATTAATTATTTAAAGAAACATTAACTATTGGTAGTTAATGGAACCACAAACTATTATTTTTAAAAGTAATGAAGATTACATATCAAAAAGAAATAAAATGTATGATAATATTAAGGATATAATTAACGAATGTGTTATAACAGATAAATTTGAATACGAACATATGAGTTATCAAGGGTTAACATCAAGACAAGATTTATATATTTCGGTTGTATTATGTGATGAACTAAAAAAATTTACTGAACATAAATGTGATGATTGGTGTGATAAAATATCTTTTAACATTATGTTAGGAATAAATGGGTTTTTAAATGGTCTAATTAAAATTAAAAGAGTTACTGATTTTACTGCTAAAGAATATGCAAAATTAATTCATAATAGTATTATGTATCAATTGGATAACGGTGAACATAGTCCTTGTTTATTAGAGGATATTATAATACTACCTGATAGTTCAGACACAGAATAATAAAAGAGAGTATTAATATATAAAGATTATCTAATATATATTATTAGTTTTATAATGGATATAAAAAATACAAAATTATTATTAGGTGCAATTAATAAAAATACAGGTGAATATGTTTATCCTAAAATAGCAAATAAAAAGGATGAATATATTTGCCCTGATTGTAATAAAGACCTTATCTTATGCCAAGGACAAATAAAAGCATATTATTTTAGACATAAAACATATAATAATCCGTGTTATTATTATGATAAGCCATCAGAGTCACAAATTCACAAAGATGCGAAACTTTTAATGAAAACATTATTAGAAAATAAAACAATGATATCATTTAAAAGAACTTGTAATGAATGTAATTCAAATAAAAAATATTCAATACCTGAATTATCAAAAACATCTAAAATTGAATTAGAATATAGATTTAATTTTAACAATAGTTTAAAAATAGCAGATGTTGCATATATTGATAATAATAATATAGTTAGTTTATTTGAAATATGTAATACACATAAAACACGTAGTGAAGATAGACCAGAACCATGGTTTGAAATTGATGCTACAAATTTAATAAAATCGGTCAATAATAATGAAAATTTATCTTCATTAAAAATCCCTTGTATAAGATGTGAAAAATGTAAAACATGTATTGATAAAATAAAAATAAACGAAATAGAAAGAATTAATAGAATTAAACAAGAAAAAATAAAAATAATAAAAGAAAAAATTAATAATATTGATAATATTAGAATAAAATCAATAAATAATAGTGATTATGATACAGCAGATATACATCGGTCAATGAGATATGCTAATCAAGATAGAAATTATAAATTATCATTAACAAATGAATTAATATTAATTGAAAATGATATAAACTATATATTAGGAAATAATGTTGTATTAATAGAACATCCAATAACAAAAATAAAAATAAAAAGAAGTTTAGTAAATAATAAAACTTTTTATAAAGGTAAATGGAGAACAAATATTAATATAAATTTATTAATAAAATGGTACAAATCAGATTATGATATTATTGATAATATTATAATAAAATCAATACTAAAAAAACTTGATTGAACTATAAAATGATAAAAAATATGTTAATTTATTATAATTATAACTTTACAATATACGAAGTTAAAAATTTTAGAGAAATATTTTTTTTTGAACCCCCGCCCCCCGTTTTTTTATTTTTTTATACTTGATGTATAAAGAGGATATATTTATTATTATTTTATTAAAAAACATTTAAGAATAAA
>JACCDY010440706.1_pt1 | contig 9997 bp, 7 predicted proteins | sample 7446391 | NCBI WGS metagenome assembly JACCDY01 (sample SAMN15323451, study PRJNA562643) | freshwater metagenome | isolation source: river surface water | place: USA:Blue River Watershed | collected 2017-08-18
AGGGCGCGTTGCAGAGGAGTTTGGCTCACAGGCGGGAGCGTAGCGATAAAACGTGTCCGAGAGGGGACTTGAACCCCTAATCCCTTTCGAGAACTAACACCTCAAGCTAGCGCGTCTGCCAATTCCGCCACCCGGACAGTGAGAGGGCATACTTTAGCCCATGAAACTCAACGATGCCCAACGCGCAGAACTAGAAGCAGATGTAGTTACTTTGTGCCAAGAATTGATCAGAATTCCAAGTGTCAATTTCGGCGAAGGCAAAGGAGATGAAAAAGCGGTAGCCGAGTATGTTGCGGCAAAGCTAGCTGAAGTTGGAATCCAGTCGAAGTTCTATGAGAGTGCACCGAATCGAGTTTCAGTTGTAGCACAAATTGAAGGAACCGACAGTTCCCGTCCGGGCTTGGTCGTTAATGGACATTTGGATGTAGTACCTGCGAATGCAGATGATTGGTCGGTAGATCCTTTTTCAGGCTTGATTAAAGATGGATGCATCTGGGGACGTGGCGCGGTTGATATGAAAAATATGGATGCCATGATGCTTGCAGTATTTAGATTGTGGGCACGTCACAACTATCGTCCTGAACGCACAATTGTCATCGTATTTTTTGCTGATGAAGAGGCTGGCGGTATATACGGATCTCGCTGGATGGCAGAGAATCATCCCGAAGTCTTCGCTGGGTGTTCTGAAACCATTTCTGAAGTAGGGGGATTTTCTCTCACATTAACTTCAGGTAAAAGAGTTTATGTAATCGAAACTTCACAAAAAGGTATCGAGTGGATGAAGTTAACGGCCAATGGTGTCGCGAGTCATGGCTCGGTCATAAATGATAAAAATGCAGTGACTCGACTTGCAGATGCCGTTGCCAAGGTTGGAAATTACAAGTGGCCGCAGCGAATCACGAAAACAAACGAGATTTTCTTCCGAAAAATTGCAGAGTTATCTGGAAAAACTTACGATCCCAATAACCTTCAACCACTGTTGGATGAAGTTGGTTCCATGTCGAAAATGATTGGTGCAACATTAAACAACACCGCGAATCCGTCCATGTTGGAAGCTGGATACAAAGCAAATGTGATTCCACAAAGCGCTAGCGCCGTTGTTGATGGGCGCACCTTGCCCGGATACGAGGCCGAACTACTTGAAACAGTGAGGGCTTTGGTTGGTGAGCACGTTACGGTAGAAAGTTTGGTTTCAGACATTCCACTCGAGGTGGAATTCGGAGGACCTCTCGTAGACGCAATGATGGATGCCATCAAGGCCGAAGATCCAGATGGGATTCCAATTCCTTATTTACTAAGTGGCGGTACCGATAACAAAGCTCTAGCCAAGCTGGGAATTCTTGGATACGGGTTTAGCCCGTTGAAGCTACCTTCGGACTTAGATTTTGTTGGCTTGTTCCATGGAATTGATGAGCGAGTTCCTATCGACTCACTGCAATTCGGAGCGCGCACTTTGCATCACTTCTTAGTTAATGCATAAAGAAAGTTCGCTTCGATAATTCTCTAAGCCGAAATCTCATCCAATGCTTCGCGCACGGGAATTGGCAATGTAACTAACTCACTGGCTAAGGCGCCGCGTAGCTGCGCACCGGTTCTAGCGCCGATTATCGCGGAAACCACACCGGGGCAATCCCGTACCCATGCAAGCGAAACCTCAAGTGGAGATAATCCGAGACCATCGGAGGCCACTATTACTGCCTCGACAATCTTGGCACTTTTTTCATCAAGGTAAGGAGAGATGAAGGATGAGAAATGCGGTGTAGCCCCGCGCGAATCAGCTGGAGTGCCCCCGCGATACTTTCCAGTTAAAACTCCACGCCCAAGTGGTGACCAGGCCAGGAATCCAATATCTAAACTTAAACAGGCTGGCAATACCTCTTGCTCCACTTTGCGATTTAGTAAGGAGTATTCGTTTTGCGTTGTTAAAACCGGAGCTTTGCCAAAAAATGGATTTTGCAAGGAAAAGCTACGAGCCAATTGCCAACCAGAGAAATTTGATACTCCAACATAGCGAGCTTTGCCGCTGTTGAGAGCGTAATCAAGTGCACTTAAAGTTTCTTCAAGGGGAGTGTTTTCATCCCAGGTGTGAATCTGCCACAAATCGATGTAATCAGTCTTAAGTCTTTGTAAGGATTTATCTAGGTCAGAAATCAATGAGGTTCGAGAGTTATCAACCTTGCGTTCACCATTTTTGATACTGATTCCCGCTTTGGTAGCTATTACTAATTCTTCTCTAGCGGCTAATACGCCGATTAATCCACCAATCACTCGTTCAGCATCTCCATCGCCATATACCGCTGCGCTATCGATGAAATTGCCACCCGCGTCTAGAAAATGTCGAAATTGGTCCGCTGCTTCATGCTCATCTGTGTCTCGGCCCCAAGTCATCGTGCCCAGAGCTAATCGACTAACGGATATGCCACTTTTGCCAAGTGATCTGCGTTCCATGGTTCGACCCTAGCAAAAAGTTCGGGAAACATCGGGAAGCTATAACCTAAGCAGGTGACCACATTCATCTTTCTCCGGCATGGGACATCTATAGCCAACGAAAAAGGTGTGTTGGCCGGCCGTACTCCAAATGTCTATCTCTCGCCTCAAGGGATAAAGCAAGCGAAGCAGTTAACTCAACCTATTTCAGAGCTGAAAGTTCATAAAGTTCTAGTTAGTCCACTAGAACGATGTGCGCAAACAATTGAACCTTATTTAAATGCGGCAAAAAAGCGGTCCTATGTAAATAACAGTTTTGTCGAAATGAATTACGGCGATTGGTCAGATAAATCATTGAAAGATTTGCGAAAGCTTAAAGACTGGAAGCAGGTTCAGGAGAAACCATCAAAATTCACTTTTCCTAATGGAGAGAGCTTTTTGAAAGCACAGAGCAGAGTTATTAAAGAATTAAATCTTTTGGCAAAAACATATCCCAATAAAACTTTCTTGATAGTAAGCCACGGGGACATAATCAAACTCGCGGTGGCTTCGAGTTTAAATATGAAACTTGATGATTTCCAGCGGATAGTGATTGATCCCGCATCCATCACCGCAATTAATTGGGATAAGGGGCTCAAAACTCTTTTATATGTCAATCGTAAAGTAACTAAAAGATCGTCATCCGTAAAGAAAAAAGCTGTTCGAAATTTGAGAAGTCGCCGAGTGTTGGGCGGAGGCAAAGGTGAGTAGGCAGATTTACAATCTTGATTTAGTTGAGCGATTTGTGCTTGGCACAGTTGGACTACCCGGCGAAAGGCAGTTCTTCATCCAGGCTGTCAAAGCGGGGCAAGCATTTAGTTTTGCTCTTGAGAAGGCGCAAGCCCAAGCGCTAACTGATAGATTCAAAGAGATCCTGAAGGAAACCAAGACAATCTCAAGCTCTGTTTTAAAGGACGTTGCACCGCTCCAGACCCCAATTGAATCTGAATTTGAACTTGGCGTAATGGCGATTACGTGGAAATTTGATTCACAGCACATCGCATTTGAAGCGCAGGGAATAACAAATGACAATTCTGATCGAGTATTCGAGGAGATAGCGTCAGATGATGAGCCAGACGCGCCGCCTATGTTGCGCCTTGTTTTGACTCCGGCCCAAGTGCAGAGCTTCGTTCAACGGGCCCAATCCATAATTAAGGCCGGACGACAACCCTGTATGTTTTGTGGTGGACCGATAAATCTCGATGGTCACATCTGCCCACGAGCGAATTGAAATGATGCTTCAAAAACGCGAAAAGCTTTTGACAGGGGAAATAGTTGTCGAAGGTCGTTTAGTTGATGCCTCAAATGCAACTCTGTTTGGAAACTTGCAAACCAGTATTTCCGAGAGTTTTCCCGTGGTTTATAAACCAATCGCTGGAGAAAGACCGCTGTGGGATTTTCCCGAGGGAACTTTGGCGGGGCGAGAGGTTGCGGCCTTTGAATTAAGTGATCACCTGGGCTTTAACTGCGTTCCTACAACGGTAATGAGAGATGGTCCGTATGGCTTGGGTGCGGTACAGCAATGGATTGATATGCCGGAAGAGACCGATTTCATTTCGCTGGCCCAAGAGCCATCCTATGCAATGCGAAACATGGCTTTATTTGATGTGGTGATTAACAATACCGATCGAAAGTTTGGTCACATCCTAGTAACTGATTCCGGAGAGATTTATGGATGTGATCACGGGGTAACTTTTCATGAAGATTTCAAGCTGCGCACTGTTCTTTGGCAATTCTCTGGGAGTAAGTTAACCCAAGCTGAAATTGAACGACTTGAGAACATACCAAAATGGTTAGCTTCAGAGGATTCCATGATTTTCCGGCAACATATTTCGGCCTCTGAAATTAGCGCTTTGTTGGCAAGAGTGCAGGATTTATTGGGAAATGGAATGCCTTACCCATCTGAGGACTGGCCCGCGATTCCCTGGCCACCTGTTTAGATAAATCTTTGTAGGCTTTATCTATGCGTTCTTGGCCTCAGGTTTACCTACCACCAGCTCCAAAAGGTTTGCAACACAAGCCCTTGAGTCTTTTTGATAGTTATGCGCAGGTTAAGAAGGAGATTACCGAGGAAAATATCTCCAGTTATGTTTGTGGGATTACGCCGTACGATGCAACGCATTTGGGTCATGCTGCAACCTATTTAAGCTTCGACCTGATTCATCGATACCTTTTGGCTAGTGGTAAAAAAGTGTCCTTTGTCGAAAACATTACCGATATCGATGATCCGCTTCTTGAGAGGGCTGCTCGCGATAATCAGGATTGGAAAGAGCTAGCGCTTTCTCAAATAGATTTGTTCCGAACCGACATGACGACTTTAAGGGTAATTCCGCCTTCGCATTATGAGGGCGTAGTTGAGAGTATGGAAATCATCATGGATTCCATTCAAGAATATATTTCCGCTGATCTAACCTATAAAATCGAAGATGACATATACCTCCGGCTTGATAAAGTTCCTGGATTTCCAGAAAATCTTCCGCTTGCCATCGACGAAGCAATAAATATTTTTGCCGAACGGGGCGGAGACCCAAATAGAGTTGGAAAGATAAATCCGCTCGATCCGCTACTTTGGCGTGGTCAACGACAGGGCGAACCTTCATGGGAAGCGCCTTTTGGTGCCGGTAGGCCTGGATGGCATGTTGAATGTGTTGCAATCGCCTTAGCGTTCTTGCCCAAAGCATCCCTTAGCTCAATCACACTTCAAGGTGGTGGGTCGGATTTAGTTTTCCCTCATCACTATATGACCGCAATGCAGAGCAAAGCCTTAACAAAGATTGATTTTGCCTCTCATTACGTCCATGCAGGGATGATTGGTCTTGATGGTGAGAAGATGAGTAAAAGCAAAGGGAATTTAGTTTTTGTATCAAAGTTGCTTGAAAGTGGGGTTAGGCCAGACGCGATTCGAATTGCGTTACTCCTAAATCACTATCAAACAGATCGAATGTGGAGCGATGATTTGCTGGTCAAAGCACAGAATCTTCTAGTCAAGCTGGATCAAGCGTTGGCCATGATGGAGGTGGCACCAACATTTCCGGTCATTTCTAGGATTACCGAAGCCTTGGCAGATAACCTGGATACTCCAAAAGTATTGCAGCTAATCGAACTCTGGTGCGACGAAACACTTTCAAGTTCAAGTGGTGGCAGTGCAGGAGAGATGTCGAGAGCTTTGGATACTTATTTGGGAATCGCGCTCTAAATCTCTGGATTTCGTCGCAGAAAGCGCTCGACCTCTTTTGCGATTGATTCCCCAGTTACATCAGGAAGTTCGGCAGCATCCTTGCTGCTTTCCAATTGCTTAACATATTCAGCAACTTCGAGATCTTCCTCTGCCATTTGATTCACCGCAATTTCCCATTCATCGGCTCGACGCGGAAGATTGCCAAGTGGAATAGAAATTTCTAGAAAATCCTCAAGTGCATTAATCAACGCTAATGAAGCCTTCGGTGATGGGGGGGTAGAAACGTAGTGCGGAACTGCAGCCCACAGAGAAACGGCGTCAATGGAGCGTTTGTAAGCAGCATCCTGCAAGACGCCTACAATTCCAGTTGGACCTTCATATCGCGAAACCTCTATACCTAGTTTTGCTGCAATATCTGGATGAGCTCCGCTTCCCGTAACCGTGATGGGACGGGTGTGTGGCGAATCTGCTAGTAATGCCCCCATGGTGATTAACAGGGAAACTTCATAGTCATCAGCTAAGTCGAGAATTTGATTTGCAAAACTAGGCCATCGCATCGAAGGTTCTATACCTTTAACAATGAGAAAATCATTTTTCAGTGAGGGAGATGTTGCGGCATAGACAATTGTGTTGGGCCAAATAATCTCTCTAACTATCCGTTCATCAACTTTGATCTGCGGTCGATTAACTTGAAAATCGTAGAATTCCTCAGGGTTAAATCGAGCGAGCTCTTGATGGGTCCAGGCGGTCAAGAGATGAGCGATAGCCCCCGAAGCTGATTCGCCTGCATCATTCCAACCTTCAAATGCTGCGATCATAATTGGATTACGCAGTTGGAAAGCTGGCTCTTGAATGAACATATACGAAAGCCTACGATAAACTCCGGCCAGTGAGCGCGTCGAAATTATTCATGAGGCCGGCGCATAAATCTGGGTCATTGCGGACCGCGTTGTCCTCGCGCGTTGTTATTGCTGATGGCGCGATGGGCACGATGCTTCAGGCCGCCAATCCCACCCTTGAAGATTTTCAGGGTCATGAGGGTTGCAATGAAATTCTTAACGTGACAAAGCCCGATCTAGTTGCAGAAATACATAGAAAGTATTTCGCCGCCGGGGTTGATGCGGTTGAAACCAACACCTTTGGGGCAAATCTGGCAAATCTTGGCGAGTACGGTATATCTGAACGAATTTATGAGTTATCTGTTGCCGGTGCAAAGATAGCGCGACAAGTTGCAGATGAATTTACTGAAAGTACCGCAAGCCAAAAGTGGGTACTCGGATCTATGGGTCCAGGTACGAAACTTCCAACACTGGGTCACACAACGTATGAAGAGTTGAAACACGCTTATACATTAAACGCTAAAGGTTTAATTGATGGCGGAGCTGATGCATTACTTATCGAGACAACCCAAGATTTACTTCAAGCAAAGGCTGCGGTTAATGGCGCAAGGCAAGCAATATCAGATTGCGAACGGGACATAGTTTTAATAGCGCAGGTAACCGTCGAAACTACCGGCACCATGCTGTTGGGATCTGAGATCGGCGCAGCGCTTAATTCACTTGCGTCACTCGGAGTTGATCTAATCGGGATGAATTGCGCCACTGGGCCAAGTGAGATGAGCGAACATCTGCGTACTTTGAGTCAACAATCAAAAATTGGAATTTCCTGTATGCCCAATGCGGGTTTACCAGTCTTAAAGGACGGTGGTGCGTTTTATCCGTTGTCACCGGATGAATTGGCAGAATCACTCGATAACTTTGTTAGCAACTATGGCATTAGCTTGATAGGTGGTTGTTGTGGCACAACACCAGAGCACTTAGCAGCGGTGGCTAAACGCATTGGTGGCAAGCCGCTTCCAAGTCGAGTACCAAAACTTGAAGCAGGCGCATCATCGTTATATCAGTTCGTTCCATTTCGCCAAGATCAAACTTATTTGGCAATTGGAGAGCGCAGTAACGCCAATGGCAGCAAAGCTTTTCGCGAAGCGTTAGTTGCTGAAGATTGGCAAAAGTGTGTAGATATAGCCAAAGATCAAATTCGCGAAGGCGCGCACATGATTGATCTCTCAGTGGATTATGTTGGTCGCAATGGTGCTAGTGATATGAAAGAACTAGCGGGCAGGTACGCGACCGCAATTACATTACCAATCGTTCTTGATTCGACCGAACCAGATGTTTTGAAAGCTGGACTTGAATCACTTGGCGGTAAATGTGTAATCAACTCAGTCAATTATGAAGATGGTGCAGGACCTGAGTCGCGTTTCGCCAGAATCATGCCACTAGCCAAGGAACATGGCGCGGCGCTCATTGCTCTTACTATTGATGAAGAAGGTCAAGCACGAACAGCGGATTGGAAGGTTAAGGTCGCAAAAAGATTAATCGGAGATTTAACCGAGAACTGGGGTATCTCTATCTCGGACATCATTATCGATTGTCTAACCTTTCCAATTGCTACTGGGCAGGAAGAAACCCGTCGTGATGGAATAGAAACTTTACGGGCGATTGAAACACTTAAAAAAGAATTCCCTGAGGTTCAGACAACACTTGGTGTAAGCAATGTTTCTTTTGGTTTAAATCCGGCCGCTCGCATCGTTCTAAACTCGGTATTTTTATCGGAAGCGGTAAAGCATGGCTTGGACAGCGCGATTGTCCATCCATCAAAAATAATGCCGATTTCGAAAATCCCAGATGAGCAGCGAGATGTAGCGTTAGATCTAATTTATGACCGTCGAGTTTTTTCCGATGGCAATTGCACTTACGACCCGTTGGCTCGTTTCTTGGAACTTTTCGAAGGAGTAGAGGTTTCAAACTCGCGAGTTTCTCGCGCTGCTGAACTTGCGGCTTTGCCCATAAACGAGCGTTTAAAAAGAAGGATTATTGATGGCGAAAAACAAGGTTTGGAACAAGATTTGGAGTTTGCCCGAAATTCGGGATTGGGTCCGTTGGTAATTATCAATGAGTTATTACTTGATGGCATGAAAACGGTAGGAGAGTTGTTTGGAAAAGGGGAGATGCAGCTTCCTTTTGTGCTGCAATCCGCTGAAGTTATGAAAACCGCTGTTTCGCTTTTAGAACCATTTATGGAGAGATCTGAATCAAATGATCGCGGTTCGATTTTGTTGGCAACTGTTAAAGGTGATGTTCACGATATTGGCAAGAATCTTGTAGATATCATCCTGACCAATAATGGTTATCGTGTGGTTAATATTGGTATAAAACAGACGATAAATCAGATAATTGATGCCGCTGAAGCAAGCAATGTTGATGTAATCGGCATGAGCGGACTTCTAGTTAAATCAACGGTAATTATGAAAGAGAATCTCGAAGAATTAGCTGCTCGTGGTTTAGACAATAAATGGCCGGTGATACTTGGAGGTGCTGCGTTAACCCGCACCTTCGTGGAAAGTGATCTTGCGAGCCAGTTTTCTGGAACTGTTCGCTATGCCAAAGATGCATTTGAGGGGCTTTCTCTGATGGACACAATAATGGCGCAGAAGAACGGTGATAGCTCTGCAGCTTTGCCTCCACTCAAACAGCGACGAACCCGAACTGTTGATTCCGAAATCGACAGAGTGATTGATACTAAGAGAAGTGATGTTGCCAGTGATAATGCAATTCCGACAGCGCCATTTTTCGGAAGTCGGATAGTTAAAGGCATTCCACTGGCTAGTTACAGCTCGATGCTCGATGAACGAGCTTTATACGTGGGTCAATGGGGATTAAAGAGTAATCAAGGTAATTACGCTAAAATGGTAGAGAGCGAAGGACGGCCTAGATTACGTTCGCTACTGAATGAAGCACAAGCACAAGGATGGCTGAATGCGGCGGTCGTTTATGGTTATTTCCCCTGTTACAGCGAGGGTAATGATTTAGTAATACTTCATCATGAAGGTGAAGCAAAAGGCTCGGAGCGCGTGCGGTTTAGTTTTCCAAGACAACGTCGCGATCGCAGGTTATGTCTTAGTGATTTTTTCCGGAGTAAAGAGTCGGGAGAGTTAGATGTTGTAGCTTTCCATGTTGTAACCATGGGCCAATCAGTTAGTGTGGCTACAGCCAAATTATTTGAAGCAAATCTTTATCGAGAGTATCTAGAGTTGCATGGATTAAGTGTTCAGTTAACAGAAGCATTGGCGGAGCATTGGCATGCCCGCATTAGGCAGGAGCTCAACGTCAACAAGAGCGATAGCCCAGAGATCCAAGCGATTTTAGATCAGGGTTATCAAGGATCCCGTTACAGCTTTGGCTATCCGGCTTGTCCTGACTTGGAGCAACAACGCCAATTATGTGAATTGTTGGAACCAGAACGTATCGGCGTAACTCTTTCGGAGGAGTTCCAACTCCATCCCGAACAAAG
>JACCDY011476355.1_pt1 | contig 9997 bp, 6 predicted proteins | sample 7446391 | NCBI WGS metagenome assembly JACCDY01 (sample SAMN15323451, study PRJNA562643) | freshwater metagenome | isolation source: river surface water | place: USA:Blue River Watershed | collected 2017-08-18
AATGCGGGTGCAAATGCCGCCGTCGTACAGCGGCGCACGTGCATCAATGGCCACCATGTGGGCTTGTGTGGGATCGCCAATTTGGTCAGCACCTTTGTCAAGCAAATGCTTGAGCAAAGTGCCCTGGTTGAATTTGGTGCCGCGAATGAGGAAGTTGTCCGCCGGAAATTCGCCTTGCGCGTTTTGACCCCATGCCTCTTTCAGCCAAGGAATATTGGATTCAAAACCACCCGCCGCCATGACACAAGCTTTGGCCGTGATGCGCTCGGTGCGCAAGACCTCGCCTTGGGGTGACTTGTGCTTCACCAACGCGGCTTTGAAGACACCGTTTTCCAACTCGAGTTCGTTGACTTCAGCGTTGTAGTGAATTTGAATGCCGAGTTTTACGGCGCTGCGGTAATACGCATTGATCAGCGCTTTGCCACCACCCATGAAAAACGCATTGGTTCGCGCTGTGTGCAAGGCACCCGACAGGGAGGGCTGAAAGCGCACACCATGCTTGACCATCCAAGGGCGGCAATGGTGGGAGTGGCGAATGGCCAATCGCGCCATGTGCTCGTCGGTGAGGCCGCCAGTCACTTTGAGCAAGTCTTGCCAAAACTCTTCTTCTGGGTAGGCGTCGACCAACACATCTTGCGGTGCATCGTGCATACAGCGCAAATTGCGTGTGTGCATCGAGTTGCCACCACGCCATTCACGCGGCGCAGATTCGAGCACCATGACACTGGCGCCAGCTTCTCTGGCCATCAACGCCGCACTCAACGCAGCGTTTCCACCACCAATGACCAAGACATCCAAACTCATGCCAACTCCAACTTAGCTTGCAATGACATCAATCGGCCTTGATGTCTGCGCGTTTAACGATGTCGCTCCAAATGCGCTGCTCATTTTTAATGAAAGCGGCAAATTCCGTCGCAGGGCCGCCACCGCCCACCGCGTTGTCAGTCGCGAAGCGTTCTGTGACTGCACTTGATTTGAGCGCTTTGTAAGACTCCTCTTGCAAGCGCTTCACAATCTCAGGCGGTGTGCCAGCGGGGGCCATGATGCCGTACCACTGTGAGGTTTCGAAATCCTTAAAGCCCAACTCAGCCACTGTGGGCACATCGGGCAATGCAGGAATGCGCTGCTGCGTACCCACCGCAATGGCGCGCAATTTGCCGCTGCGAATGTGCGCACCCAATGCGGGCATGCCCGCAGAAGAAGCTTGTGTGCGGCCGGCCAACAAATCCGTCAACTGAGGGCCCGTGCCGCGGTCAGGAATGTGCGTGATGTACATGCCGGTCACCAACTTCAAATACTCCATGGCCAAATGACCTGCGCTGGCATTGCCAGCAGAACCATAATTGAGTTGACCTGGGTTTTTCTTGGCATAGGCCACAAACTCTTTGAAGTTTTTGGCGGGCACATCGGGGTGAATCACAAACACATTGGGCACTTTGGCCAGCAATGTGACCGGCATGAAGTCTTTGTTGACGTCGTAGGGTTGGTTTTTCAGCATGTACGGATTGACCGCCAAGGTGCCCACGTGACCCAAGATGATGGTGTGTCCATCGGGTGCAGCCTTGGACACGTCCACCATGGCCGTGACGCCGGCACCGCCGGGTTTGTTCTCAACATAGACACTGACACCCAATTGCTTGGTGAGCTCGGCCGCCACGGAGCGCGCCACAATTTCGCTGGTGCCGCCAGGGGCAAAGGGCACTACAAAGCGAATGGCTTTGCTGGGCCAATTGCTTTGCGCTTGGGCACTGGATGTTGCCAGGCCTAAACCACCCGTTGCCAATGCAGCGCCCATCGCCAAGGCACCGACTTCGCGGCGGTTGTACGTTTTTTCTTGTGTCATGTGTGTCTCCTTTGATGCAAACAGTTTAGTCACATCTTGCGTTATTTGCCTTTTAGAACTGATAGCGGCGCAAACCACCGTCCACAGGAATCACGGCACCTGTGATGTAGCTGGCCAAGGGTGAAGACAAGAAGGTCACCAAGTTGGCCATGTCTTCAGGTTCGCCATAGCGGCCCATGGGAATTTCGTTTTCGCATTGCCACTGACGGTATTCAGGGGTGTAGTTGCGGAAAATTTGTTCGGAGTGAATGCGGCCGGGTGGAATGCAATTCACGGTGATGCCGTGGGGTCCCACCATGCGCGACAAGCCTTTGGCCCAACTGTGAATACCCGCTTTGGCACAGAAAGCACCGTTCACGTGATCGGGTTCGCTCTTGCCCGTGATGTTGATGATGCGGCCCCATTTGCGTGCAATCATTTGATCGATCAAGGCATCGGCTACTTGGCGGGGGCGGTGAAAGTTCAAAGTGATGGCTTCTTGCCACGCCTCTTCACTCACATGCAAATCTTTGAAGCTGCGTGAACCGCCAGCGTTGTTGACCAAAATGTCGACATGGCCCAAGCCTTGAATGGCAGCTGATGTGAGTTGGGCAGCGGCGTCTTCAGCATACAAGTCCGATTCAATGATCACTGGCGGCAAGCCACCAGAGGCCACAATTTCTTGCGCCAATTCCTCCAACTTTTCTTTGCGCCTTGCAGAGATGGCAACCCTCACACCTTCGGCAGCCAATGCTTTCGCAATACCGCGGCCAATGCCCACACTGGCGCCCGTGACCAGTGCTGTTTTGTTCTTGAGTTGCAAATCCATGATGCGATTCCGTCGATTGAAAGTTGGTGGATAAAAAGCGTTGCAAGCTTACCTAATTTTGAAAATATTCAAGCTGCTTGGCAGCAATAAGCCTAGGCCAATTGTTTTTTTCTGCGCAGTGCAGATGATAAATGCTCATGGAACATGGCTGCGGCGGGTCGCAACGCAGCGCCTTGCTTGCGCAACAGACCCAAACTTCTAGAAATGGTGGGCTGCCGTAAGGGAAGGCCAATCACAGCGGCATGGTTCACGGGCAGGGCCATGCGTGGCACCGCTGCCAACCCAAGGCCAGCCTCTACCATGCCCAACAAAGTACCAATGTGACTGACCTCAAAGGCAAAGTCGGGGTGCATGCCCGATTTGGTCATGGCATCGTCCAACAATTGACGGTTGCCGCTGCTGCGAGAAACAGAAATCAGTTGTTCTCCCTCGATCGCCGACCAGCTGATGGTTTTTTGCTTGGCCAGCGGATGGTCCCTTCTCATCGCCAAGACAAATGGATCGCTGTGAATGGCTTCAAACGTGATTTCTGGCATGAGATTGCTCATGAAGCCGATGCCGAAATCTGATTCACCCGTTAAAACACTTTGCAAAGTCTGGTTCATCGACTCGTCAATTACACGAATGCGGATGGACGGGTATTTTGCAGAAAAACTGCGAATAACCTGTGGCAAAAAATAAAGTGCAGCAGAAGGCACACAGGCAACCGTCACGCGACCACTTCGGGTGGCCGCAATGTCAGAAATACCCAGCATGGCCGATTCAAGGTCATCAATGGCCGAGCGTGCCCGGTCTAGAAAAACCCGACCCAAACTGGTCAACTCCACTTCCCGCGTGGTGCGATTGAACAAGCGAGTTCCGATGATGGACTCCAACTTTTCAATCCGTCGGCTGAGCGCAGGGGGCGACAAATGGATGTGATCGGCAGCTGAGCGAAAGCTACCGCGTTCGGCCACAGCGATGAAGGCTTGCAACTGCTGCAAATCGAAATTGATGCGTTTCATGCATCAATCATATTAAAAATTGCACTTCAACAAAACAATTTTTTTCGCGAAGATCGGGGTCATTCGCTGAGCAGTGTTTGCATTCAGCGCCACCAAGGACCTCACATGATGACAATGAAAAAATGGATCGCAGCAATCTGTTTGCTGCCTGCAATGGCCGTTTGGGCTCAAACCGACAAACCGATCACCATCGTCGTTCCGACAGCGGCCGGCGGTGGCAACGATGCCATGGCACGCACGGTTGGACAAAAAATGAGTGTGCTGCTGGGTCGAACCGTGATTGTGGAAAACAAAGCAGGCGCCAACGGCGCTTTGGCGGCCGAGTACGTTGCACGCGCAGCACCCGACGGCAACACCTTGATGTTTGGTTACATTGCGACGCACGGCATGAACCCTGCCTTGCAAAAATTGCGTTACGACCCCATCAAAGACTTTGAGCCAGTGGGCCTGGTCGGTTACTCCCCCACTGTTTTGGTCGTCAACCCCACAGTGAAGGCCAAAGATGTCAAGGAATTGGTCAAGTTACTTAAGGACAAGCCTGACGCTTACAGCTTTGCCTCTGCTGGCAATGGCACAGCACCCCACTTCACGGCAGAGTTGTTCAAACTGACCACCCAAACGCAACCCCTGCATGTGCCCTACAAAGGCTCTGCACCAGCCATTACAGACACCATTGGAGGTCAAACCCAATTGATGTTCCCCAGTCTTTTTACAGCCTTGCCTTACATCAAATCAGGCAAACTCAACGGCCTGGCCATTGCGGGCGCGAAACGCTCAAGTGTCTTGCCTAACGTTCCCACTCTGAAAGAGCAGGGCATTGACGGCGTCGATGTAGAACAGTGGTACGGTTTTTTTGCACCCGCTAAAACGCCCAAAGAAACCATTGCCAAACTGAATCAAAGCTTGAACAAAGCGCTGGCCGATCCTGAAATCATCAAACGTTTGGAAGGCCATGGTGCCGACGTTGAGTCGGGCACCCCCGAGCAGCTGGGTGATTTGGTTAAAAAAGATCTGGCCAAATGGCGAAGCGTCGTTCAACGCGCCAAACTGCAAGCGGATTGATGATGACCCATCGCAACATCCCATGCGTGTTGATGCGCGCAGGAACGTCTCGTGGGCCTTTCTTTCTTCGTGAATGGCTACCAGACAACGATGCTGAACGCGATCAAGCCTTGATTGGCGCGATTGGCGCCTCCGATCCTTTGCAACTGGATGGACTGGGCGGAGGCAGCACTTTGAACAGCAAAGTCGCCATCGTCTCTCCTTCCCAAAAGCCCGGCTGTGACTTGGATTATTTGTTTGCGCAAGTTGGCGTAGGTCACCAGTCTGTCGACACACGGCCTAATTGCGGCAACATGTTGGCCGGCGTCGCACCCTTTGCAATTGAGCAAGGACTGATTGAAGCGCAAGAAGGCACCACCACCGTTCGCATTCACAACGTCAACACGGGCGCCACCATTGAGTCAACGGTTTGCACGCCAGGTCGCAAAGTCACTTACGAAGGCGACGCACGCATTGACGGTGTTGCTGGTACCGCTGCACCCATCTTGCTGAATTTCTTGGACGCCTGGGGCGCAGTGACTGGCAAAGTTTTCCCAACAGGCAATCGCATTGATGTTGTCGATGGCTTAGAAATCACTTGCATTGATGCCGCCATGCCTTTGATGATTTTGCGTGCGAAAGACATGGGCGTGACGGGGCGGGAACGTCCTGCTGAATTGGACGCCAACCGCCCCCTCTTAGAGCGCATTGAAAAACTCCGACTTGAAATGGGGCGGCGCATGGGCTTGGGCGATGTCACAAACAGCGTGATTCCCAAACCTGTCTTGGTGAGTGAGGGGGATCAAGCTGACAGCATTGTTTCCAGATATTTCACGCCGCACAAATGCCACATGTCACACGCGGTCACAGGGGCCATTGGCGTGGTGACCGCTTTTGCCATGCCCGGCACTGTGGCCAGTGGCATCACGCGCAAAGCAGGCCGGCATCCATTGTCAGTGGTGCACCCGCAAGGACAAATTGATTTGGACGTTGAACTCACAGGCGAAGGCGTCAACCTCAATGTGGTGCGTGCAGCCTTGGTCCGAACTGCTCGAAAAATCATGCAAGGCGAATTGCATTTGCCGCAGTACGTGTTTCCAAGTCCAAGCTCAGAAAAAATTGAAGCACAGAAATTGGCAGACCATTACCCACAGCACGAGGTCAAAATCATTGTGCCCACCAGTGCTGGGGGCGGTAACGACACCATGGCGCGCATCATCACGCGCAAAATTGGCCCCTTGTTGGGCAATGTGGTGAGCGTGGACAACCGAACAGGCGCTAACGGCAGCGTGGCCGCAGAGTATGTTGCGGCTTCTCAGCCCGATGGTCACACACTGATGTTTGGCTACATCGCAACGCATGGCATCAACCCGGTGATGCAATCGCTGCGCTACAACCCTGAGCAAGACTTTGCACCTGTCGGCATGGTCGGTTACTCGCCCACACTGCTGATAGTGAATGCAGCCTTGCCTGTTCGGAATTTTCAAGACTTCATGGACCTGATGAGGACCACTGACAAGCCCTTGAACTATGCCTCCGCAGGCGAAGGCACCATTCCGCACTTGGCCGCGGAAATGCTTCGCAGAACACTGTCAGTTGAAGGCTCAAGCTTGACTGCGGGTGAACACCATGCAGGCGCAGCGCCAGCCATCAACGCCTTGGTGCGCGGCCAAGCCCAATGGATGTTTCCTAGTTTGTTCAGTGCCTTGCCTTACCTGAAGAGTGGCAAGGTCAAAGCGCTGGCCATTGCCACACCCAACCGCCTCACAGAATGGCCAGACATTCCCACCTTGTCAGAATGGGGTTTGGACGATTTCGACCTGACGCAGTGGTACGCCTTGTTTGCCCCAAGCGGCACCTCACCTGAGATTGTGGACAAGATCAATCAAACACTGAATGAAGTGCTGAACGATCCTGAAGTGCGGGCCCGAATGGCGCAAGATGGTGCGCAGGTGAAGCCAGGTACACCGCAACAACTCTCACGACATGTGCAGACTGAAATTCAACGATGGCGAAAAGTCATTGCCAGCACGGGCTTGTCGACACACAGTCAAGTTGAGACAGCGGAAGCCTGAGTTTTCAAACCGCTTCTTGTTGTCGCTTTACTCTGAAGCGGAACAAGGGGCGGCATCAGGCACGCCCAACTTGCGCAAAATCCAGCCCATCGGACACACATTGCTGAAACCAAACTGAAACAAGTTAGCGCCCACAAAAGCTGTAAAGGCCAAGGCCCACGAGCTGACAAACAGCGGGCTCCCCTCAATGCCCAGGGCCAGTGAGGTCAAGATAAATAAACCAGCAATGATGCGGATGTAGCGTTCAACAGTCATACAGACTCCTTCGGTTGGAACAATGAAAAATAGAGCACAGGAATCACCACCAAGGTGAGCAAGGTGGACACCAAAATGCCAAAGATGAGGGACACCGCCAAGCCATTGAAGATGGGGTCGTCCAGAATAAAAAACGCACCAATCATGGCGGCCAAGCCGGTGAGCACAATGGGCTGGGCGCGCACTGCGGCCGATTGAATGACGGCTTCTTTGAAGGCCATGCCCTGCGCCACTTGCAGCTCAATAAAGTCCACCAACAAGATGGAGTTGCGCACGATGATGCCGGCCAAGGCAATCATGCCAATCATGCTGGTTGCGGTGAACTGAGCGTTGAGTAAAGCGTGACCTGGCATCACACCGATCAGGGTGAGCGGAATGGGCGCCATGATCACCAAGGGGGTGAGGTAGCTCTTGAACTGCGCCACCACCAAGAGATAAATCAGAATCAAACCGACGCCATAGGCTGCACCCATGTCACGGAATGTTTCGTACGTGATTTGCGATTCACCATCCCATTTGATGGCGTACTCACGGTAGGAGTCGCTAGGCTGCTGCGTCCAGTACTCGCCCAATGCACCTTGACCTGGCAGTGCGGCATCCTTGAGATGAGAACGAATGCCAAACAAACCATACAAAGGCGAGTCTTGTGAGCCTGCCATGTCACCCATGACATAGCTCACGGGCAGCAAGTCTTTGGTGAACAGCGGCTTTTGAATCACGCCCGATTTGACTTCCACCAATTCAGACAAAGGCACCAGCTGACCATTGGCGGCACGCAGGGGCAAGGCCAACAGATCTTTCAAACCTACTTGTGATTGAATCGGCAACTGCAACCTGACAGGCACAGGCATTTTGCTGATGCCATCGTGCAAGTATGTGGCATCGACACCTTGCAGTGCACCTTGCACCGTTTGAGCAATGGCACCACCAGAGATGCCCAGGGTTTCGGCGCGCTGTCTGCGCACTTGCAACCATTGCCGAGGTGCATCTGCTTTCAGTGAGGTGTCCACACCCACAATGCCAGGCGATTGCGCAAAGATTTTTGCCACATGGGCCGCCAAGGCCTGACGACCCGCTTCATCGGGACCATAGATTTCAGCCACGAGGGGACTGAGCACGGGCGGGCCGGGTGGTACTTCAACCACCTTGATGTTGGCACCATGTTCGGCTGCAATTTTTTCCAAAGCAGGACGCAAGCGCTGTGCAATGGCATGGCTCTTTTCTGAGCGTTGGTGTTTGTCGACCAAATTGACTTGCAAGTCACCTTGCTCGGCATCGGCACGCAAATAGTATTGGCGAACCAAACCGTTGAAGGTGATGGGGCTGGCGGTACCCGCATAGGTTTGCACGTCCAACACTTCTTTTTGCTGCGACAAATAGGCGCCCAAGTCTTGCAATGCAGCGGCGGTGTTTTCCAAGGGCGTGCCAGCAGGCATGTCGACCACCACTTGGAATTCGCTCTTGTTGTCAAAGGGCAGCATCTTCATGATGACCCACTGCATGCCAGCCAAACCCACCGACAAGAACATGGCCAACACAATGCCGCCCAAGAGCTTCCAGCGTTGACGGCTGCTGTTCAAGAAGGGACGCAAGATGCGACCAAACAAATCTGGCAAGCGCGCGGCAAAGCCTGTGACAGGGGCATGCAAAGTTGTGTGTGCGGCTTCATGGTCGTGACGGCCATGGTGTGACTTCATCCACTTCAGGGCCAACCATGGCGTGACTGTGAAGGCAATCAACAAAGACAGCGCCATGCCTAAACTGGCGTTAATTGGTATAGGGCTCATGTAGGGGCCCATGAGGCCCGACACAAAAGCCATCGGCAGTAAAGCAGCAATGACGGTGAGCGTGGCCAAGATGGTGGGCCCTCCCACTTCATCGACTGCAGCTGGAATAATTTCTTTGAGTGATTTGTTGGGATACAACTGCTGATGACGGTGGATGTTTTCGACCACCACGATGGCATCGTCCACCAAAATGCCAATGGAGAAGATAAGTGCAAACAAGCTCACTCGGTTGAGCGTAAAACCCCAAGCCCAGCTCGCAAACAAGGTGGCTGTAAGTGTCAAAATAACAGCACCTCCCACAATGATGGCTTCGCGTTTACCCAGCGCAAAACCGACCAACAAAATAACTGACGCTGTCGCAAAGGCCAACTTTTGAATGAGTTTGTTGGCTTTTTCAGCGGCCGTTTCGCCATAGTCTCGCGTGATAGTCGCTTCTATGCCTTGTGGCAATACTGTGTTGCGTATTTGCGCAATTCGAGAACGAGCTGCTCGTGCAACATCGACTGCGTTTTCGCCAGGTTTTTTGGTAACTGTCATGGTCACCGCTGGGTACATCTGACCCTTCAAATCAAGCTGTGATGAACCGGGCAAATAGCTGACGTATTGCTGAGCTTGCTGTGCGCCGTCTTCAATGTTTGCAACTTCTTTCAAATAAATTGGTTTGCCAGCGTGTACGCCCACCACCACGTCAGACACATCTTGAATCGACTCAAAAAAATTCCCAGTTTCAATGGTGATTCGTTGCCCTGCAGGATTGTTTGAATTCATGACATGCCCAGAGGTTGCCATGGCATTTGCACCTGCTAAAGCAGCTTGTACACTGAGCAAGTCTAGTCCCCTCTCGCGCAATCGCGTAGGGTTTAAATTCACCTGGACGGCACGACCAGGGCCGCCAATGGTTTGTACTTCACGCGTGCCCTTGACTTGCTTCAACTCCATCTCGAGCGTTCGCGCTACTCGTTCTAATTCCAAAGCGGCAGGTGCATCTTTGCCCCACAGTGTCACGGCCAATACTGGGACGTCGTCTATGCCTTTGGGTTTAACAATGGGTGCCAAAGTACCCAAATCATGCGGCAGCCAGTTTTGATTGGCGTTGAGCACATCATACAAACGCACCAATGCTTCAGTGCGCGGCACGCCCACCTGAAATTGCACTGTCAACACCGCCATGCCAGGGCGTGACA
>JACCDY011499772.1_pt1 | contig 9994 bp, 4 predicted proteins | sample 7446391 | NCBI WGS metagenome assembly JACCDY01 (sample SAMN15323451, study PRJNA562643) | freshwater metagenome | isolation source: river surface water | place: USA:Blue River Watershed | collected 2017-08-18
AGGGGGCTTCCCGCTTACCAAACCCAACCAAACTGCGAATCCCGTGATTCAAGAGCCCGGGAGTCAGACTACGAGGGCTAAGCTTCGTGGTCCCAAGGAAAACAGTCCAGATCGCCAACTAAGGTCCCTAAATCAACGCTAAGTGGTGAACGATGTGGGAACGCACAAACAACCAGGATGTTGGCTTAGAAGCAGCCATCATTTAAAGAAAGCGTAACAGCTCACTGGTCAAGTGATCCCGCGCGGAAAATTCAACGGGGCTCAAGCGTTGTACCGAAGTTGCGAAATCGACGCCCAGTTTACTGGCCGTCGATTGGTAGGGGAGCGTTCCGCTCGCAGTGAAGGCAGACCGGAAGGACTGCTGGAGCGTGCGGAAGTGCGAATGTCGGCATGAGTAGCGAAATGTGAGTGGGAATCTCACACACCGTATGGCCAAGGTTTCCTGAGCAAGGCTCGTCCTCTCAGGGTTAGTCGGTCCTAAGTCGAGGGCGAACGCCGTAGACGATGGACATCTGGTTGATATTCCAGAACCACCAAAGACCGTTTGCACCGCAAGGTGTCGTCGGGCCGAGGCGGAGGGTGGCTCTCTGACGCAAGTCAGGGGGTACTCCGAGCCGGAGTTCGATGGGAGCAAGGGCATGACGGGGTCTGGTAGTTCGAGCGTGCTATGGAATGCACGTCCAAGCTCGTAGGGGGTGGGACTAGGTAAATCCGGTCCCGCATTCAACTCTGAAAAGTGATGGGGAGGGGCGTAAGCCTTGACTCGAGCAAGCCAAGCCTCCAAGAAAAGTGTCTAGCGAGGTCCTAGGTGACCGTACCGCAAACCGACACAGGTGGCCGGGTAGAGAATACCAAGGTGATCGGGAGAACCCTCGTTAAGGAACTCGGCAAAATAGCCCCGTAACTTCGGGAGAAGGGGCGCTCTCATGTGCAGCTTGCTGTATGTGAGAGCCGCAGTGAAATGGCCCAGGCGACTGTTTAGCAAAAACACAGGTCTCCGCTAAAGCGCAAGCTGACGTATGGGGGCTGACGCCTGCCCAGTGCTGGAAGGTTAAGAGGAGGGGTGCAAGCTCTGAATCGAAGCCCCAGTGAACGGCGGCTGTAACTATAACAGTCCTAAGGTAGCGAAATTCCTTGTCGGGTAAGTTCCGACCCGCACGAATGGCGTAACGATCTGGGCACTGTCTCAACGAGGGATCCGGCGAAATTGAAATACCAGTGAAGATGCTGGTTACGCGCGCTGGGGCAAAAAGACCCCGTGGAGCTTTACTACACCCTGATATTGAATTGAGGCTCGACCTGTGTAGGATAGGTGGGAGGCTTTGAAGCTGGGGCGCTAGCCTCGGTGGAGCCGTCGTTGAAATACCACCCTTGTTGTGTTTCGTTTCTAACCTCGTGCCGTTATCCGGCCGGGGAACAGTGTCAGGCGGGTAGTTTGACTGGGGCGGTCGCCTCCTAAAGAGTAACGGAGGCGCCCAAAGGTCCTCTCAGGCTGGATGGAAATCAGCCATAGAGTGCAAAGGCATAAGAGGGCTTGACTGCGAGACCTACAAGTCGAGCAGGTGCGAAAGCAGGGCTTAGTGATCTGATAACTCCGAGTGGAAGGGTTATCACTCAACGGATAAAAGCTACCCCGGGGATAACAGGCTGATGGTGCCCAAGAGTTCATATCGACGGCACCGTTTGGCACCTCGATGTCGGCTCGTCGCATCCTGGGGCGGAAGTACGTCCCAAGGGTTTGGCTGTTCGCCAATTAAAGCGGTACGTGAGCTGGGTTCAGAACGTCGTGAGACAGTTCGGTCTCTATCCAGCGTGCGCGAAGGGAACTTGAAGGGAGCTGCTCCTAGTACGAGAGGACCGGAGTGGACGAGCCTATGGTGTGCCTGTTGTCCTTCCAAGGGCATCGCAGGGTAGCTAAGCTCGGCAGGGATAAGCGCTGAAAGCATATAAGCGCGAAGCTCGCCCTAAGATGAGGTTCCCCACCGGGTTAACCGGGTAAGACCGCAGGGAGACTACCTGTTTGATAGGGCGCATGTGGAAGGCCAGTGATGGCTGCAGCAAAGCGCTACTAACGGTCGAGGGCTTGACCTCCACGACGCCTCTTCGGCGCCCGTGGTCGTTTTGGATACACCCCCGATGAAACAGAAACTGATCGATGTTTTCAGTCATGGATTCGGACTTCGCCAAGCGGAGCCCGGTGACTGTAGCGGAGAGGCCATACCCGTTCCCATCCCGAACACGGAAGTCAAGCTCTCCAGCGCCGAAAATACTGAGGGGGCAGCTCCTCGGCAAAATAGGTCGTCGCCGGGCTCTTTGGCGTCCTGGGGGGTTTCGTCGGGTATCCTCCGAACGTGGAACCTTTGAACGCAACTCCGTGCCCCTGGCTCCTCGATCCAAGCGGAGCAATCACCGTCACCCCTTCGCGCACCCTCAGCCGCTGCGGCGCCGAACCTGCGCGCCCCGAGCTCGCCAAGGCCACTCGTGCGGAGCGCTGCATCGTGGGCGGCGACTGCCAGATTCGCCAGGTGCGCGAGGCGCAACTCGGCACACTCGCCACCAGCCTCGCCCCTCGTCAGCCTGTGGGCGACGCCGCGGTCATTAGTAGCGCCGCACTCCCTCGCCCGTCGAACGGTTCGCCGTGGCTTCGCGTGCTCCTCGTCGTCGTACTCGCCGGCATCATCACTGTTGCGAGCGGCCCCGTGGCTGGCGCTGTCGGCCCGATCGTGACCTCCCTTATTGGGTCACTCACGGCACCAGGGGAGGCCACTCCGACCCCCTCAACGGAGGCGACCCCAACATCCAGCCCGACCGAGTCGCCGACGCCCAGCCCTTCGCCGTCCGCGTCGCCGAGCCCATCACCGTCGCCATCCCCAACGGGGAGTCCGGACGCGCCAAAAACCTATGTGGTGCAGTCGGGTGACACGCTTTATGACATTTCGATGTCGCTCGGATTAGGCCCCGATGGCTACAAGCAGATTGCCGCCCTCAATAACATTGCGGGCCCCGCCTATGTGATCTCGCCTGGGCAGGTGCTCAAGCTTCCGTAACCCCAGGCCGAGTCAGGAGGGCTGTGGTAGGCTCGCCGAACGCGATCGTGAGATTGCGCCACCTGCTTCTGCTGGCGGCGTCACCTCCTGAGCGCGAATACGTCGTAAGGAGAACTACAAACTTGAACGAAGAACTGACCCCTGGCGCCGCCGATATTGAGGCGGGTGCCGACGCTGGAGCAGCAGCTCCAGCACGCAAGGCGAAAGCCCCTGCAAAGCCGAAGAGCGTCAAGGTGAAGGCAGCAGATTCGACGGAGACCCCAGCGGTCGACCTCGCTGATGTCGCACCTGCCGAATCGGCACCAGTAGCTACCGAGGCACCAGTCGCAACGCCAGCCGCTGCGCCATCGCCACGTGTGTGGACCGGCCCTGAGCCAACCACCATGGAGGAGTTGCTTGCCGGTGCAGGTATGCCAATCAAGAATCTCAAGCAGGGCGACGTCCTCGACGGCATTGTTGTGCGCGTCGATAAGGACGAGGTCCTCGTTGACATTGGCGCAAAGAGCGAAGGTGTTGTTTCGAGCCGCGAACTTCACGGCCGCAACGGCGAAGAGGGCCCAGCCCTCACCGTCGGCGACACCGTACTCGTCTACGTCATGCAGCCAGAGTCGGAAGATGGGCACGTTGTGCTCTCAATCCGCCGCGCCGGCATGGAGCGCAAGTGGCGCACGATGCAGGAGCAGCTCGACGCCGGCACCATCATTGAGGCCGCCGTCATTGATCACAACAAGGGTGGACTCATTGTTGACTGTGGCATTCGCGGCTTCGTGCCGATCAGCCAGATCGTCGACTTCCCGCGCCGCCCAGCGGGCGACGCACCGCGTGACGCAATCCAGGAGATTGCGGAGAAGCTGCAGCCGTACGTTGGCCGCAAGCTGCGCATGAAGATCTTGGAGGTGAACCGCAAGGGGAACCGCCTGATCCTCTCCGAGAAGGTTGCGCACTATGAGGAGCGCCGCGGTAAGCGCGACGAACTCTTCAGCACCCTTTCGGTTGGCCAGCGCGTTGCCGGTGTGGTGCGCTCGATCGCGCCATTCGGACTCTTCGTTGACCTTGGCGGCATCGACGGACTCATTCACAAGAGTGAGATCAGCTGGTCGAAGGTTGCCAACCCAGAGGCCGGCTACAACGTTGGCGACTCGGTTGATGCCGAAGTCATTGACATCAACACGGAGCGCGGGCGCATTAGCCTCTCGATCCGCAAGTTGCAGCCAGACCCATGGAACGCCGCAATTGCCGACATCAAGATTGGCGACTTCGTTGAGGGAACCATCACCAAGCTGGTGAACTTCGGTGCCTTCGTGCGCGTGCGCGACGGACTCGAGGGACTCATTCATATCAGCGAGCTCTCGCACAATCGCGTCACCCATCCGGGCGACGTGGTGAAGGACGAGCAGACGCTGAAGCTGAAGGTGATCAGCCTCGACTCTGAGCGACACCGTCTCGGACTCAGCCTCAAGCAGGCCGAAGAGACTCCAGTGCGAGAAACGCCAGCCGCCGAGCCGAAGCGCGAGACGCGTCGAGCTCGACCAGAGCGAAGCTTCTCTATGGATGACGCCGTACAGGAGCCAGAGGGTGGTATCGACACCACGCTCGCGGCAGCCTTTGCCGGAATCCGCGAGAAGATCGCCGAGACGGCCGACGACGCTGCTGGAAGCGACGGCGAGACGAAGAAGAAGCGTGCCCCAAAGAAGGCCGATGACGGCGAGAGCGTGACGGAGGCCATTGAAGAGGCCCTCGCCGATGCCGCCCCAGAGGCCCCTGCCGATCAGGCCTAGTCCCGCGGGGGTGTTGAGCCCCTTCGTGAAGCGCCCAATCGGAGTGGTAGACTTCCTCTCCGCACAACTGCCTGGCGACGTTCGCCTGGGAGCGGGGATCGGAGGAGCGCATGGCCACGGCTGACCGCTTCGATCGCTTCACGGATCGCGCCCGCAAGGTGCTGACGCTCGCCCAAGACGAGGCGCAGCGCTTCAATCACAACTACATCGGCACAGAGCACCTGCTGCTTGGCCTTGTCCGCGAGGGCGAGGGCGTCGCGGCGAAGGTGCTGGAGAACCTCAACGTGGAGCTGGCCAAGGTTCGCCAGGCGGTTGAGTTCATCATCGGTCGGGGTGAGCGCCCCGTCGTTGGCGAGATCGGCCTGACGCCGCGCGCCAAGAAGGTGATCGAGCTGGCGATCGATGAGGCGCGCCGCTTGGGCCACAACTACATCGGCACCGAGCACCTCCTCCTCGGCCTCGTGCGCGAAGAGGGTGGCATCGCCTCCGGCGTGCTCGAATCACTCGGCGTCAGCCTCGAGAAGGTTCGCCACGAGGTCGTGCGCGTGCTCAGCCAGTCATCAACTCCCACAGCCCAGCCAACCGAGCGCCGCAGCGGCTCAAAGACCCCAACGCTCGACGCCCTCGGCATCGACCTCACAGAGGCGGCCCGCTCCGGACGCCTTGACCCAGTGATTGGTCGCGAGAAAGAGATTGAGCGCGTCATTCAGGTGCTCGCGCGTCGCACAAAGAACAACCCAGCACTCATCGGTGAACCAGGCGTCGGCAAGACAGCAATCGCCGAGGGGCTCGCGCAGCGCATCGTCAAGGGCGATGTTCCTGCCCCGCTCCTCGACAAGCGCGTCGTCACGCTCGACATGGGCTCGCTCGTTGCCGGTACCAAGTATCGCGGCGAGTTTGAGGAGCGCCTCAAGAAGGTGCTCGAAGAGTTGCGCGCATCGCGCGACGCGATCCTCTTTGTCGATGAGTTGCACACGCTCGTCGGCGCTGGCGCCGCCGAAGGTGCCATTGATGCCGCAAACATCTTGAAGCCACCACTCGCCCGCGGCGAGATCCAGTGCATTGGTGCAACCACGCTCGATGAGTATCGCAAGCACATTGAGAAGGACCCAGCGCTTGAGCGCCGCTTCGCGCAGGTGTTGGTGGCCGAACCATCATCGGATGAGACGATCGAGATCCTAAAGGGGCTACGTCCGCGCTACGAGGCACACCATAAGGTGCGCATCTCTGACGAGGCACTCGCCTCGGCGGTGGAGCTCTCCGTTCGCTACATCAGCGATCGGCAGCTGCCCGATAAGGCGATTGACGTGATTGATGAAGCTTCAAGCCGCGTAATGTTGCGACACTCCTCACCACCGGCCGACCTCCGTTCGGCCCGCCGCGAAGCAGACGCCGTTGAGCGAGATCAGCGCGACGCAGAGGCAGCCGGCGCATTTGATCGCGCTCTCTCGTTGCGCAATCAGGGTGAAGGACTCAAGAGCCGCATCGAAGAGCTTGATCGCGCCTGGCGCCTGAGCTTGAACCTCCCACCTGCTCCGGGTTCATCGACGCCCGTCGCCGCAACTACGGCTGCGGCAAACGATGCTCCGATTGCACTGCCCGCCCCAACCACACCTGAACCGCGCGAAGACACGCGCCCCGTGGTGACCGAGGAAGAGATTGCAGCTGTCGTCTCCATGTGGACCGGTATTCCAGTGATGCGCTTGGCCGAAGCCGAAACGGCACGTCTCCTCAAGATGGAGGAGACACTTAGCGCGCGAGTCGTTGGACAGGAGCAGGCAATTTCGACGCTCAGCCGCGCCGTGCGACGCGCACGCGCAGGGCTGAAGGATCCGAAGCGCCCAATCGGCAGCTTCCTCTTCCTTGGGCCGACCGGCGTGGGCAAAACTGAACTCGCCAAGGCGCTCGCTGAATTTATGTTTGGCACCGAAGATGCGCTCGTCAAGATCGACATGAGCGAATTCATGGAGCGCCACAACACGAGCCGTCTCGTCGGCGCCCCTCCAGGCTACGTGGGCTTTGATGATGGCGGCCAGCTCACGGAAGCGATTCGCCGACGCCCGTACTCCGTCGTGCTGCTTGATGAGATTGAGAAGGCGCACAGTGAGGTATTCAACATCCTGCTCCAGATCTTGGAAGACGGGCAGCTCACCGATGCTAAGGGGCGCCGAGTTGACTTCCGCAACGTCATCTTGATCATGACTTCGAACCTCGGCGCTCGACAGATTCAGACGCCATCGTCGCTCGGCTTCCGCTCGCGCGGTGAGGGCGAGGCGGCGCGCGCTGCCGACGAGTACACGTTGATTAGCGAGAAGGTCGACGAGGAGCTGAAGAAGGCGTTCCGCCCAGAGTTCCTCAACCGCGTTGACTCACGCATCGTCTTCCGACCGCTCAACCAAGAGGAGATGCGTCGCATCGTCGACCTGCTCGTGAAGCGTGTCGTAGCGCAGCTACGCACGCAGGGGCACGACCTCCTCATCACCGACGCGGCGAAGGACCACCTCATCAAGGTTGGGTACGACGTCTCGTACGGTGCACGCCCGCTGCGCCGCACCATCCAGACGCTCATTGAGGATCCACTCGCCGAGCGACTCCTTCAGGGCGCCGATCCGATCGGCGCATCGTATGTGGTCGATCTTGTTGACGGTGCGATCACGGTGATGATTCGCGAAGAAGGGGTAGCTTCGCCCGCCGCTGTGCCGGCTGAGCCGGTCGGCGCAGTCGACTAGCGCCTCCGCCGAATGGCGAAGAGTAAGAGCGTCTGGCTCTGTCAAACCTGCGCCTTTGAGGCGCCCGCCCTCGAGAATCCCTGCCGCAGTTGTGGCTCGTGGAACTCCCTCGTTGAGACGGTTCGTGATCGACCCTCCGCACGCGTGCGTGCCGCTGGTGGACGAACCGCAGCGGCGCCGGTGCAACCACAACCGCTGCGCGCAGCCAGCGCCGATCGAGCGCCGCGCCTCCCGCTCGGCGTCCCCGAACTGGATCGCGTTCTTGGCGGTGGCGCCGTGCCTGGCTCCATCATCTTGCTCGGCGGCGAACCGGGGATCGGCAAGAGCACCCTCCTGCTGCAGGCCGCGGCGGGCATCGCGCTCGCCGGCGGACGTGTGCTCTATGCGTCGGGCGAAGAGTCGGCGGCGCAGATCGCCGATCGAGCTGAACGGCTCGGCCTCATGGCGACCGTTGCTGCTGACAGCGTTGAGATCCTCGCCGAGAGCGAAGTTGGGTCGATCGCGGAGGCGACACAGAGCGGTCGCCCAACGTTGTTGATTGTTGACTCCATTCAAACCGCAACGCTCGCAGAGCTTGAGGGACCCGCGGGCAGTGTTGGCCAGGTCCGCGGAAGTGCGGAGGTGCTCGCCAGCGTTGCGCGGGCAACTGGGGCCGCAGTGATCCTCGTTGGTCACGTCACGAAAGAGGGGAGTATCGCCGGGCCGAAGACGCTCGAACACCTTGTTGACGCGGTGATCATGCTGGATGGCGACCGCCACGGCACCCTGCGCACGCTGCGTGCTGCGAAGAATCGCTTCGGTTCAACCGATGAGTTGGGTCTGCTTGAGATGGGCGAGAAGGGCCTCGCTGGGATCGAAGATCCAGGCCGCGCCTTTATTGATGATCGTGATGAGCGTGCACCAGGTGCCGTCGTCGCCCCGCTCCTGGAGGGGAGCCGCCCGATGTTGGTTGAGGTGCAGGCGCTTGTTGCGGGTACGGCATACGGCACACCGCGCCGCACCGGTCGCGGGCTCGACACCGCGCGACTCTCTCTCTTGTCTGCAGTGCTCGCTCGTCGCGCTGGGATTGCGTTGAGTGACCGCGACATCTACGCCAACCTGGTCGGCGGCATTGTGCTTGATGAGCCCGCACTTGATCTACCACTTGCCCTCGCACTCGCCTCATCGCAGAGCGACCGCCCCATCAATCGCGCACTTGTCGCTGTCGGTGAGGTCGGGCTCCTCGGTGAGCTTCGGCCTGTCTCTGGCCTCGCTCGACGACTCCGTGAGGCGGCCCGACACGGATTTACGACAGCGATCGTTCCTGCCCCACGACGTGGCGCCGCGAGTGAGCCAATGCCCGAAGGGATGAAGGTCATCGCCGTGCGCACTTTACGTGAAGCGATCACCGAGGCACTCGGTGAGTAGCGGCCCGACGTTTGACGTCATCGTCGTGGCAGCGGGCTCTGGCCTGCGCATGGGTGGCGTCGACAAGTCACTCATCCCCATTGCCGGAAAGCCGGCACTGCGTTGGTCGCTTGAAGCGTTCGCGTCAACCCCTGGGGTTCGGCGCATCGTTGTGGTCACCGCACAAGATCGTGTCGCCACCTACGCCGCCCTGCCGTGGATTCCCGCTCCTGTTGTCGCCGTTGTGCCTGGTGGCGAGACGCGCTCTGCATCGGTCGCCGCTGGCCTCAAGGCACTCGAGCGTGCTCCGGGCGACGCAGGTGAGGTGCTACTCATTCACGACGCCGCACGTCCAGGCGTTGATGCCGAGGTGGCCCTCCGTGTCGTGGCCGCCGCCCTACAGCACGGTGCCGCGGCGCCCGTCATGCCAATCGCCGACACACTAAATCGCATCGCACCAGGCGTCACTGGCTCCGCAACAGCCCACAGCTCAGGGAGCGTTGATCGTGCGGGCGTCGTCTCGGCACAAACGCCGCAAGGGATCGCCGCACACCATGTTGCCGCATTTGCCGCTGCGCTCGACAGCGACACTGCGGCGACCGACGATACGAGTGTTCTTGAGTCAATCGGCGTTGCGGTGGAGCTCGTCCAGGGATCGGCACGCCTGCGCAAGCTGACCGAGCCGGGCGACATTCTCTCCGTCGGCGCACTGCTACGACCCTCAGACCCGACGGTCTCCTTCAGCGAGATCCTCTCCTCCCTCCCTGGAAGCCGCATCCGCGTCGGCTGGGGACACGACGCGCACCCGGTCGGCACACGCGGCACGCTGCATCTCGGTGGACGCCCCTTCCCCGAAAGCCCAGCGCTGATCGGGCACTCCGATGGCGATGTGGTGCTCCATGCGGTTGCAGACGCGCTGATCGGCGCCGCCGGACTTGGCGACCTAGGGCGACTCTTCCCGGCAACCGATGCGACGCCAAAGGGGAGTGCGAGCGGAGCGCTGCTTGCCGAGAGCGTGGAGCGCGCTGCCGCCGTTGGCGTGCAGCCACTCTGG
>JACCDY010071155.1_pt1 | contig 9993 bp, 10 predicted proteins | sample 7446391 | NCBI WGS metagenome assembly JACCDY01 (sample SAMN15323451, study PRJNA562643) | freshwater metagenome | isolation source: river surface water | place: USA:Blue River Watershed | collected 2017-08-18
CGTCGCCCATCAGGGGGTCGGCACCCACGGCGCCGCGGTGGTCCAGGTTCTCGAGGATCTTCAGGCCTTGCTGGACGATCTCGTGGGTCTTCTTGCCCTTGATGTGGGCGACGAAGCCGACGCCGCACGCGTCGTGTTCGTTGGCGGACGAGTAGAGGCCGTTTTCCTGCAGGTGGGAAATCTCGGCGGTCGTGGCGGGCGTGGCCATGGGGAATCCTTCGCTAACTTTCACGGAACCGCGAAGGATAGTGCAGGCTCGACACTTTTCAAAGAAAAATAATTGGGGTCAGATACTAAAATTCAACGCAGCAATTTCAGCGACAAATTTATTGGGGACAGATCAACCTGCCGGCTTCGTCCGAGGACGGCCGGGTTTGGCGCGCGTGAGGCGGCGGCCGGTCTGCTTTTGCAGCGCCGCCAGGAAGGCGTCGTCGCCCAGCGCCCAGCCGTGGAGGGCTGAATCGACCAGCGCCTGCCGCAGGGTGGCAGGCAGGTCCTGGGCCACGCGCTCGGCATAGGCCTGCTCCCGGGCGAAGGGCGTGTTGCCCAGCTGCCAGTACAGCGGATGGGGCGTGACCAGCCGGTCCGCGCCCAACCCGATGTAGTGCCGGTGGCTGGACCCGACCCACCCGGACGGTGCATCGGCCAGCCCCGCATGCACCGGAATGAGGTCCAGCTCGGCCATGCAGGCCAGCAGGTACTTCTCGGGTTGCAGCAGGGCACAGCGGTAGCGTCCCTCCCACAGGGTGCCGGTGCGGCCCGTGCGGGTGTTGTAGAGACGCACATAGCGCCGGCCAATGCCCTGCATCATCCGTGCCAGGCTGTCGGGCTCACGGGGGGTGGCCAGGAGGTGGAACCCGGTGTCCACAATCACGTAGGCATGGACCTCGACCCCGGCCGCCCTCGCCTGCTCGGTCATGAGCTGGTGCAGGACCTGGTAGTCCTGCATGTCGCTCACGATGGGCTGGCGGTTGTTGCCACGCTGGATGAGGTGGTGGGGGTAGCCAGGGACGGTGAGGCGGGGCAGGCGGGCCATGGATGGATCTTAAATCTGATCCGACCCCATTTTTGGGGTCCGCGGCGGGGGCGGGGTCGGAGCGCTCCGACGTGTACCCGCAGCGTCGCCGCACACCGGGATGGCGGCCGGCTCCAAGAATGGGACTTGGGCCTCCCGCGCCCGTGCCCCATGTTTTCCGCCTGGATGATCGGTTTCCTGCTGGTGATGGCCGCCCTGGTGTGGGTGGCCGTGGTGGTGGGGCTGCCCCAGCCGTACATCGGGCTGGCCGTGCTGGTGCTGATCGTGGCGGCGCTGATCGTGGCGATCGCGGTGGTGCGGGGGCAGCGGTCGCGGCCGAGGCGGTGGCCGCCCGGGCAATGACACCGAGCGCCGCATCCCCGGGGCCGGGCAACAGAGACGGCCAGCGTCCCTTCAACGCCGGCCCACGCGTCCCTTCACCGCGATCGCACGGGCCTCACAGGTCACGGGCCCGGCAGCCCACGGCGCCAGGCCCAGGTGCTCGCGGACATACCCCTGGATCTCCTCCCGCTGGGCGCCGGTCAGCCCCCGCAGGACGGGCGCCGTGCTCGCCCCCAGCTGCAGGACCTCCCACAGCGCCTCGAAGCTCGGGAACTCCCGCTGCACGGTGATCCGGCGTGTCTGCACGTCCTCGAGCCCCGCCTCCACCCACAGCTGGCGTACCGCGTCTTCGGCAGCCACCCATGCCGAGGGCGCCGTCGGCGTTTCCACGCCGGCGCGACGCATCGCCTGCCCCAGCACCGCCAAGGGGGAACCGCCCCCGGCCAGGTCCCAGTTGTAGGCGCACACGAGACCGCCAGGCGCGACCACGCGCACCATCTGGGCCACGCCAAGCGCCGGCTCGGCCAGGTAGAACAGCACCAGGGCCATGACCGCCACGTCGAAGCTCGCTGGCGGATAGGGCAAGGCCGTGGCATCACCCACCCGGAAATGCGCACTCCGCGCATCCGGCCTGCTCCGCGCATAGCCGACCTGCGCCGGCTCGGGGTCGATGCCCTCGACCCAGGCAGGCGCCCAGCGATCGGCAATGAGCCCTGTGAAGACCCCATTGCCGCAGCCCACGTCCAGCCAGCGCAGGCCCCGCCCCGGCGCGAGCCAGTCGAGGAACTCACGGCCCACCAGGCGGCTCCATGCGCCCGTCATGCGCTCGTAGGCGGCGGCGTCGTGGAAGGAGATCGCCGGTCGACCGCCGGCCGTCGTGGAGACGTCCCGCACGAACCGGTCGGCCAACGGCCGGCCAGGCGTGAGGCGGAGGAACCCGTCCGACATCGACCGGTACCACCCGGTCCGTCGCGGCGCCACTGCGCCGCAGGGGGACAGCCCCTCCCTCATGGCCCGCGCCGCCCTGATGCTCGCCACGGTGCGCGCAACGGTGGGCAAAGAAGCCGCGAAGAAAACCGGGCTCAGCAGGTAGGAGGTGCGCATGGGTGAATCGGGTAAGCGAACCCGACTCAGTAACCTCCGCCACCCGGATGTTCAGCGCGTCCGCGCGAACCGCCGTGGTCCGTGCTCAGCTGCGCTTGAACGCCACCACGTCCTGCCGCTGCTCGCCCAGGCCCGCGATGCCCAGCGTCATCACGTCGCCCTTCTTCAGGAAGCGCGGCGGCTTCATGCCCATGCCCACGCCGGGCGGGGTGCCGGTGATGAGGATGTCGCCCGGCATCAGCGTCATGAACTGGCTGACGTAGCTCACGAGGTGGGCCACGCCGAAGATCATGGTGCGGGTGTTGCCCACCTGCATGCGCTGGCCGTTGACGTCCAGCCACATGTCCAGCCGCTGCGGGTTGGGAGCTTCATCGGCCGTGACCAGCCAGGGGCCGACGGGACCGAAGGTGTCGCAGCCCTTGCCCTTGTCCCACTGCGGGCCGCGCTCGAGCTGGTACGCACGCTCGCTCACGTCGTTGACGATGGTGTAGCCGGCCACGTGCTGGAGCGCGTCCTTCTTCGTGACGTACTGGGCCTTGGTGCCGATCACGACGCCCAGCTCCACCTCCCAGTCGGTCTTCACCGAGCCCTTGGGCAGCATGACCGGGTCGTTGGGACCCTGGATGCAGGTGGTGGCCTTGAGGAAGACGATGGGCTCCTTGGGCGCCGCCATGCCGGCCTCGGCCGCATGGTCGGAGTAGTTCAGGCCGATGGCGACCATCTTGCCCACCTGGGACACGGGGCAGCCGATGCGGGGATTGCCACGCACCAGGGGCAGCTTGTCCACCTTCAACTTGGCCAACTTGGCCAGGGTGGCCGCGCCGAGCTGGGCCGGGCCGATGTCCGGGACCACGCTGCTCAGGTCCCGCAGCTTGCCGTCGGCGTCGATCAGGCCGGGCTTCTCGCGGCCCGGGTTGCCATAACGCACCAGTTTCATGGAATCTTGTCTCCTTGTTGCTTTGTGGAAGAGGCGGATGCAGGCGCGACGATAACCGCTTTGGGCAACCTGTTCAGCGGGCGCCTTCGGGCACCTCCCGCACGGTCCCGCCCGCGATCGCGAAGACGCGGTCGCCCGGCCGGGGATCGACGGGATGCATGCCCGTGAAGGCGCCGAACGCCGGCAGGATGCCCACGCCCTCCCCCAACCAGAAGCATGGCAGGCGCAGGCGCTCGTGCGCGCGCCCGCGCAGGCGGATGCAGGGGTGCCAGTGGCCCGCCAGCACATAGGCGCCGGGGACCGGATCAGGGTGGTGCTTCAGCGCGAAGGGGCCCATTGCCAGGGGCTCGTCGACCACGTCGATGCGCAGGTCCGCCGGGGGATCGCCGGCGCGGTCGTCATGGTTGCCGCGCACCAGCGTCATCGCCAGCGCCGCATGCGCGTCGCGCCACGCGCGCAAGGCATCCAGCAGGCTGGCCGCCTGGCTGCGGGCCGAGTGAAGAAAGTCACCGAGGAAGACGACGCGCTGCGCCTGCGTCGCCATGACCGCGGCGGTGAGCGCCTCCAGCGTCTGCGCCGTGGTGCCCTCCGGCACCGGCACACCCAGCCTGCGAAAGCTCAGCGCCTTGCCGAAGTGCGCATCCGCCACGAGCAGCGCGCGCTCAGGTGCCCAGTAGGCCGCGCCGCCGGGAAGCAACAGCAACTGCGTGCCGGCAACGGCCACCGACTGCATGGCAGGCCTCGGGAAGCGAAAGGGTCAGAGCATGCGCGCGAGGCTGGCGTCCAGGTGCTCGGACGGCAGGCGGCGGAAACCCGAGCGGGCGAAACGCTGCAGGCGCCCCACCAGGAAGGCCGTGAGCAGCGAGGCCACCACCTGCGCATCGACCGTGGGCGTGGCCGACGCCTCGGCGCCGCCCGCGCCCTCGCGCAGGCACTGGCGCAGCGTGGCCTCGATCTTGTCGAAGAACTGGTTCATGCGCTGCTGCAGGCGCTCGTTCTCATGCACCAGCGCATCGCCCACCATGACCCGGGTCATGCCCGGGTTGCGCTCGGCAAACTGCACCAGCATGGCCGCGATGCTGGCGGCCTGGCGCTTGGCATCGCCCTGCTGGCGCTCCAGGATCTGGTTGATGAGGGTGAAGACACTCTGCTCGATGAAGTCGATCAGGCCCTCGAACATCTGCGCCTTGCTGGCGAAATGGCGGTACAGCGCCGCCTCGCTCACCGACAGCCGTGCGGCCAGTGATGCGGTGGTGATGCGCTCGGCCCCCGGCTGCTCCAGCATGGCCGCCAGGGCCTGCAGGATCTGCACACGGCGCTCGCCCGGCTTGGGGCGCTTGCGGCCCCCCGCAGCGGCCGGGGCGGCGTCGTCGGAAGCGGCAGGGAGGCTGTTCGTTTCGGCGTCGGTCATGGCGGATGGCTGGCGCAGGGTTGTCCTGAAAACCATTCTCGCACAGCCGGGTTACAGCGGCAGGCGAGCGCTCGCTTACAACGATGCCCCGGTACAGCCCGGAAGCTGCATCAACCCGGGAGCACCAGGCTGATCTTCAGGCCCTTCCCGGTGGCACCCGTTGCCAAGCGCAGCTGGCTGCGGTGGACGCGCGCGATTTCCTCGGCAATGGCCAGGCCCAGGCCATTGCCCTCGCCCTGCGTGCCGGGCACGCGGTAGAAGCGCTCGAACAGGCGCGGCCATTCCTTTTCCGGGACGCCAGGGCCGTCGTCCTCCACCTCCAGGAATGCCCCCCGCCCCAGCGGGCCGCAGCGGATGGTGACGCTGCCGCCCTTGGGCGTGTACTTGATGGCGTTGTCCACGAGGTTGGTGAGCAACTCGCGCAGCAGCCACTCGTGGCCCGGCACGGTGGCAGGCTCGGCATCCAGGCCCAGGTCGATCTGCTTGTGGCTGGCGGCGTCGAGCTGGGCCTCGAGGATGGACTCGCACAGGGCCTTGATCTCCACCGCCTGCATGGGCTGGGCCACCATGCTGCGCGCGTCGGCCCGCGACAGGGCCAGCAGCTGGCTGGCCAGCTGCGAGGTGCGGCGGGTAGCGCCGCGCAGCTTCTCGATCTGCTCCACCGGCAGCAGCATGGTGCCCGCGCCGCCCGAGGGCACGATGCGCCGGGCCGCCTGCGCCCAGGCCTCGACCTGCGCCTGCAGGCCGGCCAGCGGCGTGCGCAGCTGGTGGGCCGCGTCGGCGATGAAGCGGCGCTGGCTCTCGCCCTGCGCCTCCACCAGGCCGAACAGGCGGTTGAGCGCGGCCACCAGGGGCCGTACTTCCTGCGGCGTGGCGGCGTCGTCGATGGGGCGCAGGTCCTGCGGGGAGCGGCGGGCCACCACCTCGGTCAGGTCCAGCAGGGGACGCAGCGCGCGGTCCACGGCCCAGCGTACCGCGACAGCGGCGGCGGCGATGATGACCAGGTGGGGCAGCAGCACCTTGAACAGGATGGTGCGCAGCCACTGCTGCTGCGGGTTGGAGCCGTCGGCCAGGGCGACGATGACATCGCCCACCACCGAATTCTGGCGCTGGCGCACGATGCGCCAGGTCAGGCCGCCGTTCTGCTCGGAGTGGAATTCGGGTTCGGCGCTGGTCAGCTGCGGCCCGGTCAGCCAGGCGTGGCCATGCAGGACGCGGCCGTCGACGTCGGTGACGGCGTACGCCGAGGTGGTGCGCCGTGACTCCATGAACTGCTCCAGCGCAGGCGCCAGGAGGAGCACGGAGTCGCGTTCGCCATCGGCGGGACCCCGGGCGATGACGGAGTCGGCCAGCAAGGGCAGCAACGCCAGCAACTGCTGGTCCTGGACGGCCGTGGCATCGTCGGCCGAGCGGAACTCGAACCAGGCATTGAGCAGGGCCAGCCCGATCAGCGGGGCGATGATCATGAACATCAGCCGCCGGCGCAGGCCGGACAGCATCTGCCCGCCGCCCGCGGGGCCAGGGTGGGAGCCCCCCGGGGCGACAGGGTCGTGTGTCACGCGGCGGGCGGCTCCAGCATCTCCAGGCGGTAGCCGAAGCCCCGGATGGAGCGCAAGGCCACGCCATGCGGCTCGAGCTTGCCGCGCAGGCGGGAGATGTAGACCTCGACCGCGTTGGGCGTGATCTCCTTGTCCCAGCCGGTCAGGGCCTGCAGGAGCTTCTCCTTGCTGGCGGGCTTGGGCGCATTGAGCAGCAGGTACTCCATGACCGTCCACTCGCGCGGGCCCAGCTCGATCGACGTGAGGCTGGTGTCCTCCTTGCGCGCGCCCGCCCGGCGGGTGGCGGTGTCCAGCTCGATGGGGCCGAAGGTCAGGACGGACGAGGTGGCCGACTGCGAGCGCCGCAGCAGGGCCCGCAGGCGCGCCAGCAGCTCGGGCAGCTCGAAGGGCTTGAGCATGTAATCGTCCGCGCCCAGGTCCAGGCCCTGCACCCGGTCGTGCAGGGCATCCCGCGCCGTCAAGATCAGCACCGGCATCCCGTTGCTGGGCATGTCCGGTTTTCGCAGCCGGCGCGTGAGCTCCAGCCCGTCGATGTTCGGCAGGCCGATGTCGATGATGGCGGCGTCGAAGGACTCGCTGCGAAGCACCTCTTCGGCACGCTCGCCACTGCCCACCCAATCCACCGCGTAACCCGCGTCCGACAGGCCCAGCTTGATGCCGCTGGCCACCATGACGTCGTCTTCAACCAACAGGAGTCGCATGATCAAAACCCCTCCTTTGGCATTACAGTAGCAGAGCAGTGACGCCGAGAAAAGGGTATTTTTTCTTAATTCGAGCGGATCATGGTCCCGAAAGCCTCATCCGTCAGGATTTCGAGAAGGAGGGCGTGGGGGACGCGGCCGTCCACGATGTGGACGGAGTTGACGCCGCTCCTGGCCGCATCCAGGGCGCCGGCGATCTTGGGGATCATGCCGCCGGAGATGGTGCCGTCAGCGCACAGCGCGTCGATACGCTGGGGGGTGAGCTCGACCAGCAGTTGGCCCTGCTTGTCCAGGACGCCGGCGATGTTGGTGAGCATCATCAGCTTTTCCGCCTGCAGGGCGATGGCCAGGTCGCCGGCCACCACGTCGGCATTGATGTTGTAGCTCTCGTTGTGCTCACCGAAGCCGATGGGGCTGACGACGGGGATGAACTGGTCGTCCTGCAGGGCGCGGACGACGGACGGGTCGATCTTCACGATGTCGCCGACCTGGCCGACGTCATGCTCCTTGGCGGGGTCGTTGGCATCGACCATGCGCAGCTTCTTCGCGCGGATGAGCCCGCCGTCCCGGCCGGTCAGGCCCACGGCCTTGCCGCCGGCCTGGTTGATCAGGCCCACGATGTCCTGCTGCACCTCGCCGGCCAGCACCCACTCGACGACTTCCATGGTCTCGGCGTCGGTGACGCGCATGCCCTGGATGAACTCGCCCTTCTTGCCCAGGCGCTTGAGGGCGGACTCGATCTGCGGGCCGCCGCCATGGACCACCACGGGGTTGATGCCCACCAGCTTGAGCAGCACCACGTCCTCGGCGAAGGCCTTCTGCAGCGCCGGGTCGGTCATGGCGTTGCCGCCGTACTTGATGACCATCGTCTTGCCGTGGAACCTGCGGATGTACGGCAGGGCCTGGGCGAGGATGTCGGCCTTGGCACGGGGGGCGAGGGTCTGGGAGGCGTCGGACATGGGGCGGGTTGGCTGCGGGGATCTACGAAAGGAGAAATTGTGCCGTAAAGGCGCGGTCACCCGCCAGGCGGGAGGACACCGCGCTGCAGCCAGCGCGGCACCTTGAAGCGCACGATGCCCAGGTAGGCGGTCACATAGGCCACCGCGAACACGGCGCTCGCCGCCATGAGCAGCACGGTGTCACGCCACCACAACGCGGCCGGCACCAGCGTGGCCAGGGCGAAGCCCCACAGGTAAGGGGTGGTGCGGTTGTTGCGAGCCAGCATGCGGCGCGCCTCGTCGGCCGCTGCCTCGCCGGATCCCACCCGCCGCACGATGCGGCGATGGATCAACTGGTGCAGGTGCAGGGCGTCCGGCTGGCTGGGGGACTGGCCGCGCGCGAGCTTGCGGTACACGGAGAACAGGGTCTCGCCCACCGGGTAGGCCAGCATCAGCATCGCGAACCACGGCGAGACCTGCGGGTGGCGCTGCACCAGCAGCACCACCGCCACCGCGATGACCACTCCCCACAGGTAGGCGCCGCCATCGCCCGCGAACAGCAGGCCGCGCGGGTAGTTCCACACCAGGAAGCCCGCCGTCGCGCCCGCCAGCACCAGGACGACCGAGGCCAGCGCCGCATCGCCCACCTGCCAAGCCACATGCGCCAGCACCAGGCAGCACGCCAGGGCCACGGCACCGGCCAGGCCGTTGTAGCCGTCGATGAGGTTGAAGGCATGCGGCAGGCCCGCGACAGCGACGACCGCCAGGACGGCCGGTGCGCCCGGTACGGTGGCCAGCAGGGCATCCAGCCACGGCACGCCCAGCCGGTCGATGCGCAGGTCCAGCCACCACCAGGCCACCAGGCCCGCCACCAGGGTGGCGCCCAGGCGCCAGCGCGCCCGCAGCCGCAAGGTGACGTCCTCCGCCAGGCCGCCGGCCACGGCCACCGCGGCCACCGCCCACCACACCCAGGCCTGGCCGCGCAGCAGCCACCACCAGCAGGCGGCTGCAGCCAGCCCCATGCCCAACCCGCCCAGGCGGGGCACATGACCCGCATGGAAGCGCTGCGGCATGTCGGCCGCATAAGGACGCGACCCCATGCCCGCCAGCCAGCCGTGGCGGCGCAGCGCCGCACACAGCAGCATGGACAGCAGGGCGGGCGCCAGCAGCCACAGCGGCAGGTGGGCCGGGGAGATGACGGGAAGGACGACCGGGAACATGGCGGGACCTGCGCGCCTGCCTGCGCCTCAAGGGCCCCTGGGTCCCGGGCCGGCCACGCCACCGCCCAGGCGCCGACGCAGGCGGTGCTCCATGCCGTGGACCCAGGTGCCCTCATAGCCCGCCCGCGCCGCGGCCTGCAGGCGGCGAAGCGGCAGGGACCAGGCGGCGGTGTCCTGCCCCGGCAAGGACCGGTAGGGGGGAACGAACGCGGCGTCGGCCGCGCGCACGGAGGCCGGCAGCAGCAAGCCGTCATCCAGGCCCGCGTCCAGCTGGTGCAGCAAGGACGGCCGCACGTCACCGCGGGCCACGCATTCCCCGACGAACGCGCGCGTGATCGCACCCTCGGCCACGGCCTGGCGAAGCGCCCGCACCCACAGCCGGCCCAGGGGGTGGGTCGACGACACCCAGGGCTGCGCCGTCATGTCGGTGTAGTGCAGCAGCGCGGTGCGGCCAGGGATGTGGCGGTCCAGCGAATTCCAGCCGGGCTCGATGCACGCGCGGACGCGGGCGACGGCGAAATCGCGCATCAGGCCCTCATAGTCGTAGCGGCCCGCGTCCAGGCCATCGATGACCTCCTGCACGCTCCAGGGCAGGCGCTCGCAGTCCATCAGCATCACGCTGGTCTGCGCGGGCCTCGGGTCGCCCGGCGCGGCCTGCACCATGAGGACCTGGGCATCGCCGAAGGGCTGGCGCCACAGCGGCAGGATGTCGCGGAAGACCAGCATGTCCGGGTCCAGGTACAAGGCCCGTCCCTGGTGGCCGCAG
>JACCDY010070321.1_pt1 | contig 9991 bp, 8 predicted proteins | sample 7446391 | NCBI WGS metagenome assembly JACCDY01 (sample SAMN15323451, study PRJNA562643) | freshwater metagenome | isolation source: river surface water | place: USA:Blue River Watershed | collected 2017-08-18
AAATGGGTTTGAGTGCCTTGCATAAAGCCCTTGCCCCAAAAACCGCCTGAGCCAATGGCAATCATGCCTTGGATGATGTGAAAGCCTTTGCCTAGCGGATCTCTCGAAGGATCTAGCAAGGTGCAAATGCGCTGTTGTTGGTAGTCATGCAAGATGGGCCAACGAACGCCATCAGCACACAAGGTCGTGCTGAAAAACACCACCAAACCTATCCCGACCAAGCCCAGAAGAATAGGTGGAATGATGAGCCACCAGCTCAAACCTGCAAAGAAGATCACAGCCATGCCAGCAGACAAAACCAAAATAGAAGTGCCTAAGTCCGGCTGACGCATGATCAACCCCACAGGCACCAGCAGCAACAAACCAGCCACCAAAAAGTCAAGTGGCCGCAGCTGGCCTTCGCGCTTTTGAAACCACCACGCCAGCATGAGCGGCATGGCAATTTTCATGATTTCACTGGGCTGTATCACCATGCCGACATTGAGCCAGCGGCGTGCGCCTTTTTTGGTCAACCCAAACAAAGCCACGGCGATCAACAAGGCCACACCTAAGGTGTACAGCGGCACCGCAAAGGCCATGAGGCGCTGCGGAGGAACTTGTGCCACCACAAACATGATGAAGCCGGCAATCAACATGTTGCGGCCGTGGTCAAAAAACCGGGCACCGTTGGCAAAGCCAGACGAGTACATGGTCAGCATGCCCGCGCAAGCCAACAAAAACACACCAAAGGCCAAGGGACCGTCGAAACCTTTGAGCAAAGGCATCAATCGCTGAAATGGGCTGGCTTTATGAATGACGGTGGGCATGGTCAGATTATCCCCTGTCACGGCCCCGCTTCAACGGGCACTGCTAGCATTCGGCATGACCTCAGCTAACGCGCCCCAACCCGCAGCAAAGTCCACCACCCATGTGCTGTATTTGCATGGGTTTCGCTCATCGCCGCAGTCCACCAAAGCGCGTCAAGTGGCGGCTGTCATGGCCTCAGATTTTCCACACATCACATGGTGGTGTCCGCAGCTACCACCTTCACCCAAAGCCGCAGCTGCCCTGATTGCAGATGGCACGGCCCACTGGCCTGCAGACGGCATGGCCGTCATCGGTTCATCTCTGGGGGGCTTTTACGCCACATGGCTGGCCACACAACGCGGTTGCAAAGCTGTACTGCTCAACCCCGCCATTGACCCTGCGCGTGATTTGGCCAAATACATTGGTGAACAACCCGCTTGGCATGACCCAGCCGAACGCTTTTACTTCGCCCCAGAATTTGTAGATGAATTGCGTCACTTGCAAGTTGCGGCAATGCCCCGCCCCGAGCTTGCGTGGGCCCTGATTGCCAAAGGCGACGAAGTGCTGGATTGGCGCGAGATGACCGCTCGTTATCCCGGCTCGCATCAGGTGGTCATGGAAGGTGGCGACCACGCCATCAGCAACTTTGAGCAATACCTGCCACAGATGCTTGAATTTCTAAATTTACGAGAGGCCGCCTAGCTTTTCTTCAAGCCGAGCATGGGACAATTGCACCCATGTACGCATTGTTTGAAGAAGCTGGAAAATTCCAGACGGGCCGCATCCTTTCCGAAGCAGATAGCTCGGCCCAAATCGAGCTGGAATCCGGCAAACGGGTCAAGGTCAAGGCCGCCAATTTGCTGCTCAAGTTTGAGAAGCCATCGCCCGCCGACCTCATGCGCGAGGCGCAGGCTTTGAGCGCCACCATCGAGCTCGACCTCGCGTGGGAATTCGCCCCAGAAGACGAGTTTGGCTTTGCCGAACTTGCCCGTGAGTACTTCAGCGCACAAGCCACTCTCACCGAGCAAACGGCTGCACTGTTTCGCTTGTTTGAGGCACCCCACTACTTTCGCCGCGCAGGCAAAGGCCGCTTCAAGAAAGCTTCTGCCGAGGTGATTGCCCAAGCATTGGCTGGGATCGAAAAGAAAAAGCAAATCCAAGCGCAAATTGAAAGCTGGGCGACTGAGTTGGGCCAAGGCACTTGCCCTGCCCCCATTCAAACGCAGCTCTACAAAATCTTGTTCAAGCCAGACAAGAACGCACCCGAATACAAAGCCGTGGTCGAAGCGGCACGCGCCACACAAACTGCGCCACTGGCGTTGTTGCAAAAAGCAGGTGCGATCAACTCGGCCTACCAGTTCCATTGGCAGCGCTTTTTGTTTGACAACTTCCCCAAAGGCACAGGCTTTCCCAATCTGCAAGCCCCCGCCATTGCGGACGAATTGCCACTGGCCAATGTGCAGGCGTATTCGATTGACGACTCGCAAACCACCGAAATTGACGATGCCTTGTCTGTGCAAGGCTTGGGCACGGGTACCGTTACCTTAGGCATCCACATCGCCGCGCCTGCGCTGGCTTTGAAGCCGGGCGACGCGATTGACCAGCTGGGCCGCAACCGCTTATCCACCGTCTACATGCCGGGCTACAAAATCACCATGCTGCCCGACGATGTGGTGCAAACCTACACCTTGCAAGAAGGACGTGACTGCCCTGCGGTGTCGTTGTACGCCACCTTTGACGAAGCCACGCTCGCGCTGCAAAACACCGAAACACGCGTGGAGCGCGTACCCATTGCTGCCAACTTGCGCCACGACCAGCTCGACGCCATCGTCACCGAAGCTTGGCTGAACGACGACAGCTTCACGCACGCCGCTGGTGTGGTGGAGCCTGCCATGCCACGCGCGCAACTGGCACTCTTGTTTCGCTTGGCCCAACACCTCAAAGCCCAGCGCGAAGTGGTGCGCGGCAAACCCGAAACCTTCAACCGTCCAGATTACAACTTCCGCTTGGTGGGCAATGAAGGCGCTGAACCCAAAGGGCATGAGCAAGTGCAAATCAGCATCCGCCAACGCGGCGCACCTCTCGACTTGATGGTGGCCGAGGCCATGATTTTGGCCAACAGCACGTGGGGCAATTGGATGGCCGAGCTCGGCGTGCCCGGCATATACCGTAGCCAAGCCAGTTTGCTACCGGGCGTCAAGGTGCGCATGGGCACCAAGGCTTTGCCGCACGCTGGCATTGGCGTGCCCAGCTATGCATGGAGCACGTCGCCCCTGCGCCGCTATACCGACTTGGTTAACCAATGGCAAATCATTGCGTGCGCCAAGCACGGCAGCACTGCTGCATTGGCAGCGCCATTCAAGCCCAAAGATGCCGAGCTGTTCTCGATCATCTCTGCATTCGATGGGGCCTATGGCGCGTACAACGCCTATCAAAACGGCATGGAGCGTTTCTGGACGCTGCAGTACTTGAAGCAACACAACATCACCGAACTGAGCGCAACGGTGTTCAAAGCCTTCCCAGGCCAGCCGCCCATGGCACGTGCTGATGACTTGCCTTTGGTCTTGCCCGTGTTTGGCGGGGGCGACTTGCCACGCGGCGCACGTGTGCAGATTCGTTTGAGCGATGTGGACGACATCAGCCTCGACATCAGTGGCCATTTGTTGCACATGCTGGAAGTCGATGCGCCATCCAGCGCTGAAGAAGCCGAAATGACAGACGACGAAGACGACAGCGCCGCAGGCCCTATCGCTTTGGCGATGGACGTCAACGAGGCGCCCGCGACGGAAGGAACAGCGGCTTGATGCTCTCGCGCTTGTCATGGCACAACTGGTCAAGGCTGCAAAAAGCCTTGTTCATTTCCTTTGCGATTCACGGCGCACTGTTGACACTGCGCATTGCTGACCCCGAGCGCTTTGATCGACTCTTCAGCGATGCACCACTGGACGTGATTTTGGTCAACACCCGCGCCAAAGCCGATGCGCCAGACAAAGCACAAGCCTTGGCACAAACGCAATTGGCTGGTGGCGGTGAACAAAAAAGTGGCCGTGCAGCATCTCCACTGCCAACGGCAGCCACCACATCTGTGGGCGAGATGACCGAATCCATGCAGCGACAAGTCGCGCAAATGCGCAAAGAACAGTCGTTGCTGTTGGCGCAAGTGAAGAACTTGCTCGCACAGCTGCCACCACCGCAGCCGCAAAAATCGAAAGCCGAACAAGACGCCATTGAGCAAAAGCGTCGCCAACTTCTCAAGCTCTTGGCTGAGATTGAGCAACGCATCAACCAAGACAACGCGCGCCCTCGCAAACACTATGTGAGCCCAGCCACGAAGCAAGTGGCCTATGCGCTGTATTACGACACCCTGCGTCGCAAAATTGAAGACCGTGGCACACGCTATTTCCCCGCCACCAACAGCGGGCAAAAACTCTACGGTGAACTGACCATGATCATCACCGTCAACACCGATGGCCGCGTGTTGGCTACTGAAGTGGTGCAAAGCTCGGGGCAAGCTGACCTCGACCGCCGTGCCCAAGCCATTACCACAGCGGCTGGTCCGTTTGGTGAATTCACGGAAGACATGCGCAAGCAGGCCGACCAATTGGCAGTGGTGTCGCGCTTCATCTTCAGCCGTGACAACACCTTGCAAACCAAAGGCGGCGAAGCCGCCAACTAGCCTCGCCACTAGCTCCACATGAACACCTCACGCTTTCGTCCTTGGTTGCGCTGGTTGCTACTGGTTGGCGTGGCTTGGCTTGGCCTGCAAATTTTCTTCGTAGCACGCATTGCTGTGATGGCGCGTGTGGCACCTGAGTCCACTTCTTTTGAACGCTCTGAGGCTTGGCGCATCGTCAACACCAAGGACCGCCTACGCTGGCGACAAGACTGGGTGCCCTACAACCAAATTTCCAACAATCTCAAACGCGCCGTCATTGCATCAGAAGATGACATCTTTGCGCAGCACGATGGCGTGCAATGGGATGCGATTGAAAAGGCGTGGGCCAAAAACGCCAAAGCAGAGCTGCAAGCAAGCAAAAAAGCACAAGGCAAAGCAACACCCAAAGTGGTGGGCGGCTCCACCATCACGCAGCAACTGGCCAAGAATTTGTTTCTGTCGGGCGAGCGCACCTTCATTCGCAAAGGACAAGAGTTTGTGCTGACCTTGATGCTCGAAGGCATTCTGGGGAAACAGCGCATCCTTGAGATTTACCTCAACCATGTGGAATGGGGTGAAGGCATTTTTGGTGCAGAAGCTGCCGCACAGCATTATTTTCAAAAGCCTGCTTCACAGCTCACACCTTGGGAAGCAGGCCGCTTAGCTGTCATGCTGCCACGACCTAAGCACTACCAAAAGTTCCCGCAGTCTGAATACCTTTCAGGCCGCACCGACATTATTCTGATGCGCATGAGTAGCGCACAACTGCCGTAAATGCGAATTCTTGGCATTGACCCCGGACTTCGTACCACTGGCTTTGGCGTGGTGGAGAAACACGGTACTCAACTGCTGTATGTGGCCAGCGGCACCATCAAGACCAACAAAGAAGTACAGGGCAATTTGGCCGAGCGCTTGAAGGTGTTGTTTGAGGGCATTCACGAAGTGGTCGACCGTTACAAGCCCGAAACTTCGGCTGTGGAGATTGTGTTTGTCAACGTCAACCCGCAAGCCACACTGCTGCTGGGTCAAGCTCGCGGAGCCTGCATCACCGCCTTGGCCACCTGCAACTTACCCGTGGCCGAATACACCGCTTTGCAGATGAAGCAAGCCGTCGCAGGACACGGCTTAGCAAAGAAAGAGCAAGTGCAAGAAATGGTGAAACGCTTGCTTAACTTGCCTGGCCTGCCCGGGCCTGACGCGGCTGATGCGCTAGGGATTGCCATCACGCATGCGCATGCGGGTCACTCAATGGCCAAACTTGCCGCAGCTACTGAGTTACAACGCAGCACCAGTGGCATGTACAAAGCGGGGCGGAGTCGCTAAGCGCTGCAGTTATTCATTTACAGCTGGCAAGTTGAGTTCAGCCACCGCACCACCGCCCACTGCATTGGTGATGGTCAAACTCCCGCTGTGCATTTCTGCGATGGTTTTTGAGATGGATAAGCCCACACCCAAACCATCCTCTTTGGTCGTGAAGAAGGGCTGTCCTACTTTCGCCTTCAACGACTCATCCAAGCCAGCGCCACTGTCATGCACACGTAAAAACACACGTTGTTCATCGCGGTCAATGGACACATTGATGATCCTCACGCTTGAATGAGCCATTGCCTGAATAGCGTTGCGATAAACGTTCAACACAATTTGTGACAACTGAACCTTGTCGCCGTGGACCAGACATTGGGATTGGTCAAAATCCCATTGAAATTTCACGCCCTGCGAACGTATATCGTGCGTCAACAAGTGCTGCACATCATGAGCCAGCACTTTGATATCGACAAGTCCATATTGGCTTTGCGTAGGTCGAATGAAATTTCGTATCCGATCAACCAATTGCCCGGTTCGTGTCGCACTGCGCTCTATGTCGTCCACGGAATCTGCTATTTCTTTTGCATTGAGAGTTCCTGTTTGCAAGCTATTTTTAATGGCGTGCGTATCCATCAAGATGGCTGTCAGCGGTTGACTTAGCTCGTGTGCAAATGAATAAGACATAGCCCCCAAAGTGCGTTGCCGCTCTAGCTGTGCAATTTGCTCACCCAAGCGCGTACTTTCTTCTTGGCGCACGCGCTCAGTTGTTGCCACCATTTCTCTTTTGACGGCGCGCTCAATGAACATGCCGACAAACGCAAAGCTACCCAAGACGGAAACCGTCACACCACTGAATACCAGTAGAAAACTATCGACACCTTGCGCTGCCGCATCTGGCTCGGTGTAGCCAAATGCCATTCGAATAATGCGCAAGCAAACTATGGATGCACCAACGCCATAAATCACAGCCAGTGTTCGCGCATTTTTAAGTCCGTGCTCCACTGAAATCCGAGCGGCCAAATGCGCAATGTAGATGAAGGCCAATGCATAAAACATCAAGGCCCAACCAAATCGGAGATGTGAATTCTCAAGACCTTGCCTAAAGTATTCAAACGCAGCAAGCCAAACCAACAAAACTACAGCCATGATTTGGAATGGTGGGCGTTGCCTCAGAGCAAAAAAAAGTGCAGCCACTTGCATGCAAACCGCAAGCCAAGATAACCCGTTGGCCAAAGCATATGAAACCCAAGTTGGCAAAACGGGCCTTAAGCCCACCAACAACAAACCAATAGCGAACAGCTCACCACCCACGCACCACCAAATGAGTGATTTTGACTTTTGGTTGTTCAACGCGATCCAAATCGCGATGGGCATCAAGAGGTAGATAAAGCTAAGAAAGAGATAGACCGTCGGGATGTGAATCAAAGCCATCTGGTCATCTCCCTCGCCATTGCGGCGATGTACAAGTGCGTATTACCAAGCAGGCGCCAACTGCGCCAAACCCGGAGGTGCTTTGCGTGCGTCGTCAAAGGTGACGACTTCGTAGGCATCAGGCTGGCTGAGCAATTCACGCAACAACAAATTATTCATCGCGTGGCCTGAGCGGAAAGCCACATACGAAGCAAGCAAAGGCTTGCCAATCAAATACAAATCGCCCATGGCATCGAGAATTTTGTGTTTCACAAATTCATCGTCATAGCGCAAGCCATCGCTGTTTAAGACCTTGTAGTCATCCATCACGATGGCGTTATCCAAACCGCCACCCAATGCAAGCCCATTGGCGCGCATCATTTCCACATCGCGTGTGAAGCCAAATGTGCGTGCGCGTGCGATGTCACGGGTGTACACATCCGTGTCCATGTCGAACACCACGCTTTGCCCTGTTGAGTCAACTGCAGGATGACGAAAATCAATTTCAAAGCTCAGCTTGTAGCCGTGGTGCGGATCGAGCCGCGCCCACTTCACGTTAGCGCCCTCGCCCTCACGCACTTCCACCGTCTTCAACACGCGGATGAAACGCTTGGGTGCGTTTTGCTCCACGATGCCCGCGCTTTGCAGCAAGAACACAAACGACGAAGCCGAGCCATCAAGAATAGGCACTTCTTCAGCCGTGATGTCGATGTAGAGGTTGTCAATGCCAAGCCCTGCACAGGCCGACATCAAATGCTCTACCGTGAACACCTTCGCACCGCCATTGGAGATGGTTGACGCCAACCGCGTATCCGTCACCGCTGTGGCGGTGATTGGAATATCGACAGGCTGCGGCAAATCCACCCGACGAAACACAATGCCTGTGTCGGGTTGCGCGGGGCGTAATGTCAGCTCCACGCGTTGACCGCTGTGAAGACCAACACCCACCGCCTTGGTGAGGGATTGAAGGGTTCTTTGTTTAAGCACGGTGTGATTTTAGTGAATCCCCTCCGAGGAGGTGATTCACTTATTTAATCGCAGTGATTAAAGAATCTCAATCAGCCTGCTTGCGCAAGAAGGCTGGGATTTCGTAGTCATCCATGCCGCCCGATGACAAGGCATCGACCTTGGCAGCAGCCGAGGTGCGGTTGCCACGCCACACGGCGGGAGAGTTCATAGAGTCGTAGTTAGGTTGTGCAGCGGCAGCGCCGAGGCCCAAACCGCTGGCCAAGCCAGCCAAGCCACCGGTGGCAGCAGCCAACACACCTGCTGGAGATGCATTGTTAGCTTGCGTTGTTGGGAATCCCACGCCGTCCGTACCTGTGCGTAACACTTGCAACTGAGGTGCTGCACGACGGCTGCCAGCCAAACCTGTGGCCACCACAGTGACGCGAATTTGGTCGCCCAAGTTTTCGTCGTAAGCGGTACCGTAAATCACGTGTGCATCGGGTGACGCAAACTTGCGGATGGTGTTCATGGCTTCGCGAGACTCAGACAACTTCAAGCCGCCCTTGGCTGCGGTGATCAACACCAACACGCCCTTGGCACCCGACATATCCACACCTTCGAGCAATGGGCAAGCTACGGCTTGCTCAGCAGCAATGCGTGCACGGTCTGGCCCGCTGGCAGCTGCTGTTCCCATCATGGCCTTGCCGGTTTCGCTCATCACGGTGCGCACGTCTTCAAAGTCGACGTTCACCAAAGCTTCCACGTTGATGATCTCGGCAATGCCGCCGACCGAGTTTTTCAACACGTCGTTAGCAAATGCGAAGGCTTCGTCTTGGCTGGCATCTTCGCCCAGCACATCCATCAGTTTTTCGTTCAACACCACGATCAGTGAGTCGACGTTGGCTTCGAGTTCGGCCAAACCTGTCTCGGCGTTGTTCATGCGACGGCTGCCTTCGAATTCGAAAGGCTTGGTCACCACGCCCACGGTCAAGATACCCATCTCGCGAGCCACGCGTGCCACCACAGGTGCAGCACCTGTACCTGTGCCGCCACCCATACCGGCCGTCACGAACAACATATTGGTGCCTTCCAGCGCCAAACGGATGTCATCAATCGCGGCCTCTGCTGCTTCACGGCCGCGCTCTGGCTTGCTGCCAGCGCCCAGACCTGTCGAACCCAGTTGAATCACTTTGTGCGCATTGCTCACGCGCAGGGCTTGTGCGTCGGTGTTCGCGCAAACGAACTCCACGCCTTGAACGCCAGAGCTGATCATGTGTTCGACAGCGTTACCGCCGCCGCCACCCACGCCAATGACTTTAATTTGGGTGCCTGAGTTGAATGCTTCAACTTCGATCATTTCGATGCTCATGATGTTTCTCCTAATCTAAAAATTTGCAGTTGCCTAAGTGTTTGTGTTTTTGCTTTTTGGTTCATCGCGCTCCTTCTATGAGGGTGGCGCAGTAGCTGCACAGAATCGACATCGTCGATGCCTGTGCGGTCGTGGCGGCGGGCTGCCGCGTGCGAGATACAGCAAGGTGTGTGGAATCATGGTTAGAAGTTCCCCACAAACCAGTTTTTGAGACTGTCCATCAAGGAATTGACCGAGCCACTCTTTTGTGAAACTTTGAAACCGCGTTGACGGTCTACGCCAGCCTCAGCCAGCAAACCCATCACCGTGGCCGCACGGGGCTGGGCCACCATGTCAGCCAAAGCGCTGTTGTATTGCGGCACGCCACGGCGCACAGGCTTTAAGAAAATGTCTTCGCCCAACTCCACCATGCCCGGCATCACCGCGCTACCGCCTGTGAGCACAATGCCTGACGACAACACTTCTTCATAGCCAGAGTCACGGATGACTTGCTGCACGAGCGAGAAGATTTCTTCCAC
>JACCDY010427777.1_pt1 | contig 9991 bp, 9 predicted proteins | sample 7446391 | NCBI WGS metagenome assembly JACCDY01 (sample SAMN15323451, study PRJNA562643) | freshwater metagenome | isolation source: river surface water | place: USA:Blue River Watershed | collected 2017-08-18
GCGCTAACTAATTAGCTGGCTCTATATTAAAAAGCCCGGCATGCCGGGCTTTTTTTATTACCTAGAGCTTTGCTTGCCGACTAGGCAATAAGCTTTAACTGCTGGAGCAAGCCTTTAGCGTGTTGGTATTGCGCTTCACTTTGCAGTTCATCCCATGAGGGCGCTACAGCAGTAGGCATCAGGCGATTCAATCGAATCGCAGACTCTACCTGCTTTGCTTTGGAAACTGTTAACTGACTGAGTAACTGATCTGCAAGGTCTGGTCGATTACAAATCAGTACAGCATCGCATCCTGCCTCAAGCGCCATATCGGCACCCTTTACTACTGAGCCAGCAACGCTCGCACCTTCCATGGAAAGATCATCACTAAAAATGACTCCTTGAAATCCTAGCTCTTGACGCAAAATGGAATGTAGCCATATCTTTGAAAATCCAGCTGGATTCTTATCCACTTTTGGATAGATCACATGAGCTGGCATTACTGCAGTCAAGCTGAGATCCAACCACTCGTAAGGTTTAGCATCGTCATTCAGAATTTGCTTCAAGGGACGCTCATCCACTGGAATAGCCACATGAGAATCCGCTTCCGCCCAGCCATGTCCAGGGAAATGCTTGCCGCAGTTAGCCATACCCGCAAGACGGAGGCCTTCATTCAGACTCTTAGCTAATGCAAAGGTAATTTGTGGATCACGACTAAATGCACGATCTCCAATTACACCGCTACGACCAAAATCAAGGTCGAGAACTGGAGTAAAACTAAAATCCACACCACAAGCTCTCAATTCAGCAGCTAAGACATATCCACAGGCAGTAGCTGCTGCCATCGCGATAGCAGCCGATTCTGCAGTATGTTTTGATTTATTTTTGGATCCCCAGAGTTCACCAAGCTTGCGCATAGTAGGTAAATGGGTAAAGCCGTCAGTTCTGCAGCGCTGGACACGTCCACCCTCATGATCAATTGAGATCAGCACATCGGAGCGCAGCTTTTTAATATCTGCAGTCAGTTTGGTAAGTTGCTTACGATTGGCAAAATTTCTGCCAAACAAAATCACACCACCAGTCAGTGGATGCAAGATGCGACGGCGATCCTCGGCATTTAACTCAAGGCCAACAACATCCAAAGTAACTGGCCCTGGTTTCATAGTCGACTTACTCATGTATTCCTCGGTATATAGATGGTGTATTGCAGTTATCTAATGCTGTATTTATCTTTGTGTAACGATGACGTGGGCTATTGCCATATCCTGCTCATCACTAACGGTGACCTGCGCTTCCCAGTTCTTCTCTTTCATGAACACCGCTAGCGCACCAAGATAAGAGGTTACCGGCTTGCCACAAGGCTCGTTGAGCGTTTGCAAAGAGCGCCAAGTCATTGGCATTCTCATACCCAAGCCAATTGCTTTGGAGAAGGCTTCCTTTGCTGCAAAGCGCGTTGCTAAGAAGGCAATGCCTCTCTTATGATTCCTAGCCAAGCGATGCTTGAAAACCAACATCTCATCTGGCCCTAGTATTTTTTCAGCCAAGCGTCCATTGGTACGATCGTAAGCAGCTTGAAGCCGCTCGATCTGCAAAATGTCTGTGCCTATACCAATGATCATTTAATATTTATATATTAAGCGTTAGTCCTACCCTGAACCATCAGAGCCTTCATATCTGTAATCGCTTTTTGCCAGCCCTTAAAGAGCGCTTCAGCAACAATGGCGTGCCCAATATTGAGTTCGGAGAGTTCGGCAATAGCAGCCACTGGCATCACATTACCTTCATGTAATCCATGGCCTGCATTCACTCGCAAACCAATGCTTTTCCCAAACTGAGCTGCTTTTCTAATACGCTCAAGTTCTTGCTTCTGTTGATCCCCAGTCAGATCTGCGTAGCGACCAGTATGCAATTCAATCACTGTGGCGCCAACGTCTTTTGCAGCCTGAATTTGCTTTTCTTCAGGATCAATAAAAAGAGATACCCGAATGCCTGCAGCCTTTAATTGCGTCGTAGCGGCTTTGACTGCTTCGAAGTGACCGACAACATCCAGTCCGCCTTCAGTAGTGACCTCTTCACGCTTTTCAGGAACAAGGCACACATCGTGCGGCTGAACCCGGCAAGCGATATCGATCATCTCAGGAGTAACAGCGCACTCCAAGTTCATTCGCGTCTGAATCAATGGGCGCAATGCCATTAAATCAGCATCCTTAATATGGCGACGATCCTCACGCAAATGCAAGGTAATCAAATCGGCACCAGCCTCTTCAGCCAAACGTGCTGCTTTTAAAGGATCGGGGTAAACCGTACCACGGGCATTACGTAAGGTCGCGACGTGATCAATATTGATACCGAGCTCAAGGATATTAGAGTTGCTCATATTTGTAGATTACTAGATTTTCTTGAGATCAATCAAAATCTGACGGGTAGTGAGCACCTGATCCTGCAGGTGTAAGCCCAACAAGAAGCGCATTAACTGTTTACTTTCAGATAGCGTCTCTTGATCAGAAAAGTCTCCCGCTGCGATTGCTAGTAAAGATTTACCGCTCAAGACTGGCCAATGGCCTGGATCATCACCTTGGGCAGGCCTAACGCCGCGCTCGGGCTGATAAACATATTGCTCATTTGAGATGGGGGCGCTATTGGTTTCAACACAGCGATCAAGCGCTGCAGCGTAGCCAGTCTCTTGTAAGAGCGTTAACTCAAAGGGACGCAGAATTTCTTCCAAACCTTTGGATTCAAGTTCCAGATTCGATAAAGCGGAGATTGTATCGGTGTAATGGTCGTAGAGTTTTTCGTAGTCATCTTCACGGGCCAGAAACTTCACCAATAACTCATTGAGATAAAAACCACAGAGCAATGCATCACCTACTAGAGAGGGTGTGCCACCTACCCACTCTGATTTCGTTAAAGTCCGCAACTCAGACTTACCGCTCCAAGAGACCAGTAGAGGTTGAAAGCGTTGTAAGACCGGACGTAATACTGAGTGTGGACGCTTGGCTCCCTTGGCAATCAGAGCCATACGACCATACTGCCGAGTAAAGACATCCAGAATTAAACTAGTTTCCTTATAAGGAATGCTGTGCAATACAAAAGCGGGTTCGTCAGCAACACGAATGGAGGCCATGAATAATTACTCTAAACCTTGTGCCCGCAATTCAGCGCGATCATCTGCCCAGCCACGTTTGACCTTCACCCAGGTCTCCAGGAAGACCTTGCCATCAAAGAGCTTTTCCATATCAATGCGTGCATCAGTTGAGATCTTCTTCAATCGCTCACCCTTGGCACCAATAATCATCGCCTTGTGGCTATCACGATCAACCAAAATGGTTGCTGCAATCCGGCGCATCTTGCCATCCATCTTGAACTGATCAATCACTACGGTACTGGTGTAAGGCAACTCCTCGCCAGTAAAACGGAAGACCTTCTCACGCAGGATCTCAGCAGCCAAAAAACGCTCACTGCGATCGGTGATGGTATCGCCATCGTAAACCGCTGGGGCCTCAGGCAAATAACCCTCGAGTACATCTAATAATCTTTCAACATCTCCAGGACTCTTAGCACTCATCGGTACGATTTCAGAGAACTCACACTTCTGATCTTCGTGACCACCCAACTCACACCAAGGGCGGGCCATCTCTTTAATAAAGTTGAGTAGCGCCTGGTCCCGCTCAGAGGGAGTCTGAAAGCGACTATTAAATAAATCCAATTTGTTTAAAACTAAGACAACAGGCAAATCATCCGGCAGTAATTTCAAAACTTTCTTGTCATCTTCGCCAAAGTAGCCAGCCTCAACTACAAAGCAAGCTACATTCACATCCTGCAAAGCTGTAGTGACCGTTCGGTTCAAGGCCTTGTTCAGGGTATTCATTAAACGCGTCTGAAAGCCTGGTGTATCAATAAAAATGAACTGCGCCTCTTCACGATTCTGGATACCTAAAATACGGTGACGCGTGGTTTGTGCCTTACGGGAGGTAATGCTAATCTTCTGACCAACCAATGCATTTAAAAGGGTTGATTTGCCCATATTGGGACGGCCAACAATGGCGATAGTGCCGCATCTAAACACGATTAGCCCTTCAGCTTAAGATTTAACTGCTCTTCGGTTGCTACTTTTTTTGCCGCTTTCTTTTTGGCTGACCGAGTCTTTTTGGGTTTACCTAATGCTTGCGGCAAGGCTTTCAGCGCTGCGACTAAAGCCAACTTCGCCGCCGCTTGTTCTGCTGCACGTCTAGAAGCGCCCTCACCCTTAACGGCAACCTTGAGATTGGGTATTAAACACTCCACCTCGAATTGCTGGTTATGGGCCGCACCACTGGTACCAGTGACGTTATAGGTAGGTAGCGGCAATTGATAACTCTGCAAACATTCTTGCAATAAAGTTTTATCGTCTTTACCCAAAGTTTTAGGGTCAACATTGGCGAGGATGATGGAATAGAGCTTGCGCAAACTTGTCTTGGCAGCATCAAACCCGCCATCTAAGAATATCGCGCCAGTAACTGCTTCAAGAGTGTCGGCCAAGATGGATGGGCGGCGGAAACCACCGCTCTTCAACTCGCCCTCACCTAAACGTAGGTAGTCGGACAGCGATAAGGTTTGAGCAATCTCATAGAGCGCTTGTTGTTTGACCAAATTAGCTCGAACGCGGGAGAGGTCGCCCTCATCTAGATCTGAGTAACGCTCATAGAGCATTTCAGCGACCACGCAATTGAGAATGGAGTCGCCCAAAAACTCCAGGCGCTCATTATTTTTCTTGCTGTGGCTACGATGCGTTAAGGCTTGATTGAGCAGCTCTAGTTTTTTAAATGTGTAGCCCAGTTGCGCTTGCAGCGGTGCAGTTTCAATGACGGCGCGGGCGTTCATGATCTTATTCGAAGCCGCCAATACGGCCAAGATTTCCGAGATTCAACCAAACAAAGAATGCTCTACCAACGATATTTTTATCCGGTACAAATCCCCAGTAACGAGAATCAGCACTGTTATCGCGGTTGTCACCCATAGCAAAGTAATGCCCCGCAGGCACCTTGCATGTGAGGCCAGCATTAATATATTGGCAGTTTTCAAAGCCAGGGAAACGCTCTGCAGGGAACATACCGGCAGGGCGATCAGGATCATTCAAAATCTCATGCTTATTACCGCCTAAGTCTGCAGGGAAAGATTCTGCAAACCGCTTAGCGTAACGCATGTTTTCTGGATCTAGGTAATTCTCACCACCGCTGTATTGCAATGGCTGACCATTGACTGTTAAACGCTTATCCTGATAGGTAACGGTATCACCTGGCAAAGCCACGACGCGCTTAATGTAATCAATCGATTCATCGCGAGGATAACGAAATACCACGACATCACCGCGCTTTGGAGAACCTAGATCAACCACCTTCTGGTTGATTACCGGCAAACGAATGCCGTAGGTAAATTTATTCACCAGAATAAAGTCACCAATCTGTAAGGTTGGGATCATAGAGCCCGATGGAATTTTGAATGGTTCCACAATAAAAGAGCGTAATACAAATACTGCGCAAATTACCGGAAAGAAGCCTGCTGTATATTCCAACCACAATGGCATACGGTCGATGCCAGCCATGCGTCTTTGCGGAGCAAAGTAGTAACGATCAGCAATCCAGGCAATACCTGAGACCACCACCAATACAAATAGGATGAGGGCAAAGTTCATTAGTCGTCTACCTGCAAAATGGCTAAGAAAGCTTCTTGTGGAATCTCCACGTTACCCACTTGCTTCATACGCTTCTTACCTTCTTTTTGTTTCTCTAACAGTTTGCGCTTACGAGAAATATCACCACCGTAACACTTAGCTAATACGTTTTTGCGTAAAGCTTTGACGTTTTCACGGGCAACGATGTTGCTACCAATTGCCGCCTGAATAGCTACATCAAACATTTGACGCGGAATAATGCCGCGCATCTTAGCAACCACTTCACGTCCGCGATGCTGACTATTACTACGGTGAACAATCACCGACAAGGCGTCAACTCGCTCACTGTTAATGAGGATGTCAACCTTAACCACGTCAGCCGGACGATATTCTTTGAACTCGTAATCCATGGATGCATAACCACGGGAGATGGATTTCATTTTGTCAAAGAAGTCCAACACAATCTCCGCCATTGGCAACTCATAGGTGAGCTTCACTTGGCGCCCAAGGTAATTCATATCCATCTGAATACCGCGCTTACCAACGCAGAGGGTAATGATCGCACCCACGTACTCTTGCGGCATATACAAATTGACTGTCACGATCGGCTCAAGAATCGTATTGATCTTGCTAGCTTCTGGCATCTTTGATGGGTTGTCTACCGACAAAATCGTGCCGTCAGATTGCTCAACTTGGTACACCACTGTTGGAGCAGTGGTGATGAGATTCATGCCGTACTGGCGCTCTAAGCGCTCTTGCACGATCTCCATATGGAGTAAGCCCAAGAAGCCGCAGCGGAATCCAAAGCCCAGCGCTTGTGACACTTCAGGCTCATACAGGAGTGAGGCGTCGTTTAACTGCAACTTCTCTAAAGATTCACGAAGTTGATCGTATTCACTCGACTCCACCGGATACAGACCAGCAAAGACTTGCGGCTTAACCTCTTTAAAACCAGGTAGCGGTGCTGTTGCAGGGGTGCGACCCTGCTGCCCAGTCGTATGCGTAACCGTATCACCCACCTTAGCAGCTTTTAGCTCCTTAATTCCGGCAATCACAAAGCCCACTTGACCAGCAGATAGCTCTGGGCGATCCACTGACTTTGGACTAAACACACCTACATGCTCGACTAAGTGGCTTGAGCCATTGGACATCAAGGTAATTTTTTCTTTTGGCTTGAGGGTGCCATTCACAACACGCACCAGCATCACTACGCCAACGTAATTATCAAACCAAGAGTCAATAATCAAAGCTTGCAAAGGATCTGCTGCATTGCCTTTAGGTGGAGGCACTCGTGCAATCATCTCTTCGATGACATCTTGCACGCCTAAACCCGTTTTAGCTGAACAGGTCACCGCTTCAGAGGCATCAATACCAATAACATCTTCAATTTCTTTTTTGGCTCGATCGGGGTCAGCTTGTGGCAAATCAATCTTATTCAGGACTGGAACCACTTCAACACCTAACTCCAATGCCATGTAACAGTTCGCAACTGTTTGCGCCTCAACACCTTGACTGGCATCGACCACTAGCAATGCACCTTCACACGCTGAGAGTGAGCGGCTCACCTCATAGGAGAAGTCGACGTGCCCTGGCGTATCAATCAGATTGATGTTGTAAGTTTTACCGTCTTTAGACTTATAAGTCAGCGCCGCTGTTTGCGCCTTAATAGTGATGCCACGTTCACGTTCGATATCCATCGAATCAAGAACCTGCGCTTCCATTTCACGATCAGAGAGACCGCCACAGAGTTGAATGATGCGATCAGCAAGCGTTGATTTGCCGTGATCAATGTGGGCGATGATAGAAAAATTGCGGATTAAATCCATAGCGTCTTATGTGGTCTTCAAAAAACGCCTTGTCAGAACGCACCACAATGATGCGCTGCAAAAAGCCGTCTTAAAGTGATTGTAATGGGTGGCGCCAAATTAGCGCCAAACCCGTTTATTTCATCTAAAAACCCTGCTTTTGGCTTATTTCGGCCTGACAGGAATCACCATAGTGCTGTCTGCCCGACGGACAAAAACCGGGACCGCCTTATTGGGGTCCAAACCCTTTACCAAACCCTCAAACTGCTTCACTCCAGTGATATCCGCATCCGCAATTCGAATAATGACGTCTCCAGGACGAACGCCCGCACGAGCCAATGGACCCTCCCCTAGGCCAGTAACCTCAACGCCACCACGGATATTGAGTTCTTTCCTCTTACTATCCGAGGGCTCAGATACCGCTACCCCAAGAGCATTAGCGTTGCCGCCTGATGAACCCGAGTTATCCGATTTCTTCACGACAGCTTGACCGGCTTCGGTATCCACAACGGAAACCATCAAATCCTTGGTGGAACCTTTGCGCCAAACCTGTACGCTGGCACTAGTGCCCGGCTTAGTATCGCCAACAGCTCTTGGCAGATCGGTAGATTTGCCAATGTCACGACCATTGAAGCTCAGAATCACGTCGCCAGACTCGATACCACCTGCCGCAGCTGGTCCGCCCGGCTCAACGTTGCGAACATAGGCGCCACGTGGCTTACCCAGGCCGAGACTCTCTGCAATTTCTTTAGTCATTTCGCCTAAAGCAACACCAATACGACCACGAGTCATTTTTCCATTGGTACGCAGTTGATCTGCAACGCGCATCGCTTCGTCAATCGGAATGGCAAAAGAGATCCCCATGTATCCGCCAGAACGACTGAAGATTTGCGAGTTAATGCCAATGACTTGTCCGGCAGTGTTCAATAAAGGACCGCCAGAGTTACCAGGATTAACCGCTACGTCAGTTTGAATGAAGGGCAAGTAGTCGCCAGTATCACGACTCTTGGCAGACACAATACCTGCAGTCACAGTATTTTCCAAGCCAAATGGGGAGCCAATCGCCAACACCCATTCACCCACCCTCACGCGAGAGGAGTCACCCAGTGGCAACCTAGGTAAATCACGTGCGTCGATTTTGACAACAGCCACATCGGTACGCTTATCCATACCCAACAACTTGGCTTTGTACTCACGCTTATCAGTCAGGGTGACATAGATGGTATTGGCACCCTCAACTACGTGGGCATTGGTCAAAATTAAACCATTGGATTCAATAATGAAGCCGGAGCCCACACCGCGATCAGCTTCTTGTGGCTTACCGGGGTTGGGTTGAGCCTGCTTAGGCCCGCTTGGCAAGCCAGGAATAGGCACCCCAAAGAAGCGACGGAAGAATTCGGCTTGATCCTCAGGCATTCCCGGGATACCGCCTTGGGCTTGTTGTTGCATCACTTTTTCAGTGGTACGAATATTCACAACGGCTGGACTTGCTCTCTCAACTAAATCAGCAAAATCCGGAATAGAGACGCGTGGACTCTGAGCAAAGGCCTGTGGAATAAACGCAATTTGCCCCAAGCTAAAAATAGCCAAGAGCGCAATAAGGTACTTTTTCATAATGCTATAGACCTGCTTGGTAAAAACCAATAATTAAAGAAACGAAGAAAGGAAAAACCTAATCTGTATATTAGGTCAGTTTGCCAAAAATCAAGGTACCGTTAGTACCCCCAAAGCCAAAGTTGTTTTTGACGGCATGGTCAATCTTCACATCACGAGCTGTATTGGCGCAGTAGTCCAAATCACACTCAGGATCTTGATTGAAGATGTTGATTGTTGGCGGAGACTTCTGGTTATGTAAAGCCAGAATAGTGAAAACAGACTCCAAGCCGCCCGCACCACCTAAAAGGTGGCCAGTCATCGACTTAGTAGAGTTAATCAAAGTCTTCTTGGCGTGATCGCCAAGAGCAGCCTTGATAGCGCCAGTTTCGTTCTTATCACCCAAAGGTGTCGAAATACCGTGCGCATTAATGTATTGAATTTGATCGGCATTCAAACCGGCATCGCGCATTGCGTTCACCATGCAACGACGTGGGCCATCCATATTTGGGGCAGTCATGTGGTACGCATCACCACTCATACCGAAGCCCAAGAGCTCACAGTAGATTTTTGCGCCACGGGCTTTAGCGTGCTCATACTCTTCCAGAACAACGACCCCAGCACCCTCACCTAGAACGAAACCATCACGGTCTCTATCCCATGGACGTGAAGCTGTTGCAGGATCATCATTACGGGTAGATAGCGCTCTTGCTGAAGCAAAGCCACCAACACCTAATGCAGAAATCGTGGATTCAGCACCACCGGCAACCATCACATCGGCATCACCATACTGAATTAAGCGAGCTGCCAATCCAATGCTATGCAATCCAGTAGTACAGGCAGTCACGGCAGCGACGTTTGGGCCTTTGAGACCAAACAAGATACTAAGGTGACCAGAAATCATATTAATGATTGAGCCTGGTACAAAGAATGGGGAGATGCGACGAGGGCCACGAGCCAATAA
>JACCDY010237231.1_pt1 | contig 9988 bp, 12 predicted proteins | sample 7446391 | NCBI WGS metagenome assembly JACCDY01 (sample SAMN15323451, study PRJNA562643) | freshwater metagenome | isolation source: river surface water | place: USA:Blue River Watershed | collected 2017-08-18
ATCTGCAGGAAGTTGGTTTAAATTTGTCATTAATAGATTCTATACAAGATAAAAACTGAGACAGTCCACAAACGAAAAAACCACCCGAAGGTGGTTTATTGAATCTTGGTGGCCCGGGGCGGAATCGAACCACCGACACAAGGATTTTCAAATATCCTCCGATAGACCGCTTCGTCTATGAAATCAACTGGTTACGCCACCCCTGACATTTCGTGCGCAAAATTTACATAATGCGTCGGTCAAAATTTCGAGCGTTTTCAGAAAGTTACGATAGCGTGTAAAAACTGTGCGCAAAGAGTGGAACCAATATGTGCCGGTCACTCACAATGGTTACTCGTAATGTCGTTCTAAACGACTATTCATTTTCGCTATACCAGTCAGCCATTAGCCAATGCGAATTTATAAAGTTGGTGGTTCTTGTGGAAAATTGCGATTTTGACTCGGTAGAGCGGTTTTGGACTTCTCGCCCCTTAAGTAGTCTTGGAATGCCTTTAACTCATCAGGTGTTCTTGCTGTCGCAGGTTTTGGTGCGACTTGCTTAGGCTGAGCCAATTGTTGTGGGGGCTTTGGTAAGGGCTTGGGCTGTGGCGCATAAGGCGGCTTCTTGGGAGCCTTTACTGCCTTAGGCTTTGAATTCACCGCTTTCGAAGCCCGCTGTCGAGCCTCTGTATCAGCTTGCTGTTTGATAGCACTCCAAGTGTTATCAATGATTAGTCTAAATAATCCTAATTGCTCTTCGGGGTTAGTCACTTCTTTAATTTTCATGGCGCTCTCCTTTCCTTATATTTAGCGAGTAGCGCCTTAGATGTATTGGAATCATGTCGTATTCAGCTCTTTACCATGTGGCTCGCCCCTACGATGTGGGCTTCAGCACCCAACTCATTTCTAATCCCGCCAGCTGGCAAGAAATTTCATTGGCGCCGTTACACCAAAGCGCTCGAGCTAGGGCTGGTGTAGACGTCTTGTGCTTCGCTAGTTCGCCCCGACTATAGGGCGCCATGTATGACACCCCTAGTTAAACTTCTGTTGGCAAGTGAACTATGTTGTCAGCACCATATTGCCCCTGTAGCAAGAAAAGAGCATCTTGGTTACTGTTAGCAACTATCCTTGTTTTCACTACAAAGCCGTTGGCTCGAACGTAGGCTTCAAATGTTTTCATTTAATCCTCCAAAATGAGCAGAACTAACACCATAAACAATAGCATTAGTTCTGTATTCATAATTTGTCGTTTAAAACGATATTCCAAGTTAACGCCCAAACCCAGCTCGAACAGCGCCACTAGCCTGTTCAATTTGGGTATCGAGTTCGCCAGCCTCTACGGCGCCTTTAATAATTTCAAGCGCCTTAATCAGCTCTTCGCCTGAGCCCACCTCTACAGCAGTCTTACCTTTGGAAAATTCAATAATTTTTGCCCCATAGCGAATGTTTAGGCAAACCTTTCCATCGGCTGCTACATACCACCACTGGCGTACACGCTTTTCAATTTCAATATTCTTGCGTGAGCCATCGTAGTCTTTAACTGTTTTGAATTTCTTTACAGTAAAAGTGCCGCCTTCCTTTTGGGCTTTTGCTAGCTGGATTTGCTCCCAAACTTTAGAGCCTAACTTATTACGGCGATGAAGAATGGGTGGAATTGCGGTTGGTTTTTTAGAATTGACTAATTTCAAACTATTTAATGTGCTCATCATTTTCTCCTATAAGTTAATGGGCACAGTTAATTTATTGTCGGCCTTTTCGAAAGAGCAACCTCTTTATGCCAAAAGTCACATGAACCTAATAATCACATTCATTTCTATTCTTCTTTTATTAGATTTCGCTAAATAACTTTATAAATTACTTCTGAAACAATAGCAGTGACACTCAGTCGTTATGTCACCCTAAAGCTAGACTTAGAGTCACAGTGATCGAATTTCTGGGCAGTAGCAGAGACTTAGTATCTCTATCTTTTACAGGACGCCATTAGAGTTGCTAGCTAATTGATACAAGAATATTTCAGCACAACGATTTAAAGATCAGGAGCAAACCCTGCTCACACAGCAACTTGCGAATACGACATAGGTAGCCACTTAATGCTTATGTCATTGTTGCGTTTTATAGCCACACATAAAAGGAGACAGCGAAACCGCCCATACCCAATCGGGTTTTGCCCTAAGTGGTGTAGTAAAGAACTCAGAGAAAGTCCTTTTATTGCTGAGCCTGTTGCTTAAGGTTCAGTGTAGGTTGAATCTAGAGAAAGCCAATACAAATAATTTAAGAAGAAAGAAATGTGATGAGCGACAAGCGAAATACTGGCGAATGTATTCGCCCTTAATAATTAGCAGTAGTACTTCCTATATAGTCCCTGAAGAATCTCATTTAGCTTTTCTTCATCTATGGCTGAGTTATCGTCGAACTCTAAAAAATTAATATCCCAATAATCTTCATCTACATTGTAGACGGCGGGAATGTAGATCTCATCAGCACCACGAATAATAGACCCTCTAAATAAGTCGTGTCTTGGAAATTCAAATCCATTATCAAGGGCATTTTTGTGTACGAACATGAAATAAGTTTCTATGTTCTTATCTTGATTTTCACCACTCTCATCATCATCTCCATATGCGTTGAACATAATTTTTATTTCAGGAACCCCCGATATATTTTCGTTGTATTCAAGTTGCTCCACATTTTCTCTAGCATCAGCCATAAGCCTTTCAACAATCTCAATATCAGTTAGCATGAAATATTCCTATGATTAAAAAACTTTACGTGCGGATCGCATAGCCATAATAAATCACCACCCTGAATTTGTAAGTACTTCACCTTAATTTTTCGCGGCTTAGAAATTTAATTGCTGTAGACCCATTCAGGATAATTCATTCATTTAAGCTGTGATTAGGAGTTGTCGCTTGCTTGGGTAGCTAAACATTAAATCAAACAGCCTGTAGGGCTTATAAATACATTAAGAAGATTCGTAGCATTTTCGCCACGAAAACATAATCTAATTAACAAAATATTATGAATTCATCTAAGTCATTGAATCGTGGAAGGTTCTTTCTTAGCCATTTTCGGTTGCTCTAATCAAACATAAGAAAACATACTGTAGCTCTGTATTTATTACATTTCAGGGAGAACGTATGTCACAAGCTAGAGTTTTAAATCCACAAGAGCTGCGTAGAGTTTTAGATCATGTTGCTACACGTAGGCACAGCGCACGTAATCGCGCTATGTTGCTACTTACGCACTACGCGGGTATGCGAGTAGGTGAAGTTGCCTCACTACGTATAAACGACGTTTTAAACAGCGACAACACAATTAAAGATGAAGTGCGCTTAATGCCTGAGCAAACTAAAGGAAGGCATGCTCGCACTGTTTATCTAAATGAGCGTATGCGCAAGGAGATTGGCCAGTATTTGCGTGTACTTAGAATTAAAGATGCCAGCAAGCCATTGTTCTACACACAGAAACAAGCTGGATTCTCAGCCAATTCATTAGCCCAATACTTCTTTTACTTATATCGCTCTTGTTCGCTAGATGGTGCCAGTAGCCATAGTGGCAGAAGAAGCTTTTTAACTGGGCTAGCCAATAAAGGTACAGCTATCCATATATTGAAGAGCCTGGCAGGACATAGAAATATCAGCACTACGGCCAGCTATCTTTACAGCAGCCCAACTCAGCTAAAAGCTGCCGTAGAGCTTGTTTAAATCCATAAATGCTGCTTAGCAGCATTACTTGCTAAAAATACCCTTAATGGCCAAAAAAGCTTCAAAAAATGATATTTTTTATGTCGTTCATAACTCTATGTTTCTTATAGACAAATATAAGAAATATTTTGGTTTTATTAGGTATTACTAAATAAATGTACAAATGAGATATAAAAGTTGGCACGCTGAAGGTAATAGTGCTGCGAAACCCGTTCTGATGTGTGACGGTACGCAATTGAGTTGCTCATTACTCGCCTCTTCGCACTACCTAGCTTAATTGGCTAGATGCTTTAAACGACGTCCCTGTGTGACAGTACCGTTTGTGAAGTTGTATTAGTTGGTAGCGTAGCAATACGTGAATGTAGGCAAATACGAATGTATAGGCTGAAAGTGAATGGGAACGCCACAATTAACCCATAAGCACACCATAAGCTACTGATATAAGCTATGGATATGTTGCGTTAGGCAAGCACGTAAAAGGTGATAGCAAAACCTACCTTATCTTGTTAATTCAAGTTGTGTGTATATCAGTTGTTAATCCTCAGTAAAGAGATTGGCTAAAGCTACGCCCTTTAACAGGGCGTGGCTTATCCTTCCTTGTAAAGAGGATTAAAAACAATCAAGTAAGAAATAAGAAAAGAAAAATGCGAGGAGCGCAAGCGATACGCAAGCGAAACTCAGTTTCGCTTTTACTTAATTAAGCTAATTTCTCAGCAGCCATAGTAGGCGTGAGCTTGGAATAATGCCGCTCAATCATTGCGGCACTATTTCCCATTTGCTTAGCTAAAGTATGAATATCTGTTTTGTTTTCTAATAATTCCAAGGTGGCGTAGGTATGGCGTAATGAATACAAGGTACGCATCTGTCCATCTTGACTCATCGCCAACCCACTATCTCTCATAAGCTTCTTGAATGTGCCATCTATACGTAAAGGTTGGTGTCCGTCTGCCATAACGAAAATCCTTTGTGGCGCACGAGATTCAAACAACCTATCAAACGGAATGTCATATACAGCCTTTTGGCGACTATGTAATCTCTTGAGAACATCAACAGCCCTATGCTTGGCGATGAGCCAACGCCCTCCAGTTTTGCCATCTACCCATATACGCAGATATTTCTTGCCGTCATTGGTATGCCACTCAATATTGTTCCAGCAGATATTGAGCGCTTCTGTACCATGCCGCATTCCAGTTAGTAACAGCATCTCTACGTAATCACGTACTAAAGGTCTTATTTCACGCTCAACTTCTAAGCGGCCTTCCTTAGCCCACCCTTCCATATAGTCAAATAACTTGGTAATCTCTTCGCGACTAAAGGCAGGGCGGGTTTTACCTTTATGCCCACGAGTAGTTAATTTGGGAATAGCAACCCGCTCACTTATCCAGCCTTTATTAACTGCTGTCTGTTGTAGCTTTGCCCAAGCACTGGCAAAGTTCATTAAGGTGCTGGATTTAGGCACTAATCGCATCTGCCTATTACGCCATATCTCAAACTCATGAACGTCTGTATAAGTTATCTCTTCTAGTCTTTTGTCCTGAAAGTAAGGAAGGAAGTATTTCTCAATACACGTGATGTAGCTTAGATAAACACTCTTTCCAATTCCTTCGCCCAAATCACGCCGCATCTCATAAAGCGTGGCGTGCGCTATTTCTGCGAACGTAGGTGCTTTTTGCGCAAGCCCTAAGCGCTGGCGAAATCTGGCTTCATCATATAAGTCGCAGGCAACTCTGACAGCATGCTCAATTGAAGCTTGCTTGGTTGAGACTCTGTCCCATGTGTTGTCATGTCGTTTAAAACGACATTGCCAGAGAGGGCTATTTGGCCTGCGAAAGAGAACTACGTCGCCGTCACGCAAATAAAGCTCTGTAGGCTCTGCGTATTTGAGATGGCTTAAGACTGAGGGCTGCGATTTATATTGAGGTGAGGAGAGAACTTCTAGATGACTTTCAGGTACTTTGATTACCTTAGTCACTTTGTAGGTGGGTTGCTGTTGTCATACAGCTATTTTATTTTCAGCCTTAATTTTGAGCAACCTCAGAATCTTGCGAGGGGCAATTTTTCTGTGCGCACAGATTGTGTATCCATATCTTTCCAGTCAACCGCCATAGTTTCTGCGAATGTCGTTTTAAACGACATTTATTTAAGGATTGAAAAGTTTGGCTCTACTCCATCCTACAAAAGCAATATAGAAACTGCTGAGTTGTACCTATAGGGGTTTTATGAATTTCTGTAGAGCTGTCAATTAGCCTAAAGCTCTTGCCAAACTGCCTATGAAGATTTTCTGTGTCATAACGAACTACATCTAAGCCACTACACTTCTCTGGACCCTCAGGACCAAAGGTCGACATGATCACATACCCGCCATGTTTAACCGACCGCTTTACTTGTTCAACATACCTCACACGCTGAGACTCTTCAGTTAAAAAGTGAAATACCGCCCTGTCATGCCAAACATCAAAATAGTTTTGCGGCAATGTAGCTTGAGTAATATCTGCGCAATACCAATGAACCATATCGGCTGATTTAGCAATACGCTCTTTTGCGACATCAATCGCCTTTTGTGAAATATCTAAAACGCTAATATTTTGATAGTCTTCTGTGATGAGGTCATCCACTAAAGTTGATTCGCCACCACCTATATCAATAATGGCTGAGCTCTTATTTGCTGATGCCTGATGAATCAGCTTTAATGAAGTCTCAAGATGGGGCGCATACCAACTGACAGCATCTGGCGCTTTCGTGCCATAGACTTGTTCCCAATGCGCTTTGTTGTCCATTATTAGCTTTAATGTTTGGGTTGCCTGTTTACAGCTTTCTTATAGGCATCCATACCGCCCTTAGTTTTCCACTCTTCATAGCCACCTTGAAGAATACGGAGATTTTCATAACCAGCAACTCTTAAAGCAAATCCAGCTTGGGCTGACAGGCTGCCGGTATTACAGTAAATCAGCACAGGCTTGTCTTTTGGAATTTTGTCTTTTTGTGCCAATACTTGGCGCCACTCGATATTGACTGCCCCCGGAATATGGCTCTTATCAAACTGAGCTTTATCTCTAGCGTCAATCACAAACATTTTTTTATATTCTTCAGCAGGAATCTGCTCAGCAAAAATAGTGCCCCCACCATAGTCTACAAACTCTAGATAGCCAGCCATTTCATCTACGGTAATAGCTTTGTTATCAGCCATTGCGGGGGTTAGGGCGATCGTTGAAAGTATTAAGGCAATTAATAGTTTTCTCATTTACTGTCCAGTTTTAATCGTTGATTTGAATTTATCAAACTCAGGTCTTACGCTGTCGTTAAACAACTTACCTTGCTTTTTCTGCTTAGTAGTTCCTTCTAGCTCCAGAATGTCGGCAATGATTTGATAGCTCACCATGCCGTTGTGTGCGCCACCTGAAGCCGCAATGTTTTCTCCGTTATACCAAACTGAGGGCGCTGGTGTTAAAGGTGGTACAGCAGTTTGAGGAAGAATCAAAATGGGTAATCGATAAGCATTAGCAATTTCTGCCGCAATTTGAACGTTGGTATTACATCTTGTTCCTGGAGGGTCTTGATTAATGAATACCAAGGCTTTTTGTCCATTGATCACCAGTGGTACTGGGCTATTAGCTAAGGCAGTTAATGAAAATAGAGAGACAATCGTCACTACGAATTTTTTAAGCATTTACACACCTCTTGATATTCAATAAAATCATTGAATGATTATGCCCAAACAAAAAGCCACTTTCAAGCAAAAACTTTACGAACAGTTCGCCAAACTAGGCAAAGCCCTTGGTTCTGAGGTTCGCCTAGAACTCATAGAACTGATCATTCAATGTCCCACAGCCGTAGAAGACTTAGCAAAGAAGGTGAAGTTACCGATTGCCAATGTCTCTCAGCACTTACAAGTTCTTAAGCAAGTGGGCCTTGTTAATACTAGCAGACAAGGTAAATCCATCGTTTATGAAATTGCGGATTCAGATGTGATTGATTTGTTCTTAAAGCTACAAGGTGTTGGGCAGCGCCATATTGAAGAGGTTGATAACTTAGTCGACAAGTACCTCAGCTCAAGAGACAGTCTTGAGGGCATGCCCGTTAATCAAGTTCTCAAATTGGCTAAGCGTGGCGAAATTACCCTTTTAGACGTGCGCCCTACTGAAGAATTTGCTCACTCTCATTTGGAAGGAGCAATCAATATTACCCTCGAAGAGTTAGAAGAACGCCTAGGGGATTTTCCAAAATCCAAAACCATTGTGGCTTACTGCCGAGGAACATACTGCGTACTGTCTTATGAAGCCGTTAAGCGCCTACGAGAAAAGGGCTTTAAAGCAGTTCGGGCTGAAGATGGCATTCCCAACTGGCTTAATATGAATGTCAAATTGGCAAAGCAAGCCGATTAAAGTTTGTCATTGCTTAATAGACTGGTTCAAACGCCGCAATCCGCTTTTAAAGCGGCGATCGTTCTATCTTTAGCATTACATATCGTTTTATTAGCTGTCTATGTGCCAACAGATACAAAGCTACTGAAGAAAAAAGATGACGTTGTTATTATTAAGCTAGAAGAGCCTAAACAAAAGCCAGAGGAAATAACTTCACCTCCAACCAAACAAACACTAACAACTAAAGTACCCGCTACTCAAGCGGCACCATCGGCCCCCACAGCAGAAGAATGGGCTTTCGCATCCAAGTACACGCTAAAGAATAGCAAAGGCTACAGACATTCTTGGGGCAAGCAGGTGCGGAGCATGATGGGCACAGCCGTTGAAGGCGCTGACCAAGGACAAGTACGTTTCAGAATTGAAATTGCGCCCAATGGCTCGATTGTTAAAGTAGAGACGCTTTGGAAAACATCGGATAAAGCTGAACAACTGGCAAGAAAAGCTATTCAATCTATGCCAGCTCTACCGCCAACGCCAACTGGCAAATCACTGATATTTGAAAAGACGATTTCATTCTCACCATTTGCCAATGATGATTCGCCTACATACAGCAATGACTGCTTACCTGACCCACCCGCATTTATTAATCCATTTGCCTGGGATGGCAAGTCACAGCAAGAAATCAAGAAGAACAAGCCTGCTGAACAACTCAGCCCAGAAGCATTAGCTGAGTGCCTTAAGAAATTACCTCAAGACTCTATTGAAGGCGTGGCCGCTCACGACCAAAGACAATTAGATCAATGGGGCTCTAGTAAATTAAAACAAGGAAAGTAATGCTCCTATACATACGTATATACGCATATATACGTATGAGATGTCGTTTTAAACGACACAGTTCAATGCGGGGATATGTAGCTTTTATTTACAGTTGTTGTGTAACTTCCACTTTTCTTCATGCCCCATGGCTTTAGCAAAATCGGGCACTTTACATCTTTCAGCCTCTTTAGCGTCTGTCTCTTGATTAATTACTTCGCTAGGGGCTACTGACAATGCCGGCTCAGTTGAGCTGCCAGAGAAATAATTGAATAAGGTAGCAACACTCAAAGCAAATAAAACTAATACTAGTAATTGACTCTTAGATATATTGTTTTGCTTCTCTGTGCTGATATCACAAGAGTTCCCTGGACATAGCTGGGCTTGGGCTTTATTAAAAAGGTTGTAAATCTTACAGCCAATACAAATGCCAAAAGAGGTTTCAAAAAACATCAGCGCCAAACAGGCAGCGCAAACAATAATATTGATAGGACCCACTACACTTTTCAATACGACCAAATAAAACATTGTGGCAGCCAAGACAAATCCAATTGACCAAGCAAAACGCTTTTGTGGAGCTCCTGTGTATTCAGGTTGCTGACCTTTAACTAGCCACTGTGCCAAAACCATGACAGGCGCATATTTAGGATTTATGAAAATCCTCATAGTAAATTCAATGAGAAAAGCGCATACAAATACCTTGGTAGGGAAGAAGTTCCCCATCAGCCAAGCATTCATAAATGAGATCAGGGCAAATACAAACAAAATACCTGCGGCAGCTCTGACTGTTCGCTCATTCAAAACTGCGACTGAATATTCAGGCTTAATCTCGCCAAATTGAAAAACTGAAGTTGTCATAATTTATACCCCTAACGAATCTTTGTTGAGTATATGTCGTTTAAAACGACGGCGATAGTCAAAGTCCAACAGCGTTGACCACTGTAGGTAACAACAAGCACTAAGACTAGAAACGAAAAATGACTGCCTAAGCAGTCATTTTGAAGTTCTTGGTGGCCCGGGGCGGAATCGACCAGGGCCGAGGATGTCTAATCCAATCTCTAAATCTCTAATCTTCTAAAAGCCTTTTTTAAGCCTAACGTCAGCGGGAGAACCAATAGAACTGAGACGGCA
>JACCDY010552321.1_pt1 | contig 9987 bp, 7 predicted proteins | sample 7446391 | NCBI WGS metagenome assembly JACCDY01 (sample SAMN15323451, study PRJNA562643) | freshwater metagenome | isolation source: river surface water | place: USA:Blue River Watershed | collected 2017-08-18
ATGCAGTTCTGCCGCGAACGACATGGCAACAAGAAGGAACTGGTCTGCCCGTATCACCAGTGGAATTACTCGCTCAAGGGCGATTTGCAAGGCGTGCCTTTCCGTCGCGGCGTTAAGCAGGACGGCAAGGTCAATGGTGGCATGCCGAAGGAATTCAAGATCGAAGACCACGGCCTCACCAAATTGAAAGTCGCTACCCGTGGCAGTGTGGTCTTCGCATCGTTTGACCATGAGGTCGAACCGTTCGAGGACTATCTCGGTCCGGACATCCTGTCCTACTTTGATCGCCTGTTCAATGGTCGCAAGCTGACCATCCTCGGCTATAACCGTCAGCGAATTCCGGGCAACTGGAAACTGATGCAGGAGAATATCAAGGACCCGTACCATCCGGGCCTGCTGCATACCTGGTTCGTGACCTATGGGCTCTGGCGCGCGGATAACAAATCCGAACTGAAGATGGACGATCAATTCCGCCATGCGGCAATGATCTCGACACGCGGCACCGGCGGCAAGAAAGAAGAGGTGACGCAGGGTGTCACCAGCTTCAAGGAGAACATGGAGATTCAGGACAAGCGCCTGATCGATATCGTGCCCGAAGACTGGTGGAACGGTCCGACTGCCGTGATGATGACCATCTTCCCGAGTGTGATCATTCAACAGCAGGTCAACAGCGTGTCGACTCGTCACATTCAGCCGAACGGACATGGCTCGTTCGACTTTGTCTGGACCCACTTCGGCTTTGAAGATGATTCCCCGGAGATGACGCAACGCCGGCTGATTCAGGCCAATCTGTTCGGGCCGGCCGGCTTTGTTTCCGCAGATGATGGTGAAGTGATTGAATTGTCGCAATTCGGCTTCGAGCAAAAGCCATCGCATCGTGCGTTAGCGGAGCTTGGCGGCTATGGCTGCGAAAACACCGATCACATGGTCACAGAGACCCTGATCCGGGGCATGTACAACTACTGGCGAAAAGTGATGGAGGTCTGACGAGTATGGCAACGATGAATGACAGCCAGACCTTGGTGGATTTGATCCGCCTTTACGGCGACTATGCTGCTGCAGTCGATGGCGCGCAGTGGGATCGGTGGATCGATTTCTTTGTCGACGATTGTGAATACAAGATCCAGCCGCGCGAGAACTACGAACGTGGCTTCCCGCTGTCTACGTTGGCATTGCTGAGCAAAGGTATGCTCAAAGACCGCGTGTATGGCATCCACGAGACGCTATACCACGATCCTTACTACCAGCGCCATGTAGTTGGACTTCCCGTCATCCGCGAAATCAGTGACAGCATCATTGTCGCCGAGGCTAATTACGCCGTATTTCGCACCAAGCTGTCTGGCGAGTCGACGGTATTCAACGTGGGCCGTTATTTTGACCGCATCAAACGCGAGGGCAGCGAACTGAGATTCGTTTCGCGCCTCTGTATTTACGACAGCGAGATGATCCCGAATTCGATCATCTACCCAATTTGACATGAAAGAAAAAATACGATGAGCGACAACTGGGTTGATGTTACGTCGGCCGACGACGTACCCGAGGATGATGTGATCGGCGTCGACATTGCCGGCAAGAGCCTTGCTTTGTATCAGGTCGATGGCGAAATCTACGCCACCGACAATCTCTGCACGCATGGCAATGCACGATTGTGTGATGGCTTCCTCGAAGGACACGAGATCGAATGCCCGCTCCATCAGGGTAAGTTTGATATCCGCAATGGCAAGGCTATGTGTGCACCGCTTACCGAGGATGTCCGAACCTACCCGGTGAGGATCGAAAGCAGTCGAGTCTTCGTTGATCTCTCTGCCTGAACCACGCTAGCTCCACTGACGATATGATGCAAGAACTCATTCTGCACAATTACTTCCGCAGCTCAGCGGCCTATCGCGTGCGCATCGCGATGAATTTGAAAGGTCTGGACTACCAGTACATGTCGGTGCACCTGACCCGAGATGGCGGCATGCAATTCAAGGATGACTACACTTCCCTGAACCCGCAACAGCTGGTACCACTGCTGGACGATCATGGATTCCAGCTGAGCCAGTCGCTGGCCATCATTGAGTATCTTGATGAAAAATTTCCAAATGTCCGTCTCATCCCAGCTAGGCTGCAGGAAAGGGCGCGAGTCCGCCAGATTGCGCTGGCAATATCCTGCGACATCCATCCGCTGCAGAATTTGCGCATATTGAAGTACCTGACGGGCAAGCTGGGGCTATCCGAGGATGGCAAAGCGGCGTGGATTCAACACTGGCTGGTGACTGGACTGGGAGCACTCGAAACCGATCTAGCTCGATCTCCCATGCGCGGTCGATTTTGCGTAGGCGACAGCCCAACCATGGCCGACTGTGCGCTGGTGCCGCAAATGTTCAGTGCGGCGCGTTTTGGTGTCGATACGTCTTCGTATCCGATACTACGCTCCATCTATACCGCTTGTGAAGCAATCCCTGAAGTTGCTGCTGCCCACCCTACCCGTCAGGTTGATTCCGAATAACCTCACCAAAAAAATCAACGAGCCGATCACGAAATCGGCCGATGGAGACGATATGAACGATACAACCGCGACTGCCTCTGTAGCTAATTTCGATGTCACGCGGGCCATTGATGATGGTCACTTCACGCGGCTGCAAAAGCTTACTTATGTTCTGGCAGCGCTGGCCATCATCGTGGATGGCTTCGACGGCCAGATGATTGGGTATGCGATCCCGCTAATCATGAAGGAATGGGGGGTGACGCGGGCAGCATTTTCGATGGCGGTGGCAAGCGGCTTGGCCGGCATGGCCATTGGAAGCCTGAGCGCAGGCATCCTTGCCGACAAATTTGGGCGAAAGCCAGTGCTGGTTGCAAGCATTCTGTTGTTTGGAATATCGACAATGACGATCGGGCAGGCTACGGATGTCCCGGCGATTGCGCTGATTCGATTCTTTGCGGGCTTGGGTATAGGTGCGGCACTTCCTGCAGCCACCACGCTCACCGCTGAATTCATTCCGCTGCGCTACCGCACTATGGCCGTTACGACGGCCATAGTCTGCTATCCGGCTGGCGGCATGTTAGCTGGGCTGGCCGCAGCGCAGATCCTGCCGACGCAAGGCTGGCGTGTATTTTTCTTCTTTGGCGGCGCGATTGCAATCGCTTATGCAATTTTCTTGGTTTTCACAATGCGCGAATCACCGAAGTACTTAGCACGTCAATCGTCGCGCTGGGAAGAACTACGCTCGCTGATGGCACTCATGGCACATGAAGTCACTCATGTTCGAGAGTTCACCGACGGCATAGTTGAATCTGCGAAGCGTGGCAATATCGCTGAGCTGTTTCGCCACGGCCGAGCATCCGACACGACTTGGTTGTGGATCAGCTTCTTCATGATACAGCTGTCGATCTATACCGCATACAGCTGGCTTCCGACCATGCTGACGACCGAAGGGTTGTCACCGGCGCTTGCAGGCATGGGCCTCACCGCTTATAACTTCGGCGGCATCTTCGGCGCGGTACTTTGTGCCGCTGCAATCAATCGCTACGGATCGCGCTGGCCAATGATTTTCTGGGCGGCGATGTCAGCGGTTACCGCAATGGGTCTGAAGATGGTAAATATCACTTCCACACCCGACACCTTCCTCTGGGGACTGGGTTTCCACGGCTTGTTTGTGACCGCATTACAGTGCGCGATGTTTGCGCTGTGCGCGCACATCTATCCTACGATGATTCGAACAACCGGCGCTGCATCGGCGATGGCCTTCGGTCGTATTGGCGCGTTTACCAGCGCCTTCGCCGGGGCGGCAATGATCACTGCAGGTGGTTCATCAGCTTACTTAAATCTACTGGGAGGCTCGATGATTGTGACGATGCTAGGACTGGCGATGGTACGGGGGCATATCGGGCCGAAAGAATAATCGACCTAGTCATTCATTCGGTACAGCAAAAAAGCCGCCCATCTACCGAAACCCTTAATACCGTACCGTCCTCAAAAAGTCAGGAGGTTCTGAGACGAAAAGGGGTTTGAGACGGTTTTGAGGGGATAGAGCCCATGGGGTCAGTCAGGAGCCCAAAGCAAAAAACCCCGCATGATGCGGGGCTCTGAGCTCCTTCTAACTCGTGTGAGCGAGTTAGAAGGATTTGTCTTGGCGGAGACCGAGGGATTCGAACCCTCGATACAGGTTTAAGCCCGTATGCTTCCTTAGCAGGGAAGTGCCTTCGACCACTCGGCCAGGTCTCCACTACCTGACGGGAAACAAGCTCCCGCCTGGCAAAGGGCGTAATGATAACTTTTGCACGACTCCCGGTCAATCACGATCGCCAACCTCCTGTAAATTCAAGGGCTTGCAATCATTAATCAAGCTCAGGATTTCTTCTCGGGCTTGTCGGTTTTCTCTTTATCCTTCTTCTCGACGATGGTGATCTGGTCGCCATCGGACAAGCTGTCAGGCGGATTCAGCACCAGTCGGTCGGCGACGGTAACGCCGGACAGCACTTCGATTTTTTGCCCAAAATCCTTGCCCAGCTCAACCTTATGAAGCGTGACGATGCCCTTCTCGTCCACCACCGCGACGCGTGCACCCTCGCCGCGTAAGAGCAGGGTATTAACGGGAACGACCATCGCCGCGTTGTGACCGGCAGGCACGGAGACGTCCACATAGGCGCCGGGCATCAGGCGGCCATCGCGGTTGTCGATATTTACCTCGACCTGCAGGCTGCGGCTGACGGGATCAATGGCGCGTGCGGTGCGAACGATTTTCGCCTGAAAAGTCTGGTTCGGCATCTCTGGCTGGCGCAGCGTGACGGTCTCACCGACTTTGATGCCGGAGGCATATGCCTGCGGCACGTTCACGTACGCGCGCAGTGTCTGCATCTGCACCAGCATGAACAGGGGCTTGGTCGCAGTGGCGCCGGCGTCGATCAGGTCGCCCACGTTCACGTTGCGCTTGGTGATCACGCCATCAAAGGGCGCGACGATGCGCGTAAAAGACAGCAGTTCTTTCAGTCGCTGAATATTGGCATCGACGGCACCCAGATTCGCGACGGCCTGCTCATAGGCGCTACGACGCTCATCAAATTCCTGCTGCGACACGGCGCGCTGGTCGAGCAAGCCCTTCCAGCGATCCATGGTGACTTTCGCCAGATTCAGCGCCGACAGAGATTGCTGTCGTGCGGCCATTGCCTGCGCCAGCTGCTGCTCGGTCTCGGGGCTGCTGACTTCGGCAAGCAGTTCACCGCGTTTTGCGTGACTGCCGATGTCCTTGGTCCAACGCACGAGGTAGCCGCTGGCGCGAGAGGAAATCGGTGACTCGACCAGTCCCAGCAGCGTGCCCGGAAGCGAGATGGTCTGATCGGTGTTGCCGGGTTCTGCGTGCACGACGGACGCATACAGCTTGCCTCGGGTTTTTGCCTCGGCAGCCAGTGCGGTGGCTTCGGCACGCTGGCGCATGAAGGTCATGCTGCCGGCAATGATCAGCAGCAGCAGCACGCTCAGAAAACCGAGCCGCAGCTTGCGCCAGGTGCGCACGCGCCGAATCTCGCGCGAGCGCGAGTCTGCGCCGTGAATGGCCAGATAAGCGTGACGTTCTTGGGTCATGATTCTTTCCTTCAGACGGGCTGCGCAACGGGACGCGCGCGCTCACGTCGTGCGATGAAACGGTGCGCCATTGCAAACACGATCGGTACGAAGAACAGTGTCGAGACGGTGGCGAACAACAGACCACCAATCACGGCACGCCCCAGCGGCGCGTTTTGCTCGCCGCCCTCGCCCAGCCCCAGCGCCATAGGCAGCATGCCGATGATCATGGCCGATGCGGTCATCAGCACCGGGCGAATTCGGGTCGAGCCCGCTTCCAGCGCGGCAGATAACGGCGGCACACCGGCGCGCAGGCGCTGCAAGGCAAACGACACCACGAGAATACTGTTGGCCGTGGCGACGCCCATGGTCATGATCGCACCGGTCAGCGCGGGCACTGAGAGGTGCGTGCCCGACAGGAAGAGCATCCATGCGATCCCTGCCAGCGCAGCCGGCAGCGCACTGACGATGATCAGCGGATCGAGCCAGCTCTGGAAGTTCACCACGATGAGCAGGTACACGAGGACGATCGCACCCGCAAGCCCGAGCAGCAGCCCGGTGTAGGAGGATTTCATCGTATTGACCTGTCCGCGCAGCTGCAGCTTGTGGCCTTTTTTCAGCTGGGGCTGCATGGCCTCGACTTCCTTGCTGATGTCCTTGACCACACTGCCGAAATCACGGCCGTGCACGCTCACGTAGAGATCCACCACGGGGCTGATATCGTACTCAGAGACAACCGCCGGCGTGACGGCGGGCTGAACCTTGACCAGATTGCCCAGCAACTGAGCGTTGCCGCCACCAGTCGGAGACACGGGCGTGCGCATCAGCTCATCGAGTGAATTCATCTTGTACTGCGGGGACTGCACCAGCACGTTGTAGACGACGCTGTTGCTCGGATTAACCCAGAACGCGGGCTGAGTCTGGAAGCTGCCGGCGAGCGACACCAGGACATTCTGTGCCACGTTCGCTGCGGAGAGATTCAGGGCCTGCAGCGCGGTGCGATCCGTCTCCAGCGCCAGCGTCGGCTGATCCAGTCGCTGATGAATGTGTACATCGACCGCGCCGGGGATCTTCTCCAGCTTGCGCAGCAGTTCCTTGGCAAGCTCGTAGTTGGCATTGATGTCCTTGCCGGAGAATTGCACATCAATGGGCGCCTGCGAGCCGAAGTTCAGGATCTGCGAAATGATGTCAGGCGGCTGAAAATAAAACTCGGCACCCGGAAAGCGACGCGGCAATTCCTCACGCAAGCGCGCGATATGCGATTGCGTGGGCTTGTGCCCATGCTTCAGAGAGATCAGCAATTCGGTGTCGATCGGCCCGAAGGTGCCGGCATTGTTATACGACATGTTCATACTGCTGATGGTCACGCCGATATTGGCCAGCACGGTATCCAGTTCGTCCGGCGGCACCAGCTGACGAATTTCACGCTCAACCTGATCGGCCAGGCGAGCAGTTTCTTCAATGCGTGTGCCCGACGCCGCCCGCATGTGAAGCCGGATTTGTCCGGCATCGACTTCGGGGAAAAAGTCCTGCCCCAGTAGAAGGAACAGTCCGCAGGAGGCGACGCAGAAGCTGAGGAACATCGCAACAAAGCTCTTGCGACGTACCAGCAGCGCGGACAGCGCCGACAGATAGGTGGCACGCATGCGCTCGAAGCCGCGGTCAAAGGCCAGATGCACGCGCCTGAGCAGGCTCGGCTTTCCGGAGGCGACATGCGACTGATGCTTCATCATCATCAATGCCATGGTAGGCACCAGCGTACGCGACAAGAAATAGGAAGCCAGCATCGCGAACACCACCGCCTCGGCCAGCGGCACGAACAGATAACGCGCAACGCCGGTCAGGAAAAACATCGGCAGGAACACGATACAAATACACAGTGTCGAGACCAGCGCCGGCACCGCGATCTCGCTGGCGCCATCAAAAATGGCGTTGTACAAGTCCTTGCCCAGATGCAGGTGACGCTCGATATTCTCGATCGTCACCGTCGCATCATCGACCAGAATACCAATGGCCAGTGTCAGCCCGCCCAGGGTCATCAGGTTGATCGTCTCGCCCAGCGCATGCAGCACAATGATGGAGCTCAGGATCGACAGCGGTATCGAGACCGCAATGATGCAGGTGCTGCGCCAGTTGCCGAGGAACAGAAGAATCAATGCCGCCGTCAGCAGCGACGCGATCACGGCTTCATGCAGCACGCTGTCGATCGCAGCGCGCACGAAGATGGACTGATCGAACATCGTGGTGATGTTCAGTCCTTCCGGCGCGCCCTTCATGATCTCGGCGACCTTGGCTTTCACATTGTCGACAATGTTCAGCGTGGATTCGGAACCGTTCTTCATCACGGTGAGCAGCACGCCGCGCTCGCCGTTTTTCTTGACGATATTCTGCTGCGGCTGGAAGCCGTCACGCACATGCGCAACCTCGCGCAGGTAGGTGGTGGAGCCGTTCACCGTCTTGACCGGTATCTGGTTCATGCCCTCGATCGAATCGGGAGAACCGTTCAGACGAACCGTATGCTCGAGTTCATTGAGCTTCACCGTGCCAGACGGAAGAATCAGGTTCTGTGCATTGACCGCATTGACCACATCCGAGGGTGTCAGGCCTTTGGCCAGCAGCGCCTGTGTATCGAGGTCGACCGACACCACGCGGAATTTGCCGCCATACGGATACGGCACTGCGACGCCGGGAATCGTGATCAGCTGGGTGCGCACCTGATTGATCGCGATGTCGTTGAGCTGCTGCTCGGACATCAACGGGCTGGAAAGACCCACCTGCACCACGGGCACGCTGGACGCCGAATAGTTGATGATCAGTGGCGGCACTGTGCCTGGCGGCAGCGTGCGCAGCATGAACTGGCTGATCGAGGTGATCTGCGAGATCGCCGACGGCAGGTTCACACTCGGGTGGAAGTAGACTTTCACCACGGCGAGGCCGGCCATCGATTGCGACTCGATATGCTCGACGTCGTTGACGGTCGTGGTCAGTGCTTTTTCATACGGGCTGACGATGCGCTCGCGCATGTCCTTGGGCGACATGCCGGTGTAGTTCCAGACGACGCTAACGACGGGAATCTTGATGTCGGGGAGGATATCGGTTGGCGTAGAGCGAAGCACGAACGGCGTCGCCAGCAGGATCATCAGCGCCATCACCAAATAGGTGTACGGGCGCCGCAGCGCAATATCGACAAGCCACATAGAAATGCCCGGGTGGGTGCAGCGCACTAACGGGGGTCTCCTCCGGAATCGTGCTTTTTATAGGTATTGTTTTTTTCGATTATTGCACGACTGTGCGATTTAATCTTCAGAATACGTTTAGACGGGGTTTTTGCGGGCTAGAGTGCCGGGCCCGCTGTCAACTTTCTGTCAGCTTGCCACCGGAGATTGCGACCTCACCGACGCGCGGCCTTGTCCCGGTACATCTGCTGGTCGGCGGCGGCCATCAGGACGGTCAGGCTGGGTTCGCTGGCCGGATCATATTCGGCGCATCCTATGCTGCAGCGCAGCTCGTACGGCGGCCCATCGTGCCCGCCCTCGTCGGCGAGCCGCTTTCGGAAGCGACTGAGCGCCTCGGAGAGCCCCTCTGTCGGGGAGTCGATCAGCAAGGCCACGAACTCGTCGCCGCCCAGTCGGGCAATCAGGTCGGAGCCTCGGAAGGAATTGGTCAACAGGCTGGCAAAGGTCTTCAGGGCCCGGTCGCCCTCCTCGTGCCCGAACTGGTCATTGATCTGCTTGAAGCGATCCATGTCGAAGAACAGCAGCGAGGCGGGACGTTTCATCCGCTGACAGACGCGCAGGCTCTGGCTGGCGAGCAGCTCAAAACCCTGTCGGTTGAGGAGGCCCGTCAGGCGATCCGTGGTCGCCATCGACACGGCGGTCAGTTCCTGCTCCGCCATGGAGGCGAGGTCTTCCAGCAGCCGCCGCTCATGCTCGCTGAACTGACGCGGCCTGGAATCCATCAGGCACAGCGTGCCCACCTTGCTGCGCCCGGCCACCTTCAATGGACGTCCGACATAAAAGCGCACGTGCGGCTCGCCGGTCACCAGCGGGTTGTCATGAAAGCGCGGATCCTCGGCGGTGTCCGGCACCACCATCACCTCGTCCGAGAGAATGGCATGACCGCAGAACGAGGTCTCACGCGAGGTTTCATGGGTGGGAATACCCACGCCGGATTTGACCCACTGCCGATCCGCATCGACCAGACTGACCAGCGCCATGGGCGCATCGAAGAGGATGCGGGCGATGCGGGTCAGGCGATCGAAGCGCTCCTCGGCCGGGGTATCCAGCACGGCGAGCGCGTGGAGGTCAGCAAGGCGGGTCGCTTCATCGGCAGGCTTGGAGGGAGGAATCATCAGCGCAGGCAGAACCTTAAATTATTGCCTCGGATAAAGATTCTAAATCAGCAGCCGAGGGGCCCGCGATGTGCCCGGTTCTGCGGGGGTG